>JGI24158J21664_10003885_pt1 | contig 19013 bp, 14 predicted proteins | sample Ectturendosymbi3_FD_21664 | JGI IMG/M metagenome (IMG submission 21664)
AGCTTGGTTAACTGCCAAGTGTTGTTAAAAACTGAAGAACCTGCTGGTAATTTGAAGACATCTATACCACGTTCCATCCCTTGAAATTAAATTCCAACGATATTTCCTAGAGCTCAAGGAGGAAGAAGATGCACTTGTACGAAGTCCGTTCTCTACCTCTCTGGATATAGTCAATATTCTTGATGAAGTACGGGACCAATCTTGTAATCTTCGGAATGATTCATCAGCACATGATATTTTTCATAAAATGTCACTTTCTCGGTTCTGGTGAGCTGTGCACAGGCCTGTAGCCAGGTTTTATGGTTTTGAGGGGCAAAATACATTTTTAGGGGGACAAGATTAATGTTTTTATTATATGTTCAAAACAAATTTTTCTGGGCACAGAAAAGTTTGGGGGACACAAAATATTTGGGGGTACACTGCCCCCGAATGCAACCCCGTGGCTACGGGCCTGGCTGTGCGTGAATCATACCCAAACTGTCTGAACTGGCTTTCCGAATTTTGCTTCCGTTGCCACAATATCTCTGCGAGAGAGTTTTTTCAGCTCTAGCTCACATCAAACCGGAGACACGAAATCAAAGTAAAGTCGAACATGAAATAAGATTAACACCGTCAGGTGCTCAACTACGAATTTCGAAGTTGGCCATACGGTTGCAAAGTCTACTGTCGCATTAAAAATATTTGCGAAATTCAATTGCCGTTTGAAATTAAGCGTTTATGAAATGCATTTGTGTTGCAAAAATGTTGTGGTAGTTGGTTGCATTTTCCTAGAAATGCATTATGTTGCAATCATGATGGTTACAATCATAAGAACTGAAAAAAAGAGTTGGAAGGGGTCACCAGGTGTGCAAAAATAACAAACGGGTCACGAACCGACAGAGGTTGAGAAACACTGCATTAAAAATAGAAGGTACGGCCCTCCGCAAAACGCGGCCTTCGCAAAATGGCCCCCGGGCCAAATTAATTTCCCACCCCTGCCCTCGCCATCTGTCCTTAACATTTGAAAGCCTCAATAACCCTAATCCCAATCAGCGTAAATCTGAATATTAGTGAATTTCCCGACACTCAACGGTTCGTTTTGGCAGACTAATCTGCTATGGACTTTGATTTATTCTCCATGGCAGTGATCTCTCGGAGAGATCGCGTACAAAAATCAGATACTGGAAGAACTGACACTATACGGTAACTATAAATAGGCCTACATTATACCTATACGTTAACTATAAAAATGACTCTATTTGAATAAGAGCTGATGATGCCTACCTAGTACATGAAATATATACTCTATAAGATCTTAGCGCCTGATTTTTTGCTGGGAAAGGATTCCTTTCGATAGATAGTTACAAGCCTTTAGCCACGGGGCGGGTATTTGGGGAAAATGTCCCCCAAATTTTTTGTGCCCACCAAACTTTGTTTTGTCCATAAAATTAGTTTCAAATATTTAACAAGAACAAATATCTTTCCCCCAAACGTGCATTTTGTGCCCCATATCTTAAAACCTGGCTACGGGCCTGGGCAGATAACTACTGTATAATAATTTTAAAATTAAATCGAAAAAAACTGGGCCCGATCTGGACATATTGATCTCATTTGTGATTCCACCGTACGAAATTACGAGGTATTTCCTTTTTGCGATCAGAAACGTCGCCAGAAAGTTTTCAATGGGGGGCTTTGCATTTGTGCGTGGGGGGCTTGACATACTAAAAATTGAAGAAAACTACACTGATTTATAGTGTTTCTTGTTTCAATTTGGGCTGGCTTCGAGTTTGTTTGGGGAGGGCTAAGTCCACCAAAGCCCCCTTGGCGATGCGACTGTATAATTGCTCGCGATGGCGTTTTTTCGATCCTGACGATGGCGTTATAATGACGTTTCACTGTACAATACGTCTCCTATTTTGAAATAAATACTCATTACCCCCAAAATCAAATATCAATACCTCCTGGGGATATTGAGGCAAACTTCAAGAACCCTGCTGATCTAGCCTGTCAGTGTACATGCTCCCTAGTCATCAAGTAAACCCATTTATTCCCCCTAGCATGGTGACAAAAAGCCATGAAATATTTTTACCAGACTAGCTTCACAGAGTTGCATATTTGTTCCGTGGTTGATTTCTATTATCCCAATTTTGTGACGATCCTTTTGACAAATCCCATATTAAAGGTTTTCCAAGTAATGCCAATCCAACTGCCACATCTGTTAGGACTCGAAAATCCACTAAGTGAAGACCGCAATGTGATTTGTCTTAACAACCAGTTAAGGCTTTGGCACCGAAGAATGACTGAAGAGAATAACTTTGATCGCAGGCAGGGCCGGTTTTAAGCCGATTTGACCGATTTCTTCTAACTGGGCTCCGCGTCTAAGGGGGCCCCGCGCTCCGCGTACTAACCAACGTAAACTTACACTTTCTATCCAAGCTGCTTGTGTATAGTGCCGGCGCAGGGCCCAGTGTTTTTAATGTTATTTTGAGAGACCAAAACGATCATCAAATTTTTCCAACGGTTTCTGAAAATACGGTATAAACTCACTTTAATACCACCATCAAAGTACACCAAAACCTTGATTTGCAAACATCTCGGTATTCAGACGATATAGTTGCGGTCTCTGAAAAAGTCTTTGCAGTGAGCAAGGTCAAAGCGTAAGAAAACTCTGGAGGTGCCCACATGGGATCCGTTGCCAACTAAAATCCAAGTGAACTCCGCGGTTTTTAACGCCCTCATCAAAGTTCTATAGTATAATGGTCATTGCTTTCAGAGTGAGTAGCCACGTTTTTTTCACTAGCACCTAGCTAAGGCAGAAAGAGCTCAAGTTTTTAAGCTGTTTTCTGTTTCATTCATAAAAGCGTTTCGTATTTGGCAGATCATGTTTCAATAGTTGCTGCAAATTACGGTTCGATAGTTGTTGAATGTTGATATTTCAATACTTACTACTACTTTTTTTCTGAAGGTAACTTTTAATTCGTAATTGCAAATGTGTGCTGCTTAGTCAGACTCTTAATAGCGTTGTTCATTGTCCCTCTCGTAAAGATTTAATAGGCAACCTGAGATTGGCGAAAACGTTTGAAATAAACTTAGTCTCAATTATGAATGACTATTTCAGGTGTGCAAAAAATAACGGTTCCCTAAAGAGCAACAGAAAATTACTAACAGTTCAGCTATTTTTTTACAATTTTGATGACAGCTATTGGCGGCAGGCCGAAGCCTGAATTGTGCTTCTTGCTGGGGTAGTTGAGGTGAACGCTCTTGCCCAAGGAGCGCTGCGGCAATTCATTCAGTGGTCGTGGATCGAGCACCCAATCTTTCAATTGAGAGGCGGACACTTTACCACTGCAGTATTGCCGCCCCACTGACCTCTTTTGTTACTACTGCAAATTTTCCGCTCTCGATATCTTTTGTTACTACTGCAAACTTTTCAGCTCTGGATATCCACTAGCACAGCTTTCAATACCTCTCCTCTCTGGAGGTACTACACTCGTAACTCCCTACTGATCAGGGAGGTGCCTGACCAGAGAGGAGGCATTGATGAGGATTGTAATTATTTGATTTATTGGGTTTAACGGCGCTGTCCATTGAAGTCTCTGCTGGAGAGGTCTTGGCGTTAACCTTTCGGGTCTCGCTTTGTAACATCACCGATTTCTATCATTACGCCATGCACCTCCTCAAAAATTACTACGCACCACTGAGTGGGGACCCCGCAAAAATGTTTCAAATAGGGCCCCGCGCTGGCTAACGCCGACCCTGATCCCAGGTGCTATTAACAGTCAGTTCTGCAGTCATTGAAGTAAGTGTTTTTGTTGCTGATGTTATGAACTTGCTCTGATATGTATTGACAAAAGATTTCTGAAAGGGCAATTGGCTTATTCGAGCAAAGGCCATCACTGGAGCAACATGCAGCACCAGGCATAGCAACCACGTGACACTCGTGTCTCCTAACAATGCCAAACACCACACGATTTTTCAGTCTTAGTCACGTCATAGAAGTGGCAAAGAAAGCACCGCCGGAGGCACTGCATTGGTTGGTACGCGATTTTGGAAGATTATCAGACGCGTTCAGTTGTTGTGTGGCGTAACCACGCGGGAGTGCATTGCCGTGGAATTTGTACCGACCGTGTAACTGGGCAAACGACTGAGCTACGTGAGCTACCAGGCGAATATTTGATGCAAGATTCGTAGCACAGGCTCGGTGGCTTCAGAGTTTCCTGTGGTTGTTGTTTCAAATTTAGCAAAATTTCACTTGATTGTCTGACGAAGCGTGCAGAAAGTGATGTTTATGCCTGAGTAGCTCTTAATATGTCGAGAGGTTGGTGTCACACACAGCATTTTCGCCTTGATGACAGACTTTGCAAGAGTCTGAAAACAACTTCGACTGAAACAGATGTAATTACAGACGTCTTTTAGTTAGCGATGAAGTGCAATACTTTTGAAAAGTAATTTTTTGCGTACATTTGAGTGCAAAGGAAATCTTATTTTTAATAATTAGAGAAAACGTGTTAGCAGTGCTTATGACGATCCAGATGAAAAGCAAACAATTAGATGCAAATTTCGCAGGCTGCTTGCCATCAGCAAGGCTTAGGTAGCATAAGACATTACCGCTGCCTGATGTTGTTTTTTTTTGCCGGGCTGAAAAGGTTAGGCTGCACGAAATTGTGTATTTGAAGGTTTAGTGCAGGGCAGGGTTTCTCAACCTGTGGGTCACGCTGGGGCGTGGGAAACGGGGAGCAATTCCCCGGGCGCCGAGCCACTACGGGGGCGCCAAAAGCACTGCACTGCGTGGCTGCGGGGGCGCTGAAAAGTTCCAACAATGTCACAAGTAGTACTTCCTTCAATACAGTACATTTGCTTCCGAAAGGCTTTAGTCTCGAACATAGGGGCGCCAAGCTTGCTTTTTTCCCCGGGCGCCATCTAACCTCGTTACGCCCCTGGGGTCACGGAAGAATTTTTGACGGGTCCCGGCCTGGTGTTACTGAAATTGAGCACGTTTTGTAAGTTGAACCCTTTGATCGAAAAGGTAGGTAGCTCAAAAGAGCAACAAACGTTTTAATACGCTCTCTTTCATCATTATGTGTTAGAAAATATTGCTACATGGAAATTTCCACGGAACCTACCTCGTTGTGCACAATGTCAATATGCAGTTACTGAAGACATGTTGAGGCAGACATGCCGCTCTTGCTGCCATGAAAACGAAATCTAGAAGCAGGCTGTGGAAGATAACTTGATCTGTGCATTAGCCTCGAACATCTATGCTTTCTAACAACAAACAAGCTCAGCCTTTGCATTGATTGTAGAGAAGGTTGTGTTATTAAAAGTTGTTTTTATTTCTGCTCTGTGCATGTACAAAGCAGGGGCGTACCAAGGTTGGATGGCGTCCGGGCAAAGAAATAACTTTGCCGCCCCCATGTCCGAACCTAAGGTCTTTCGGAGGAAATGTACGGTGTTGAAGAAAGTACTTGCGACATTGTTGGGACTTCTCGGCGGCGTCCAGTGATTCGGTGCCTGGGGTATTGTTTCCCCTTATCCTCCTCGTTGCGCCCATGGTGCAAAGTTATCGCATTGGAGAAGTTGTACAGTCGTTCAAGGGCGTACGCAAGGGAGGTTGGGGTTAACCCCCCCTTGAGCTTGACATTTTACAAAAGCTTTATTTCCTGCGCAAAGGTGGTTAATTGTTTTCGCATACTTTTTGCTTGTTAATTTGTCGACTTAAACCAAATACCACAGAATACATTTTCATGCAAATTTCAAGGAACATTGTAAATGGGCCAAAATGTAATAATTAGGTTTTTGTGGGCAAGGGCGTACGCAAGGCGGGGGTTTGGCAATAAACCCTCTTGAGCTTGACATTTTACAAAAACTTATTACCTGCACAAAAGAGATTAATGGTTTTTGCATACCTTTGCTTGTTATTTGTCGACTGAATGCAAATACCACGGAATTAATTTGCATGCAAACTTCAAGGAACATTGTAAATGGGCCAATTAGTAATAATTAGGTTTCGGTGGAAATCTGGGTTGTGGTCTGCGTCCAGAAACCATCTCACCAGTTTTTGCAGACCTTTCGTCCACTACGCATGTATAAGATTGTGTTCCGCGATAGTTCACTTTATCCGAAACAATTACATTTATTTTGTCTGCTAAGGGTGATCAGCGCAAGCGATGACCCATTGGCTACATTACCAATTTTTGTAGCAGGGTAGAACTGTTGCACGAGCTCAAAAACAGCAGCTGTTATCACAGAAGCATTCAGGCATTTAATAATGTCTCAGCAGGGAAAAACGAAAGCTAAATTTTTGCTGGACTTCTATCAATAATAAAAAATCGAAAGTTTTCTTGTGCACTTTATGCGCATTCTCAATTCTTGTGTAGTGTAGCAACGAGCAAGATTCGATCTTTCAAACGGGGATATGCGCCAGCCAGTCCAGCCGCCTTTTTCTATGCTCGACTGCTAGCATTCGATAAGACATTAGCGCCGCCTCCTTCTGCAGCTGTAAATTGCTCTGACGCACTGATGAGTGTGTTTTACCCACTGTTTTAACGCGCAGCCTGATATTTTTGCCGTTATGAACTGCTTCGTCGTAGCGTTGAGTGCATTGTACTCCGATAGCCTAACTTGGAGCGCTAAAAGTTTATATTCAGTGCAATGAAATAAAGGGAGTGGATGTAGAAAAATATGCATATTATGTCAAGAAACTTCGCCAAAACGTTGCTTTGGAAACATAACTATGACGTCAAATTGTGACGTCACAAACAGCGCACACCAAATACAAATGTCCACCATATGCCACTGGATGAAACCCCCCCCATAAAAAATTTCTGCGTACGGCACTGCAGTCGTTAGACCAAGATTTTCTGTTTATTAGTTGGGCTACATGCTTAGAAAGGCTGAGAACCCTACTTTAGTGCTTTAGTTTATCCGGATATGGTGTCTTTTGCTAAATGTTTAGTGCACATCAGCACTGCTCTTGCACACAGGGACGGATTCAGGGAGCGCGGGGCCCTAGGCCATCTTAGTTTTGGGGGTCCCAAGCATATGAAACCTATTTGGCTGTTTGTCTGAAAAGCGTGAAAGAATACCCCTCCTATGTGTAGTGCCCACCTCAATCTATCTTTTGTTCTGGCGACTTTGGTTCTACATAACAGCAGATCAGGATTTTTTAAGGCGTTTTAGGGACCCGATTCGGGTCCCTAGAATTTTAAATCGGGTCCCTAGAATCAGCGAAAATTGTCATCGGGTCCCTAGAATCAGAGAAATCGGGTCCGTACAGGTCCATACTGGGTACCTAACATTTCCTTAAAAAAACGCTGCAGTAGATGTAAATAGAAATTAAAGCCTTTCCTATTCTTCTAAAGGACAAACGGCCATGCGACCTTTTCTTGAAATTTATAGCTCTTTCGCGTAGTTCAGAAGTTCTCTTCGTTAAATTTCCGTGATTTCTAGCGTTTTTTGAAGGTTTGTTTTTTGGATGTAGCCTATACATGTTCGTGCGGGATCGTGTTGCCGCTCTCGAAAGTATCGTCTAGCTGTCGATCTGATTACCTATACGTAAACTCCTTTTTTATAGTAATGTAGCCACATATTTAATGAAAGAAACAAGCGCAATTCATTCAGTGGACACAGAGCTTATTTATGCCGCTTTGAAGTTGTCTTTTTCCAAGAAATACAAAATATAATGTTTTAATTCCTTGTGCCTGGGCTTCTCAAAAACATTTTTGTTCTGTGACCCCATTTTAAAAAACAGGTGTTTCTATGCGGACCCGTTGATGGATAGGCTGGATCAGCTATGTTCAACCCGCGGGCCGCATGCGGCCCAGTTTAGGTTTCACAACAAAATCGCAGCGAAATATAAAAAAATGCGCAGCGAAACATACATAGCATACCAGGGACGGATCCAGGGGGGCGATGGATCCCCCTAAAACCTACGAAAGTAACTTTATTCACCATCGTTTTTACAATTCAGAAAACAGCATTCGTTTTTCAGAAAAAAACGGCATACTTCATCCCTCTTGCAGTAGTAAACGCGTAATGAAAAAAACAGCATACTTGCATGCTCCATCCCTCTTCCAGTAGTGAACCAGTAATGAGACGACTACCAAATATTATTGAAATCTCTCCCCCAAACGTCACTGGCTGGATCCGACCCTGTAGCATACAAATTTTATGCACTGTCGCTCCAAACACGTGCTTAATTAGATGGGAATTTTTGTTTGTGCGTAGAAAACCTCATGCAGGTTGTAGAATCGTTTTTTCTTCAGAACAAGACATGGTGTAGGAATAAAATACTCTTCACATATAAGGTTTCCGATGTCATATTTGGCCAAAAACGTTTTGCACTAAGAATCACATTGAAATGTTAAGGTAGTAGGGCGCACAAAATTCGCTACAGGTCATGTAGCCCGAGTGCCTCAATTTTCTATTCGTAAGCTTTCAGGGATAGATTTGTAAAATAACTCTGACACCATTCCCTTTGTCTCTGAAAATCAGGAAAAGTCATGGAAACACAGGCTTCTAACATTTTAGTAAGTATATGAAATCAACAAAAAAACAAGCCCTGTGTAGTGGACCACCCAGGATTCCTGAGCAGGAAACTAGTCACTCAGGCACATTGGTCACACTCACAGTCTCACAATCAGTGGTGTAACTGACTGTGGGGCAGAGGGGCGAATCTTCCCCCTGGCAAGTTGAATGTTAAAACCTGGCCCCCACTTAGCTTATACTTCAATATTAGTATACTTTTGCTTTTCATTAGGTTGTTTGTTTGTTTGCGCTTTTGGAGTATTTTCCGGTGATTAGGGTTTTAGTGCGGCCATCCACATCCGGATTGACCATCATTTATGAAGCTTTTTCTCAGAATATTGGTTATTGGGCCCCTGCAATGGCAAGTGTGCCCCTGTCAGCTAAGTTTTCCCTCCCTGGCTCAAACCTCTAGTTGCACCACTGCTCACACTGAAAATGGATTTTCAGACTTTTGGAAGCATTGGTACAAATTCACTAACGCTTCTTTTCACACAGTATACTACTGCTTGGCTTGCCGCTATCAGCAGTCACTGTCTCGCTGTGTTACCTGCCAAGATGTCTGAGTTTAACATTCACATGCGGAAAAACACCTACTGCTGTAAGTTGAAGCGAACCTTTCAAGATTTGCTGACATGTAATGGTTACGCATTAAAGCCCAACAGCAGAACGATTCGATCGCAAGTTTCGGCAACCTGACTCTGCAGGCAAAGGAGCGGACATGAGTGAAATGCAAGCTCATCACTGCATGATACCGGAACAGTGAACTTGGCTCTTGTGCAGTGTGAGTGTCATTCTGGCAAATGAGCCGTCATCGCAAGACTTAAAGTGAATCAATCGGAATTAAGCTGCTAACTTCAGATTTTCTAGAAATTTTTGTTACTTAGTCCCAATTTCCAGGGAGAGGCAAATGTCCGTTTTATCCCCCTGCGGACGCCCAAGCATGCCTCGGTTTTCGGATTTGTTTGCCTAACTTTACATCGTATGTAGTACTGTACAGAAACGAATGAAGTAACAGTGGCATATGGTGTAGGGCAGGGGTGAGCAACCTATGGCTCTTTAGCTCCTCCACAATGACTCTTTGGACTTGACAAAACTTGGAATTTAAATGCCCATTAGATTATTGTTAGAATTAAGTTTGTTACAATTTAGCCGATGCTCCTATAAATTTGCATGAAAAATAAAACGGCATCAACGTTTTGTGACTCGTCAGCGGTCGTATCTTCTTGATGATGAAGCAGAGTGGCTTTTTCGTAAAAAAGGTTGCCGACCCCTGGTGTAGGGCATGTATTCCACCAGCACGAAACTAAGATCTAACGTTGCAGTCCCACGAATTGTCAGCTTCGCCTCTTTTTTAATTTTGATGGTTTTGATCAAGACAAATGCTTCAATCCAATTTTCTTCGCCATGTTGTGGTGCTTGGCTTTGCTTTTTCCACTGTGGTCTTGTGCTCCGGTTGTTGACAATTGGAACAAGATTTAAACTTAGATTTTGCTTAGTTTATTAAGAAACTATTTCAGTTATTATAACTATTACAAGTGCGCTAGGTTTTCGGATATGCTATCACCAGTCCATGTATGGTTTTAAACGGCAACTGAATTTCTGTCAGTAGTTGAACATTCTTGATTAACTTTCACTATTCTAAATGCAACTTTAAGTTACAATTACCGGCACTTATTTAGGTTGAAAGTTGTACGTTTAGCATCAAATCTTAAACAATGATGTTTGATTTTGCTTGTTTGCTTGAGCTGCCAGCAACATAAATAGATTTTGAAAGGTTTGAAGTTGCCGACATGCAAAACAGAGCTTCCAAACTGGAAAAAATCTTCAGTGATTCGGACAAAAAGTCTGTAAGCACAAATTTAATACATCCAGTATACTGCCTTACTTTTATTCCCATAAAACTCTTGTACGAATCAGATTTTACAAGAAATCAGTGTAGATTTTTTTCACTGAATCGCAAAGGACCAACCTGTTTCGATTGCGTATATCTGCTAACGCAAACCGTTTGTTACCGAAAACGTCTTGCATGAACAAGATACTATATTTAGTCACGAAATCGTGAATTCGAATGTTACGATTTTGGGAGAAACACTTTCAACTTTGTGCAGATGCTAGTTTAGTGAAAGTTGGTTTTGGCGTTTTGTCTTATTCCGTCTCACATAATGAGCACCTGATTCTTTAAGTGACGTAGCACATTTGGCATATGGCTGTGTGGATGATGGTGAGAACGACATTTTTACATTGATATCATTTGCCATGGAATATGCGCGATTAGGTTGTTTTACCAGAAATGGGAACCTGATTGGTACAATACATGTCTTTTTTTATGTATGCTTCTGATGATGCTTATAACAGTCTTCAACTCGCTGTTGCCACTTTGCCTACCTTATATGGTTCATACCGGCTTTGGGCTTCAAACAAGAAAGTTGGCCAGTTAACGTGTTGTTTACTTCTGGCTGTGTCATGAATACAAGCGCTCTGGGCCATTAGCCCGTTCAGCGCATCTTAAGTCAGTTCGACTTGCTTAGGGCAAGCATCGGCGACAGATAAGCCACTACACCTGTTGCTGTTGAACCACAAATGTCGATGACCTGTCTTTTGGTGATATGCGGTTGAAGAACGTATTGGTATGCTGTTAAAAGCCGTTTCATAGAGATCCAAAATGTTCACGACAATTAATGAGACGTTGCCCAATAGCCAGACAACTTTTCCTTCTTAGCCTCATTTGTCTTTTGCAATAATCGTCTTCAGGCAGGAGAAGATTCGTAACCAACTTGTCTTCATGGTTGTTCGTCATGCGCCAACGCATCAGATGATTTGTCAGAACTGGTCTCAGTTATTGGCTTATTGCAGTTTACTCTCTGTACAATTGTCATTGTGCTTTTTTCCAAAACCTCTCGTGTTGCTTTTCGCTGACCGTGGTGCCAATGATTTACCAGAAAGAGCATTTGCATATACATTGTGTTTGTTTACAGTTGTAGACTGCTTGTAGATGTTTTTCAGTTTTTTTTTCAACTGGTTCACGAAGAGCTATTTTTTGATCAGAGTGCTCAAAATATTTTCCGAAAACGAGCCTATTTGGTAAGGTTGGAAATCTAGTTATTTTATCGTTTGCTTTGGCCGTAGTATTTATTATAAGGCTAGTGATTTTATTTTCAGAAAACAAAAACAATCCATAATTCGCACCAAACTCAGGCTATCCAAAGTTAATTCAAGGCGATAAGCTCTCCCTTAAACCTAAATATCGATTAATTTTCTCAACGAAGTTTGTTTAGTGTAGAACATTTTTGCTATCGCAGGCAACGTTTATTGAACCTGCTCGCTAATCAAATGGTGCCATTCTTCAGCAATTTAGTGCAAAGCAAAGACAGCAGTTTAAGCCCGCGCGGGTTACAAATATTTATCATGAAATTGGAAAGTTATTTTTATATATCCAAGAACATTCAAGTGGATGTCAATGATTGCTGTAATTAAACCATTAAAAGGTGACGTGCTGTTTTGGGCTTTGTAAAGTAACTGCCACTCGTATCTCAGGCGCAAAAACTTTCTACCATTGGAACTCGTTTCCACTTTAGATTCTTACTTAAAAGCCTATTAAATGGTGTACGATATCCAGCCCAGCTTTGTTTCGGTAAGTAAAAGTCGTCAGTGTTTTGAGCATGCTTATGTCCAATAAGGTTCGACCAGACTTTGAAAAGCGGTTTGTGCTGTGTTTCGCTGTCATCTGTCACGGGGAGCAATTGCCAAGCTTCATTTGGAGCAACATGCAAGCATAGGCGTAGCTAGGGGGCCAAGGCGTCCATTCCCCCCCGAATTTCTAGCGTATCTTGTTATTTTGTGCTTTGAGAGGCGGTGTCTCAAACAGAATACTGTTGCTTGCTTAAAGTCAAAAGATTTTCCCCCAAATTTTGAGCTGGCGACGCCACTGCATGCAAGGTCAACGGTTAATTAAAAGTTTTATGATAAGTGCATTAAACAGTTTTCAAATTTTAGTTTTCTCTTATGAGATTAGTATGAAAAGTTTTGTTTGAAATTATCAGAATATGCGAATCAGCAATGTATATCAATATTGTCATTTGTAGATGACGTCATTTTCTCAAAAACATTTAACGAAATTTTGTGGTCAAAACTTCACTCAAAAACCTGATGCCCGTGAGGACCAAAAACCAACGATTTGTTGTTGTTTTACGATAACACTGAATGCCAACCAACGCGTGTATCCAGTCAACGAACAAAGTGCTCCGTTGTGCATAATTGACTTCAAGGAGAATGTAGTGATTGTTTTTGTTCTGCTGTCGTCAGCAACGGCACATATCCTTAAAACAAGCAGAAGATATTGCACAGAAATAGCGATCCTCATTTTCAGTTGAAGACGTGTGATTTGTCGGTTATTCGCAAAATAATCACTTTAAAATATTCAAGAAGCTGGATTTTAATATACGATAAAAATCAGAAACCTCCAATCGTACTTGTTTGTTTTGCCCAACGGAACAAAATCCAAAAGGAAGCGCAAATGGAGAGTTAAACATATTGTGGTGCGAACAGTAGAGCATAGTACATGATTTGGGTGTGATGGACTTCAACTCATTCTTCACTTTGTAATAAATGACGGGCAGAAATATCTGCCAGCAGAACTTGGAGACAGAGGCGTAAAATCATTTCGTCATTTGCAATATACATTTATTTCGCTTCCCTCCTCATAGTGTTTCGGGTAACATTGTTTTAAACAAGTATTATGAAGTATATGCGAACAACATCAAAAATATACTTTATGAGAAAAACAAGAAATGTAGGTTGTTTGGCATTTTCGTGAAAACGTGAAGTGGCAGCAAGACAACGCAAGCTTGAATACCGCTTGTGCTGAAATCAAAAGCAAAATTTCAGCCTGTGCAAATCACTTAATAAACTGTGACGTTCACGCAGTTTCACCAGGAACAATGCCTTTAGCTTGCGCAATCTGTGACACTGGTCACAGAGAAAAGCTTTCTAGGCAGACAATTGTGATTTTTTTTATATTTTTTATGATCAAGTGATTTACCCTGAAGACGAAAAGCGATGTTTTTTGTGGTGGAAACATTTAGACCGCTCACGCGCGTATTTTATTTGTACGTCGGTTTTGACTGCGGAACTTGGGCAAGTCACGAACAACAAACTGACTGTTGCTGTATCTTCATATAAGGCCGGCACCGGGCGAGTTTCTCGATGTTGAGCACCACAAGTTTTCTTGTTAACCCTACAAAGTGCGAATAGTGCAGAAAGTTCCCGAATGAAGTCATTCCAACGTCAACCGCAACAAGTGTACCACATCTTGTTTTGCGGTCCGCCCACACCTCGGAGAAGTACATTTGATCAGAACCCATGACAATCGCTTCACTGGCTTCAAGAGATTGTACTTGACGTGCGCCCTTTTGGAAATGCGACAGTAAAATCTATTTGTCAATTACCTTTACAGGTAGCAAAATAAAAATGATTCCATACTTCATGGGCGCACTCGTCGCAAAGTAACGTTTAAACGCGATTTTCGGTATATAGGCGATTCATTTTTTCTTTGGTAGAAATAAGAAGACAAAATTACGAACCTGACAGCAAACAGAAGCACTGCATGAAGCAACTTGCTCCACTAAATAATCTATCTTCTTCCTCAAGAATTTAGTCCTTGTAGAAGACAAGGTCTGGCTGACACTCTGGTCAGAGTGCATTGATAGGCAAATTACGCCGTTGTTTAACCTTATGAACTTGAAAATTACCAAAGAGTTTTACTGAAGTTTAGGATTTAAAAAGTGGTTTGACATCCCTCGATGAGACAGCTTGGCTTTTAACGAAAGCTTCATGCAGGATTTGCCTGCTTGGGCATGCGTACTGCAACAGTGCACAGCAACCACTAATATCCACCAAAAGTTCAGTGTAAATATTCATTTTGTATTTAGGTGATTTTTTTATCGGTTGTTATTGCTTCATCTATTTAACTTCAAAACTACGTCACAGACTTTCGCTGTAAACACTTGGTACGTTTTACACCAATGAGTGACGTCAGTCGCTATCATCAAAGAGCTCAAGAACCGTCAGTCAGCAAGATGAACACGGTATCAGGTTTTACAACTGAAGCTGATCGAGACCGTTGCCTCTGGTAAACACGCGGAGAAAATTTCTTTCTGTTCTGAAAAAAGTTCGGCTTAGACATGGAATAGTAGTATCAGAAATAGATGATTCAGTCGCGTTTCGTGAGCCTAGCTGTTTAGAAAGGCTTGTAAGGTCCATGACCTTAAGGAAAGTTTCCTGAGCAGTTGAGTGAAATTTGCAAAAAATTGCGCTGTGGAAATGCTTTTCTTTGTTTGCATAAATGTGAGCCTTGTTTGTCATTGGCAAAAACTTTTTTGGAAGAATGCAGCACCCCGTCAGTTATTGGATTGACGTTATTTTGCAATAATGATTTAAAACTAAGGACAAAGACCATTTGTCTCATCTGTCCAGCTTCAGACCTGCTTTGTGCAGAGTATTCAAGGCACATTTCGATTGATGTCCTCAAATTTTTTGTGAGGAATCTTCAGTCAAATCAATGTAGACAGCTTCTAATAGTTGTTCTTCCTGCGCTTTAAAGTGTATCAATTTTAGACATGAAGATTTGTTGTTACTAAATTTTAATGCAAATTTTGAACAGTAAATTGTCTAAACCAGGGGTCTCCGAATTTTTTGTCAGAGGGCCACATGCGCTGTTACACAACAGTTCGATGGCCGGACATCTTAGGTAATGTGATTGTTTCGGATTATGTTACATTTTACGCAATCAACACATTTTTCGTAAATACATTATTTTTTCTTTGTTAACAAAATGGCTTCGCGGATCGGATGAAAAGGCTTCGCGGACCGTAGTTTGAAAATCCCTGATCTAAGGTCAGTAACAATAATGAACCGCTGTAATTCAAAGGAATCGAAAACAGAAAAGTTATTTTTTGAAAGCATTCAACGAAAAAATGCGTAGTGAGATGTTTTATGGAACACTGCGAAGACCGAAGTTTTCCAATCATGCGTGTGGAATGATTTATCGTGTGGATAGGTCTAGCCCAGTGGTTCTTAACCGGGGGACATGCCTCCCCAAAAGGGCGTCAATAAATTCCCTGGGGGGCGCGAGGCCTTACGCACACTACAACGTGGAAAGTTTTTGAGCGGGAAAGTGTCCCGTCTAATTTACTTATTCCAAGTCAGGGGGGCTTGAAACAAAAGACAACCACTTAAAGGGAGGCCTGGCAGAAGAGAAAAGGTTAAGAACTCCCGGTCTAGCCAATCCAGTGGCATCCAGCAGCAGAAAGTGTGAGCATCTAAAAACAACCTTGTCGAAAATGAGTTGGTGATAAAAAAGTGGTATGCGATCCGCGTATGAATTGAGTCGTTATCACCACATTTTCGCAATGTTATAAGATCTCACAGTGTTTTCTGTTACCGTCGTTTGCTAAGATTTTTTGTAAAATTATACTCTATAATTGAAATTTGCGACGCAACGTCAATGGGCCTTCGTGAACACGTCGAATAAAGTTAACTTTAAATGGGCAATTTGCTGTAATTCCGTCAGACGGTCTGTAGAATATGTCTTTTAAATGAGTTTGCAGTCGTTGTAATACTTTATCAGTTCGTGGTATTTTTCATGCAACTCTCTTACTCTGAAAACCTAAGTGTTTTGCATTTTGCAGCAAAAACGTTTTGCTTTTGATGAAATTCGGCATTATGGTTATGCAACAGAACCAGAATGCTCTCGATTTTAGCGAAATGGCAACCAAATCGTAACGCTTTTTTACATATCATCATACTTATACCAACTAATAGTGCCAAAGCAGTACAAAAGGGATAAGTATGTTAGTTTTGTCAGCGTAATGAAACATTGAGAGTGAAAGATGCAGGCTGAACAGACTTTCTGAAACAACAGAACTTGTTTCATAATTGTCAGCGCAAACTCGTATACTGCGCCGATGCTGTCTGGACTTGTTCACAATTTTCAGTATGTATATATAACAGTGAGGAAAGCGTTCTGCAACTTTAGTTTCCCTGGCTTTAGTTTTGTTCACTGCTATTCTTGCACAATCTCGATGTGATCCGCCGTGTCATTCTTGACGAATAAAGCTTTCCGTTGCTTATACTACCAAGCCTTCTACGCATTACTTTCAACCACGTTGCCTACCACCCAAGTAAGCAGTACAGCGTTTAAGGTCTCGTTACGGCGTGCATACCGCACTCATCCATGCATGTTGTGAAGCAAGAGGTGAGGGAGCCGTAAAGGTGACAAGGAAAGAGAGCAGAACATATATGTCAGCAGCATGACACAGCTTCGCCTCTGAAAGCAATGGAGCGCGGTAATCTACAAAATCCTTTGCTCGTCGCTTGCAGGTGCTGAACACGTTTTAATGTAGCCTTAATAAAAAGTTGAATTGGACAACTAGTAGAGTTAAACTTTTGGCAGTTGCGAATGCAAAATATCAGTACATTTGTAATGTCTGCGAATCATTGCAAAGTACCTCAAGTAAGGCTACAGACAAGAAAAGATTTTCAGGCTGTATTGAGGGTGACTCTTAGGCGATAGCAGAACGCTTGTATGCGTCTGTTATCCCGTGGATCGCGTTACGGTCCATGCCATTACCCGTGATATTTTAAAGCTCCGATATATTTGCGTTTGTAGGCTGTGTACTCAGCACGCCTTTTACGTGTTCTCAGTTCGATATTGGTGGTCTGCCTTTTAATCGCAGTGTATGTCCTGAACAGAGCAGAGGAACTTCTCGTGTCGCCGAGGTCGTTTCAGGTTTTACGCGTAAGTTGTCGAAGCAGTCTTCTCAGCCATGAATCACTGAATTAGTCCAGCAGGTAGACTGCACTGCGACTTTTAGGCCTAATACTTACAGGTAATGGCTGGTTTCAGGCGTTTTTAAGTGAAGCATGAGAATTGTCTTTATGGTGAACTCTGTCTGGTAACCACAGGCTGAGTTTGCGTTAACTCGATGTTCGCAGGTTTGACCTACTTTGAACTAGCAATTTTAGTCGAACTTTTAATGACTGCGCTTATTGTAGGAATGTAGGTTCACCCAACAAAAACAGGATAACTAAGAACTTATACTGCAATAGCGTGCTTAAGCAAGCAGGTATAAATGCAAAATATTAGACGATTTGAGAACCTGAGGATTTTGTAATTTCCTCTTCCCGACGAAGAGTCTAAAATTATAGAAAAGCTGAGTGAATCTATTGCATATTGTCCGGCTGATGTATCAAAGCCTGAACATAGCACACAACTTTGACCCTCCTGTGTTCGTAACACCTTCAGGGAAATAAAACATTTCATATTCAGCCAAACAATTTTCTTGCTAACATGGCGAAAAATTTTAAATGGTAGTATCTATGTCTTTAACAACTTTGGAAGGAATAATTAATTGATAAAACCTTGTTCAGTGCTGAAAGGTCGCAGCAAAACCAACCAAGATACGCAATTGTGTTGAAACTCCTACAACCTTTTCGCAGTAAGCACGCCTAATGATGCACTTAATTTTAGGGACCCTGAAACAGTGGGGGCAGGAGGCCAAAGAAAACCTGACCATGGCATTGTCGAAAAACGATAATTGTTTATCAAGTTGTTGCATTCACAAACTTTGGCAGCGAATACAGTAGTAACCCGAAAGCACAGATCGGACTTGTGAGCTATTGTGAAAAACGTGACGTTACATTCCGTTGACAACTTATAATTTTGCAATAAACCGTTCGTACAAATACGATGTTTTTAAATCTTAGGGCGATTCTTAGTGTTATGGTGACTTTTTCTATATTGTAACCGTGATGCTTTGGCTGCCTGTGCGCAAAACCAAGTCAGTGCATGACTTTTTTTTCGCTGAAACATTTGGGTCATTTTTTGCAGAAACATTTCGGTCATTTGTCTCACAGTTTTAAAACTCACCGTAACAGTGCTTATAGCCTATATTTTCAGACATTCTGACGGAAATGACTTGATTTTTTCAGTCATTTCAAAATCATTTCGGTCTATGACCGAAAAATTACCGAAAAAATAGGTGCATGAGCCAGTGGCTCCCATAAAAAAGTAGGCGTTGCTTGTCAATACCGGCCAACCCTTCCATCAATGAGGTACAAGCGGCAAATTGTGCTTATGGGCAGACCTGCGTCCCTATTTCAGTTTTACATGATGAAAAAGCTGGGATAGCCTACCGACAGTTATGTTATTTAATCACCAGGAATGCAGCATTTTCCAACCTTGTAGAAGTAGGTAGATTTTTACGCATCATCATGCCTTTGTGGTCAGGGCCCCGACATGGAGAAGTGCCTCCCCGGACATTTTGCTAACCGAGACCGACGTTTAAACCGGGACAGTCCCGGCCAAACTGGGGACGTATGGTAGGTCCAACCTTAATCAAAATCTAAAACCTAAACCTAAATCTAACTTCAGGTTCATTCGTGAAAGACCATTTGCTATTTTTTCTTTTCACCAAAAGTGTCGCCCCGGGGCATTTCCCCCCCGCCCCCCC
>JGI24158J21664_10003886_pt1 | contig 19010 bp, 12 predicted proteins | sample Ectturendosymbi3_FD_21664 | JGI IMG/M metagenome (IMG submission 21664)
CTCGTTGATTCCTATTGAACAAATCGATGTTAGTAAATGAGGGCATAGGCGTAGCCGGGGGGGGGTAAAGGGGCCATGCCCCGATCAAATTTTTAGAAAATATAGTCATTTTGTGCTTTGAGAGCCCTTTTTCCAAACAAAATAGTGTTATTAGCCTAAAATAAAACATTTTGGCCCTACCAAATTTTTTGACTCCCCCAAATTTCTGGGCTGGCTACGCCACTGAATGAGGGCGGCGTTTTCTGGGTTACTAGATATTGCAAGCCTGTAACGATGGACCAAACATAAAAATGCATTTGACGTCTTCAGCTGCAGTGCGTGAAACCCTAGTGCGGGTGAAGGCGACTGATGATGATCTTGGTCGGTTTGGACAAGTTCTATACTCCGTCGATCCAAACCAACGCGAAATCAGCGTCAACAAACGAAATGGTGACGTGAAGTTGCTGAAGAAACTTGATTACGAAACAGCGCAAAGGAGGCAGTAAGTCCTGTGCTTGTTGCTGTAATGTTGTGAGCAAAGTAGCCGGACTTGAGTTTCTATCTGGACGTGCAGCATAATACTCCGCGAATTAATACACTTGGCGCACGGACCGTTTTGTCGTTTTTGTTCAGAAAACTAGTTAGATGAGAGTTTGAAAAACAGCCTACAATCTGTACGTTTAAACCTATTACTTGTAGATATGTTAACTGGTTTTGCAGTTAAAGTGCTGTTCCGGCCTAGTTTAACGCACATGCCTAATCTTTACGAACCTGTGCCGAGTTTGACAGTGGAGACGCGTAACTCGCAAAAATTTTTCTTCCTTACATTAAACTGGGACCAGCGCATAAACCTGTTGACAAAAAATGCAGAATTTTGAGTTTTTATAGAAATGAATTTCGTGCTTTTTGTTTTGGTAATAACTTTTCAAACTTAGCATAGCGCTTTATGAACCTTTANCGCCAGTGAGGTTTCAAATAATGCAGAGCTTGCCAACCACTAGACAGCGATTTAAGTTCTTTCAAAATGTTACTATTTTCCGATATTTAACGAAAGCCTTTCTTGGAAAATAGCCGATTTTCAATTGAGTAGATCTACAGTAGTTAGTAAGCTCAAGTTTCCTATTAGCAATACTAGATTGCAGATTGCATATACCGGTATTGTTATTGTTAAGATGTTGAAGATGTTGTTTTTCTTCTCATATCCTAATTTTTACCTTATGATTTTGCTGCAATATATCATACGGAGCCCCACAAAAAATTGTCAGTGAAAGATGGTCGCAAACGGAAAAAGTTTGAGAAGAATTGAACCAACGGTTTGTTTACACTTAAAACATACTTATCTGGCGAAGAAAAATAGTAGCTTAAAGCTAACGTGAACCTCACGATATAGCTATAATACTTTCAAAATGAGTAGTAGATTTTTAGCATCTTCATTTAAGAAACTGCATGCTTTAAGTTGGCACCACTCACCATTCCAAGAAAATACTGACAAAATTTTTGGAGAGAAATAAGAAGCAATTTTTCTTAAAAGTTATGTAAGAAACCGAAAATAAACAAACATTTTGCAGTATCGAACTTTTAGGATCCAGAGCATAAGTTCAGAGGCGAAATAGAGCAGGGATCGTTTGAGTTAGAACGGCTTTTTAAAAAAAAGAATATTTATTTAAAGTGTCATTTGAGGATTGCATTATATCGTTAATTTACAGCTTCCAGTGAGTCTTGACGAGACGTTTTTGCATTCTGCAGATACGTGATCACAGCCCAGGATGTGGGTTCACAGGCGCACCAAGCTCGGGCTCTTCTCACCATCAATGTGCTGGATGAAAACGACAATGCTCCAGTTTTTGAAAGTTTTCCGAATCTTAGCGTCATGGAAAACAGACGCTATCCCATGCTGGCGGTACTCAGGGTAAAATCCTTGAAAATAAGCACCTGTCGTAACTGCACCTGTGATCAGAGTCGTAAAAATTCTAGATCCCGTTTGGATGCAAGTATAAATCAAAACAATTGGAACAAATTCAACGACTTTTCTATGTCCCAAATGAAAACACTACTGTTTGACGTTTAACCTAACAAGCTTCATTTTGCATCCATAAACCCATTTGTGACAATGATTTGTTTAGAGAAAAACCAACAAAAATACGAACAAACGTGTATCAATACATCTAGGAAGATATTCATGGCACTTGTCCTTTAGTTAAAAATTTGGTTAGTGTTTTGTTGGTTAGTTAGTGAGCGGAAATCATAGCACCGTATTTTGTCACACATGTTGTTTTGGTTATTCCTCCCACGACGGTTGCTGTCGAATTCTTACAAGATTTCAAATAATCGTTGTCAAGTATCAATTATTTACAAATCTTCATAATTTAATTGCATTTTCAGATGAACCAGTTACACTGCCTTGTGGCACCTTTTCAAGTGACCTTAAATTTTGTTGTTACAAAACCATGTCGAGGAATCAGGAACTTACATCTTCAAAATGTTATATATTTTTATCAGTAAAACAAGTGTTTTCGTAGTTAAAAACAGGTGGTTATCACGACATTCCTGCAAACAACTTCCACTTTATCCTACAGGCAAAAGATCGAGACTCTTACCCGTATAATATCATCAGGTACGCCATGGACGGAGGGGATTTCCGTCGTCGTTTTACTCTAACTAACGAAAATGGAACTGGCGTTCTCAGCCTTATTGGTATGTCTGAATTTTTAGTTTGGTCGTTTATTTATCTTTACAGAAAGGGAGTGCCAACAAGCTTCAGCAAAGAACTTGTTTTTGTGAAAGGAAAGTTTCATGCCACACAATATATTTGGCTTTGACTTCTTTTCTGCTTTCACGAAGTTAATTGCTGGACATGCAATTGTTTCCAATGATGTTCGAAAAGAATGCACAACCGCAACGAAGACAAGGATCGTTTATTTGAAATATTTTTTTGTGATTTTTTGATTCCTTTACATGAGAAAATTTTTGACTTTCTCACAATTTTTTGAATTCTTGATAACACTCGTAGTTTCCTCATGAATTGTAAACAAGCTTAATTCATTTTCATCCTAGAACCATTAGATTTTGAAGCAATTGACGGTGGAAGGATTGAGCTGACCATATCAGCAAGTTCAGGAAATTTACAAACAACAGCGACCCTGGAAGTGACTGTTGAAGACCAAAATGATCATCGACCGAAGTTCACGAAGGTTTCAAACATTGCCATTCTTGAGGTATCGCGTGTTGTGCGCCGTTGATAATCATTTGTATAATTGCAAACATTTTTATTTCGCATCAAACTCTAATAGCTTGTTTTGTTTTGTTTATTCTACATACTGTAGTTTTTATGAGGCGCCTGCACTGTATCTGCTGTATTTACAGACCCTGTTCAGTGTTTACTTGACAAGAAAGATTAAGAATTATTTCTCTGTCTTTTACTAAATGCTTTCATTTGCATATTTGCTGCTGGATGATTTTCATCTCAGCATAAGTATAAATTTTACCGTTTTGGTCAAGAATGCAAGCATGAAAGAGAGAAAGAACTTAATCTCTTCTCAACTAGTATCTGGTGATGCATCGATGTTAGTGTAGGAAACTTCCAAATTAAGAATAATGTAAATGAATGGGAAAAAACATTCAATTTTGCCACGATAATCACAAAAATAATTTTTGAGACATTTCTGCCGCTTTTACACAATTGATGGGTTGTGTATTCTAAAATATGCACAATTGTTTTTACCAATATTAACCACATTGAAACAACAACTGCACTTTGCATAATGCTGAAGTTCCATTTCAAAGTGGACTCACATTAGTTGAAATAGCACTTCAAAAAATCGATTTTCTTTTTCCTCTGGTTGTTTTGTTGCTGTCATTACACAAAAAAATATTTTTATTAGTTTTGTTAGGTGTAGCATCAAAAAAGTCTCCACAGCAAATGATATCCAACAGGCGAACGGAAAAACTGTTAGCATTTCCAGTTTTGACGCCAACAGTGTTTTAATTGCAGAACGTCGGTTTTGGGACGAAAATCGGTTCTGTCAGAGCTTCTGACAAGGACTCAGGAAACAATGGCAAAGTTGTTTATTACATCTCGCAAGGAGAAAAGGCTTTCAGTGAGTAAGTCTGAGCGTAAAGTGTGACTGTTCTTGACAAATGACAAGTGATATCCGAGCGTTGCAACATAACCGATAAATGAAAATTGAAAAGGTCCTTTTATTTTGTATTATTCGCTCCGCAACGGTTTTTGTACTTTCAACTTTTCCTGTGGCAAACGTTTCTTATACAACACGCCAATAAAAAATGCATACATATGTATAAAAACAAAAATCATCTGCCTTCCTGGTTCAAAAAAGCATTGTTTTGGGTTCTTTTTACCCAATACATGACATGTGCAAACACTGGCTTTATGCCCTTATCAATTGTTAGGCATATTTAAAGCATTTCAACAAAACGGTACACCGGCGAAAATTTGAAAGCGCACCGTTGACAGCATACTGGGGAAAATGTGCGCCAACAAAAATTAGAATTTAAGCTCTTATCGTATGCAAAGGATTTGCAGCGAAAACTTTGCAAACGTGGTATTTCAGACATAAGTACAACTTATTTTTGAGCCTTGAGCACAAATATAAAATGGAAATTTTCAAAGTTTCGAAAACGTTAAATGAAAATACGAATTTCTGCGGCAAAGTTCGCATCTTTCAGATCTGAAAAATCTTCGCTCAAAGTGAACAAAATAACTTCACGGCATGCACGCATCGAAAATAGTTTGACAAAAGAAAGCAAAGAAAAAAAATATTATATTGTAGAACATCATGTACTACAAATCCGTTGCTCCCAAAATCTGTCTTCATCTTACGTTGCGTTGCCAGGTTCCGCGTTCCGCCTCAATGGACACACCGGTGACATCACGGTAAAGCCTGGAGCCTCTCCTGATTTTGAAAAGTTGTCAAAATACAACGTCACTGTAACGGCTGAAGACACCGGAAATCCTCCACTGTCGGTAATGAGTAATCATAAAAACATCAAACATAAAAATTAAGTCAATAACGGAAGTAAACTTACTTAATCTTCATTCAAATGTTGAGGCCGGAGAGTTAAAATGTACTTGTGAAATGGTGACTTATTTTTTTACAGCAATTGACGTAAACAACTCCTTCAATAAAGAACTCGATTATCACTTTGATGATTTTCTTTATAGAAATTTCGTTAACGCAGAAAGTAGTGCTCTTTTTTTCTATGATGTTATGTTCCAGAGAAAAAAAAACGAAGTGTTTTTCCATGCCCTTTGCAACATTTTAACCAGATGTATATTTACAACTCTGATTCTTCTCATCAAAAACGCAATCTAAGCACCATGGGTGAAAACGTCACTTTGACCACATAGGCGATTTTCGGTTGAACCAAGTCAACTGTACGGGACTCAAACTCTCCGGGTTTCTCTTATAATACCGCAATAGCCCGAAAAGGTTTTATTGAAACAGGTTCCACAACTAGTGATCGCAGTTAGACGCATGAAAGTCAAGCCTGGCTAGAGTTTGAAATACCTTTATTACAGACTTGTAAATCATTTTCCCTAATAATTATAAATACTTCACGAGAATTGTTTTCGAAAAACTGTCTCATATCTTTGGCAGAAAATCGGGGTTGTCAAAAAGGCTAAAAATCAACATTTCTGCCGGTCTGCCTCTTTGGAATTAAGATTTTCTCTTTTTCAAATGGTTTGTATTTCGGCCTATGATTCCACATCATCCCATAGCAAAACGAACAATGGCATTTCCACTATAAGAAAGTCTAAAATATTTTTACTGTTTGAGTATCTTTCTCGACTGCAAGAGTTTACGGAATCCAGTTTCGTTTTTTGAAAAAAAGTCACAAGCACATGACTTATAACCGAACTCGTTCACTGCATTATCTCATACTTTTCCACTGTGTTGAATTTTTCAGTCGGAAGCTTCATTTTCGATTGATATCATTGACGTAAACGACAACGCACCACGATTCGAATTTCCTCTTTATGAAGTAACAATACTCGAAAACACGCCACTGCGAGATCTGCGAGTGACTGCTTCCGATGAAGACAGTGGCAACAACGGAATTTTTCGCTACTCTATAACACACGGTAAGCCAAAGCAGGTGATAAACAAGGGGACAAACCTTACGACTGCTCCCTGTAAATTTGCGAAAATAAGGATTTTTGGCAATAGGTTTTTATTTCTGTAGGTATTTGCAGATTTTAGAGGTTTTCCTTACGCCTTGTTCAATTTGTGGCTGACTGCAAGCGTGGTAGTTAGCAAAACCATGCTCTGAGTTCATACTGTTGATACAGTAAAATCAAGATTTAAGCATATCGTCGGTTAATAGCGAGCAATAAGCATGGCAGAGAATATCTGACATTACCACCGCAGGTAAAATCGTTTTAACTCACGATTTCAAGTACCAGACAGTGTTTGCGGGTTCAAAAATATCTTTCATGCTCAGGGAACCCAGACGATTTGTTCTCCGTTGGTACGGCAACAGGAGAAATAACCGCAAATGGAGTCATAGACTTTGAAGAGATTGGAGAAAGCTTGACCCTCATCGTGCAAGCAGCAGATATGGGAACCGAACCAATGACCTCCACAACAGTGGTGAGCTGATGTGAATGTCGAAATGTCCATTCAGCTACAATGCACCAGCGCTCCGTTCTTGGTTGGATGTAATCGTTTTCTTTCCGCTTGGCTGCCTTCATGTTTTGCTGTAAAGTTAACAATCGTTTTGACCCTTCGCTTTGCAAATGCGCAAAGTATTTTAATTCACTTGTCTCTAACGTACAAAGTCTGTTAGATACACCCTTAAATTTAGAATAATTTTGAACATCATTCTTGCATCTGTGTGTGGTCTAAAAAGGTTTTCAGCTTTCTTTTCTTGCTTGCAATCGTCACGCTATCGACATCAGTTTTTTCCATTTTGCAAATTTTAGGTTCCTGTAGTTTCCGATGACGGCGTTAATGCGCCCAAGCACTATTGCAAACGGAACTTATAAATTAGTTAGTTCAACGAAAATTGCATCAAAAGCAACATGAAATTAAAAATTGAAATGTATTGGGACCCAGGTTCAAAATTAAGAACAATTTTCTTGGAAACGTAGGTCATTCTTCGAATACAAAGTGAAAAGAATATTTGTTTGTTGTGTTTTTGTTTAGTGCTTTTTTTTGTTTCTAAGGCCATAACGTTAGATGTTAAAAGAAGTCCTCAACCTAATTGTTGGTTTTATGTCCAATTTAAATGTGTCGTGAAAAGAGCTTTTTATTTCTTCTTCCAGGTGAAAATAAGAATCCTTGATTCTAATGATAACATTCCGCGTTTCCTTCGCACGAACGATACCAACTTTATCGTCACCGAAAACGTCGCTGGACCGTTCGTTGCAACTTTCAAAGCGGAAGATTCCGACAGCGGGATCAACGCAAAGGTCTCGTATTCCATTGTTGCGGGAAATGAGAATGGTACGAACTGGTCGATAAAGCCACAGGCGTAGGAGACACAGATGCAGGGGGGCTGCAGGGGGGACTGCAACACTAAAGTATTTTCCTTTCGGGAAAAATTATTTGAAACATGGAAAAAAATTTGCATCGAAATTATAATCTTTAAGAATTGTTCTGTCAATTTAACTCTTTTGTGGAATTAATGGGGTGAAAATTTCATTAGGTGTGCGTTTTTGTTATTAAGAAAGGATAAGTAGTAAAACTTTTTGGAAATCAAAATTGTCTGCATGAACATACGTATTCAGGCAACGCGCTGCAGCCCCTAGATATTTTGGCCCCATATACCTATGGATAGAAAAATGGTTTTCCATTAATTTATCGGACGATCTAGATGCCTTTTCAGTCGCGTAGGCTATAACACGTTTGCACATAAACTCATCTTGTGTTTTGTTTAAAGCAGTAGCTTAGCAAACAATTTTGAACTTTGTTTTTTCTGATCCCATGGCCGTAAGGCAATTTTTTGTAAATATTGCTAAAATCAACTGCTTTTAGAACTTTTCTGAAGAGAATGAACATCATCTTTGTATCGTTTAATTTAATAACAAGAATTTTATGACCAAAATCTAATAACAATACTGGATTTTTTTTTGTTTCAAAATAGCAAAAAAGTCTAGCTTTTACTTTGCACAAAAAACATCTTGGAAAACCACAAGAACAAGTGAAAGTGAAACTCGGTACCAGTGAAATTCGTCTGAAACGAAACGAAAATGAGATTTTTGGTTTGAATTGATTCCACCAACAAGGGTGGACACAAAGGATGGGTTCAAGCCCAGGTCAGCATAAGTTGGACATCTGTCTCTGGTCTATGGATAAGAGCGGCATTCGAATGTCATCATCCAAATACATGCCCTTTTGTTACTCCAAGCATCATACTCCTGGCTTTTTGTTAAAAGCTTGACTTCCATGGATTTAGTAAATCTGTTCTGTGGGAAATACCTTTGAGGCAGAGGCAAATTTTGAAGTTGAAGCAGTATGGTTTTGAACGCTTCAGCAAATTTGCCACTGTTTCTTAAAGAAAATTTTGATTTACTACAACAACGGAAGAAATGCTGCATGCATTCTAATTTTCTCTTGCAAAATATTATGCAGCAATTCAATATAAGGTGCTGGCGTTTTTCATGTTTTTTCGTCAGGTTAACTTTCTGCGTGAACATCTTTGTTTCCAAAATTAAAAACTAAAAAACGAAAATCAATCTGTTTTTAAACAACCAATTTTCTAACTTTCAAATTGGTCCGATATTCTTGCCTTTCGTGCAGATCGATTTACCATTTCGCCGCTAGATGGTGAACTTCGAGTCAAGCGCGGAACGGAGCTTGACCGTGAACAACAGGAAACGTATAACCTGACGATTGGTGTTGCTGATGGCGGGATTCCTCAACTAACTGCATTTGTAAGATTAACACTCAATTCTCACTCAAATGTGTAAAAGTTAATATGTGTTAAGGAACAGTTGCTTAGCCTATTCTCAAATGCTTACCTTCGAGTTTCGAAGATATTTGAGTGGGGTTAAGAAAGTGCAAGAACTTTTAACATCATTTTGCAAATCTGCGTGAAATGGCTTTTATCATTTATACTTTGCGGCATTTTTTTTGTTTCACTATTGTAGCCACATGTTATGTTTCAACGTACTCAAAGATCCCTTTCCACCGTCATACAATGCTTGAATTTAACGCAGATCATAAGTTTGTTCATGTACTTTTCAACGTTGCACGTATTTTGCCCAAGTGCAGCTGGAGGTCACAATCATTGTGAAAGATGTGAACGACAACTCGCCAAGATTCATTGACTTGCCCGTGCGCGTCAACCTTAGCGAGAATAGCGCGGTTGGATCGGAATTATTCCGTTTGGAGGCGCTTGATCCCGACCTGGGGGAGTTTGGTGAAGTGGAATTTACACTGACAAGTCCAAATCAACAGTTCGATGTCAACTCAAAGGTGATACTACTACACACTGGAAAACATAATTTAAAAACGTAAAACAGAAAATAAACATCAGCATAATTTAAAAACGAAAAAAATGAAACAATTTGTTTAACAAGTTGGGTGTGACGTCTTCCGGTCAATTTATAAAAATGGCGCAAATGGAGTTCCTGTGGTTTTAATGTTCGCAGGATGGTAGAGTTTATTTGGCAAAACCGCTGGACAGAGAAAGTGTGAGTGATTACAGACTACACATCACTGCACGTGACAATCTGCAAAGTCTGCTACATTCCAGGAAAGTTACAAAGACAGTACAGGTAAATAGTTTCTTAGCCATACTTTGAGTCAGATTGCTCAAAAGGAGACTGTGCACTGCGCTGGTCTAACTTATCCGCTTTAGCAGAATCTGCCTTATTGGTTTTCATTGGTGCAGGCCGTTAGTTGCTAAGCACTCAACTTAATTAGTACAAAGTTGATGCGATCTTAAAGCTTTCTACTTTACTTATGTTAACAAAGTTGTTTTTTGTTTCTTGGCGCATTTCTAAAAGAGAAGAAAGGAATTGAAATTTGATATTTAAAGTGCAAGTATGGTTGTTTAAATCGAAATATGATCTAGTGCAGATTGAAAAATTGAAATCTTTAAGACTTAAAAGTCATATGTCTTTCATTTGCTTGACGTTTTCAAAAAATGCCAATAACCAGCATAACCTGACTTTTCTTAGGACAAGAAATGATTTTAACTTTGCATCTCAAATCAATCTGTAAAATGTATTTTCCTTCCAGGATTTGTCAATATTGTACTTCCTGAAACACAGCTGACTGTGTTTCGTTTGTTGCTTTGTTGGTTGGCGATACATGATAACTAAGCAATCATTGGGAGATTTGTGTTAAATATTTAACTCTCAATAGTTTCATGGCAACTTTTGCTAAACGTGTTCAAACGATAAATGCACACTCCAGATTAACCCCAGACAAGGAAACTACATAAAAGTAACCACCAAAACACCGTGAAACAGTAAAAAATTACAAAATTGTGACAATGTGCGAAATAAGCGGCAAACACGGCATCATCCTATTCTTATTAACTTTTTCCGAAGGCGAGTGTCGGTGAAGACAATCCAGCCTTAAGGGCGTTGAGAGCAAAGGATCTGTAATTCGCAAGATGCGAACGTCACCGCCATCTGCGATAAAAAGGAGCCAAAAACTTGAGCGCAGCACCGACAGGCAGCAAAGATACCTCAGCACTGTGGACAGGATTAAACATATTCGCATTTCTCAGGTTGTCGTCGACGACGTGAACGACCACAGGCCTCGCTTTATAGGAACGACGCCGTACCACGCCGCAATCGCTGAAAATTCTCCACCAGGATCGCGGATCGTATTCACTGTAAGCGCGTGCGCGGTAAAAACCTCCGATGTGTTTTTCAATCAAATTTCTTCCGTATGTTGAACTAACAGAAAAGATAGCTTTTCTGCATTTACGTTACGCTCTGAATAATTGCACAAGTACTGCAGTATATTTTAGAGGAACCTTATGAAGCCTTTAGATTCTATAGGCTGCATAGCAGTGGCGTATTTAAAGGTTTGATCCAGGGTGGGAAAACTCAGCTGAAGCGAGCGTACTGGCCATCGAAGGGGCCCACTAGACAACACTCAGAAAAAGAGTTGAGATGTGATAGTGAATCCGCATGTAGATGGTTATGCTAAAAGCCGTAATTACCGGAAAATACTCCAAAAAAGACAAAAAACGAGAATTTTCTGAAAACCAAACATATTAAATACCGAAATTTAAGCTAGGTGGGGTCCCGGCTTTTACTTTTTGGTTGTCAGGGGGAGGGCGGTTCGCAAACCTGCCCCCTGTCAGTTGCGCCACTGCTGCACAGTCACATTGACTGCTTCATTTGCAACGATTCCTGCAAGGCGCAGGATTTTTGAGCAAGTTGATGTTGAAGCCAAATGCAGCCACCTCTGCTGATGTTTCCTCAGAAAGACGCTATTCTCGCTACTGACGATGATGAAGGTGAAAACGCACGAGTCACCTACTCGTTTCCTCGCAACGAGCGGTCGACGTTGCTCTTCAATATCAACCCGCGCACCGGTCTGATTCATACCACAGCGAGTATTGGTAAGAAAAAGAGTTTAGCGGTAACGAAAATGAAATTTGTATTTTTTTTGTTTGTATTTTTTACTTACGCATAAGATGTGACACTGGCCGAGAAACAGTACTTATTCAGATATAGATAAAAATGAAGACATACTGTAATTTCTTTCCTAAATCAACTAGCCCAAGCTTCTAGCGTAATGAAAACGTTTCATAGGCTCTTTTGCGTCACGCAGGTCAAAGACATGCGCGATTCTACAAATACTTTTTCTGCTCAGATCGAGAATCTTTATCAAGTGAAGTTATGACGCTCACGGTTCGCGCATCAGACGTTGGGAACTTGTTCACTGACACCACTGTTGTCGTCACCGTCGATGACGTCAATGATAACGCCCCTCGATGTCAGCACCGCCGAATGAAGACTCGAGTGTTGGAGAGCGTTCAGCCAGGTCACGTGATTGCACGCGTGACAGCGTCTGATCCTGACAAAGGGCATAATGGGCGCGTATTGTATCGGATACAAAGTGGAGCTTTCGGGCAGTTCACGATGAATGCCCATTCAGGTATAGGAAGCTCTGCTTCATCAATTCATGTTTTGTTTGATGTACTATGCTTACTCTTTTGGTAGCATTCACGACAACGTGCTTGTTAGAAAATGTGTAAAACTGATCCCATGACCAGGATCTTCACCACAGGGATCCGGTAGAGTTCGGTTCCCCCCAAATGCAAATGAGTGACGATCTTATCGTTTCTCTCAGTGAATATGTCCCAGCCCCGTATTTCCCCAGCCAACTCTAAACAACCAAATGACAAAATGCCTGCCAATAATCATGGCATGCACCCAAGCTCTTGAACATTAAAGTGGTCTTCCGCACATCAAGTGAAATTTAATTTCGTTAACATTTCATGCATAAGTAATGTTGGCAGAAGCTGAGTGAGAGAAGATGTTGGCTTTGCGGAGATCGGTGACAGTTCATTCCCAGGGAACGTTAGGTTTCCTTCAGCACAGGTTCTATGCAACGACCCAATTACTTCTCTAAAACACTCTAAAATATTTTAAACTTAAAGTAAGTTATTGACAACTGTGGTATTCCCAATTCCCTGACGCATAAAAGAGTTTGGTGAGCAATTCCCTGAAGCGTAAACGTTGCGTGCGTTGACTAGCTTGGTGTGCATTCTTTGGCTTGCGTCCTTTACTTTCGTGTTCGTTACTGTCATTTTTAACTTGAAAGTGCGTCCGCTTCGGTTCTGGTACAGTAGGTCTGGAGTTCGACTCTCGGCCGGGTCTTACCAATATCTTATAAACTGGTACTGTAGCCATCTTACCAAGCGCGTGGTGTACAGAAGAACTGCAGGGAACACCACCAGTACACAAAAATAATCCAAGTCAAATGATTCCAGAAATTGTACAAAATCAGTCGTGACGCTAAAATCAAATTTTTTCATTTGACTGTGGCTCCTGTTTACTGCTGTTTTCTTTGCTGAATAAATTGTAGATTGTACCACACCAACCCATTTATAATGCGTGCAAACATCTTGTTCGAATTTATCAAACCTTTAGCAAATCTCAAAACCAGGCTACAAGTTACTGTAGATTCGCTTGATGTCTTACTGCCAAAGAATCAGCAAGTTGCTTTTTTGCAGAGTTGGAAAACACAATCTAAAATGCTGATTCCAAACCCAGTTTAACAGTTAGTGTTGGTTGATTGGTTTGCACAACTGTGAGAGTTACTCTAAAAAACACAACAAAAAGAGCAATTGTCACCTTCTAGTTTAATTGTTCTCGTTATTTCAGGTTTCATTTACCTGGCGGCTGGAAAATCTCTGGATCGAGAACTTACGTCACAATATACATTAACAGTAGCAGCGTCCGACAATGCAGACAACAACCCGCTGACAACCACGTGCGTCGTCATAGTGACAATCGATGATGTCAACGATTGCAGACCGAAGTTCTTCAGCAACAATCGACCGATTTCGGTAAAATGGTCAACCGATTTTAAAACCGCTCAATGGTCTCATTGGTGGAGAGCAGCAAACAGAGCATGCTTGTTGGTTGCGTTGTTTTGAAGAAAAAACTAAAAAAAACGCAAACAACCTTGGACTAAAACACGGTTAAGGCACAGTCCGTACTATTCGTAAACAGTGTTTGTCAAACGTTTCAAAACTCCAGTTTCGTTATTTCTGCTTCTAGCTCATGATGAAATTTTAAAACCAAGATCAAGCAAATGAATTATCAGTTTGACATGTGCCAGCATCAGCAGCGACGTTTGGATTTCACATTCGTCAGCTGCTGCGACATCAGCAGTTAATGATGATTTGTATTTTAACGACATCTTTCAAAATTACAAGGGTGAAGAAAATGTAAATCAGTCTTTCATAGAAGGAAACTAAAGACTGCATTAACTTACCTATAGTAGCTGATAGGAATCCGCGGTGAAATGTTTAGGGTTCTGTTTCCCAACCAGTGGGGTCCGTGACGACTGCACACGAGGTCAGTGATGATATGACAAAAATAAAAAAGTCGAACATATACATTGTGCAGTATGTACACTGTCAGAAATAATTACGGCAGTGATTCGTAACTGAATTCATTTTCCAAGCTTTTGCAACAGCATTCTTGGTTGTTTCGCCATCTTAAAATTCGCAGTGAAAAAGTTGTTTGCAATGATTCTCCCTTTCCGCGTCTGTGACCTAATAAATGATCATATGTCTTACCTCTAACCGGGAACGCTGGCGCTTTGTTAAGATCATTCCTGAATTTTCCTTCTGTTTATTATTCTGTTACGTAAACAGTGTATGTAATACATAACGTTATCTAATCGGGTTTTAGAGATAAGACTGGAAAACGGTGGTACTGTAGGCGTATAAGTGTCGTTTTGCGCGTGTAACAGTTAGTGAAGCGACAGTCAGTGAGTGTGGGTTTGTTGTGAGGCGACAATGACAAAGGAAGCGAGTTATCGAAAAATATAATTTGGTGATTAAACTGTCGGAGTAAATTAGCTGTGAAATTATTCAGTGTCATTCATTCATCGTTTTGCATAATATTTTCGCGCTGGTTGGGTGGAAAATTTGACGCTACGTACAATTGGGGCCCGAGAAAAAGCAGATGCACAAATAGAGGTTCGTGGTCCGGTATGTTGAGAAACCATAGTTTACGGTGTCTTTTAACGAAGGACGTAAAACTGGATATTTCACCTGGAAACACCTGGGCGTTATTTTTTAATCAATAAAGTGATTGCCCCGTTGGCTGATGCCAGCCAGCTGAAATGGGTCAAAACTGCTGATGTGTTGTCGTTGCTAAGATAATTTCCTCAATTATACAACAAAGTAACTTTCTTCGCAAAGATGATGACACAAAATTGCACCGCGATTTGACGAAAACAGCCGACCTGCGGATTTGTGGAGAAATTTCACGTTTGGGCGCAAATTTTCGAATTTTGGTCGTGAGAAACACATGAGCATCAAACAGGGTTATGACGAGCAGCTCCCTTCAAAGCATCAGCAAAAGATTGTATGGATAGTTTGCCAAGTTCATAACAACCTTCCTTTGTCGGTGACATTTTAACAGCAATGTCTAAATACGCTTTCCGCCGACTTTTTGCCAGAACTTTGTTCTGTTTGTTGCGGTAACTGATGTTTACTGTGCCCTACATGCGACTGAAGCTCGGCCCCAGAATTAATTGTTTTAACCCTAGCAAACACGCTGCAACACTTACGTTACGTAATTGATTTCCTACACAGGACGAACAGAGCGAAGCTCCAGCTGCATATTGAAAACGTCATCCCGTAGCTCGGTTTATAGTTTTTCTTTATAGTCAGCACGCAGAAAGCTCATGGGAACTTCAGAAAACGATACTGAATTTTTGTTTTCACATTTAAACTTGCTTAAGGTTATGTAAAGATGTTGTCAATTACCTGTCCTTGTACTACTCTTTATGATCCTCATATTGACATAATCAAGAAGAACCTTGCATTTCGCCGTTACGTTTCAGATACTTGAAAATTCTCCGGTTGGTAGAACGATCGCGCAACTTGTGGCTACCGATGACGATTTGAACGCACGCTTGACGTATGCGATGACGTCGACCGCAATTTATGATTCACAAGGTCGTCCTCTAGTCGTTGACGGCGCTGTGAATGACGTCATGCAAACGGACAATGCCGAAATTCTAGATTGGTTTCAGTTGAACTCAACCACTGGAGAGATTATTCTAAAATCAAGTGATTTGGAGGTGCACTTTCAAACATCTTGTTTCGAATTTTTCTTCAATATCTTATTTCCAGTTCATGTTCAATTATACAGATAATAAGGTTGTCTATTGGTTAAAGCAATGCCAGATCGTACCGGCACTTGTGTTTTCATTTCATGCTAGTTCTTTTTAATAATGATATCTTTCAAATTCATAAGCTAGCTATGCTGTCTCATTGCGTTCACAAAGAGTAGTGGAAGATTCATTTTTGTTCTCCCTTGCAATTTCATATTTTTCAATGTCATTAAAGTAACTCCTGCCTAACAATTTAGGGATTTTTAATCAATTTTTTGCGCTTCGGACAAAAATGTTCGACATACCGCTTGTCACACATGAAACGTTTCTGATAAAATATATAGCAACAAGACATATTTCACAAACAAAAACCAGACGTGAGACGCAAGTAACTGTTAACTTCATACCATGTGCAGATTTATTCGCAGTATATGCAAATTGGTTTGCAATTGAAAATTTGTGAAAAGTGTATGAAAAGCAATAAAGTCCCGCATTCTGGAGGCAAAGCAAGCTAAAGCACACCGAAAGCATTGTATACGAAATCCGCATTGGCTGAATTAGAAAAAATTTAGATTGACAATAGGTGCTTCTGCAAATGAGTTATCGACCTGAAGAAAAATATCATGGTTGTTTGCCTATAGGACCAATCACGAAACATTTTATTGTCTCTTTCGATACACCCCGACATTATAAAGAAAGTAAGTTATTATAATAAATATCACGGCCAAAGCAAACGATACAACTGACATCTTGCAAACGTTTCGATAACTATCGAAACGTTTGCAAGATGTCAGCTGTATCGTTTGCTTTGGCCGTGATATTTATTATAAGGCTATTCAGCACTTCCGTTTTTCGTGTACCAAAGTAAGTTATGTTTTCACAAACAACTTTGCTTAATTTGAAGTGGTCATTTATGCATTGTAGGAAGCGGGTAACCGGCTAATTGTTGTTCAGTATATTCCTACTTTGAACATATACCCCAGTCTCGAACGGAATGTTACTAAATTCACGTTTTACGTAAAGGCGAAAACAGCAATCGATCGAGAAGTTTGTTCATCTATTTATCTGACATTTGTTGTTCGCGACGAGGAATCCTCCAGCGAAGAACTGTCAACTTCAATTCAACCTATGACTTTGCAGGTGAGATGTGGTTTGCTTGTGAATAGCCATTTGGATGGTCACGGGAAAATATTCTTACTCGTAAGACGCTCTGATACGAGTACGTTCCAACCAGGGGCGTAACTAGGTTAGATGGCGCCCGGGGCAAAAAACAAGTTTGGCGCCCCTGTGGTCGAACCGGCGCCCCCATGGTCGACGTTTGACTCCCCATGGGCGAACCTGAGCTCTTTCGAAACCAAATTTACTGTATTGAAGAAAGTACTTGTGAAATTGTTGGGACTTTTCGGCGCCTCCCGCAGTAATTCGGCGCCCCTGCAGTGATTCAGCGTCCCCATTGTGAATTGGCTCCCGGGGAATTGTGCCCCCCTTGCAACCCTCGTTACGCCCCTGGTTCCAACTAATTAAAACCTGTTTTTAAAAAATCCAATTGCACAATATTGTGTAAAGCAAAAGCAGCTCCCCCTACTGTAAAGGAAGTGGTGCAAATCCTATTAGGTAAAAAGTTTGTGCTTTGTCATGTTTGATGTAAGATACGCACTGGATTTAATGATCAAACTACAAGCTCAATAAATTAACTTAACGCTATATAAATCACGTCTTGATTAAAAGATCTATGCTCTTATTTAAAAAAATTAAAGAATATTCTCTGCTTCAGAAGCTCACTGTTACTAACATATAACATACCCAGTTATATATTTGCACGTACTGTAGCATTTCATTTCTGCCACTATCTCACTGAATACGCCAGTTTATGGTTTTTATGTTAGACTTTTGCAACTCAAGCTACGCTTGAATTAAGATTTCATTAAGTTTTTTCTTTGGCAACACTGCCTTTTCACAGTGACAGCCTGGTAATATTGTTGTAAATGTAAATTTACGTGCAACTGCTGTAATTCATCCTATATAGTACTTGAAAAGCTGTTTTATGATTTACTACGTACAGCTAAAACTTGTGTAAGCTTATGATTAAAAAGTTTTATTTACAAGTTTTTATTTAAATTGTAGAATCTACTCTTTGAAAATGTTCATTCGTTCGTTGCTATGAAAGAGCTATAAAATGTACGGAAACGACTGGATACTCTTATGGCCTTGAAGGTTTACTAAACACGTTGCTGAAAATATTAAAATTTTGTCATGAATTTGTATTCAAAGCTGTTGCAGCCAGAAACAGGAACCACAGGCACTCTTTCCACAGTGTTTTGTCTTAAATTTCTACCAAACCATCCTGATGTCCTCATAACCTATCGAGCAATAAAGTAAGCCACTTCACCAGATCAACAGGGCTTTTGCTATTTGACTTGATCGCTTGTAACAGAGGAATTATCCAGGGCTCTGTAGCCACCACACTCTCAAGGTCTAACCATGCAGCAAACATGATTTGCGCATTTTTCTTTTAGTGTTTTCGACCAGGGATACGTGGAAAATGGAATAGTACCAAGGCCTCGTAGCGGGAAAGGGTTGATGCACTTCTCCAACTAAGAAAAATAGCCTCGTGAAACGTTTGAATGATATGCAGAAGAAGTGACCAAATAGTTCTTGAAAAAGTTGTCACTGCATGACATCGTTGCTGAACATCATTCACATGTGTCTTCACCTGACACGGTCACATTTTTAAAAAGCAAGGAATACACCTAGCCTAATGCGTTCGCAATGCAGTTTGTAAGAAATATAATTACGGGATATCGATGCACTAGCGTACGGAGGGGGGAGCACTGTGCCGTTCCCCCCTCAGACCCTAAAAATAAAAAATGTATAAACAGTATTTGGCAATGGCGTAACTAAGGGGGTGAAAGGGCCTCAATTTAAAATAAACCTTGTTTTCTGGTCACTGATATACGCACTACGCAAATTTTTTATGACTACTGTACGTTTCCTCTGCTTGATTTTCATTTTACGATTTCATTCTTTCATTGACAAAATTGCTTCACACGTGGCTATTAAGTAACTTAACACAGGTAACAATGAGCACCAGAAAAAAAGCTTCGGCTGGCGTGAGATTTAAGCCCACAAACTTCAATAATCGTCTTCGATAAGCGATACATGTCTAAAACTTATAACATCCAAGCACGCATATAGGTTTATTTCATGAGCCTCAGACAACAAAAGTTCAGTTTTCTG
>JGI24158J21664_10003887_pt1 | contig 19008 bp, 9 predicted proteins | sample Ectturendosymbi3_FD_21664 | JGI IMG/M metagenome (IMG submission 21664)
AAGTAAGGTTCCGCGAGATCGTAAATACATGCACATAAAGGCGAGCAGAAAAACGCATTCAACGAACGGCGTGAATATTGAGTCACGTGTTACGTAAAACGCTGTGTGAACATGTGAACGGTTTGTGCCCAGCCGGATGGCTCAATGAGCAGTCTATTATAAAGCACTGGTTCCTGTCCGTACGTACTTGTCCATATAGTTGGGCCACTGGCCGCAACAATACTAATGAAGCAAGCCTGAAGAAAAAGATTAAGTGGTGCCCACACACTATAGAAGTTTAAGGTAGGCTAGGCTGGAGTGGTTGAAACATTCAGATCTCATAGCTTTACTACAACAGTAGGAATGAAGATTGTATTCATTCTTATTACTGCTAGTACTGTAGTAGTAGATAACCTTCAAAATGTAAACAACATATGACAGCGGCATAAACTTAGAAAAGGTTCAGACAGACAGAAAAGTTCATTACTTACTACTGTGCATTTGTCACTGCAGTATGTTTTTAAGCTGCATGTTTAATAACTGCTAATTGGCTTTTCCTGTGACAGGTCTGGTTTTTAAAAGCTTTTTTTGTAACTAAGTTTGTTTTGTTCGCTTTTCTTGTGTTGTGACTAGATCTGGCTTTTTAGTTTTTTGTGACTAGGTCTGTTTTTTTGGCTTTTTTATGACTAAGTCTGGCTTTTTTTGGTGGAAACAAGTTTGCAACCCTGATGGAATGCTGTGTTTATTGCATTGCTCTCTGCCTCATAACCCTTCCCTTGTATATTGTAATTGTTTGCTTACTTTTCTCGTCTACAGTATGTGCATGATTCACCTGCTCATCTATACATGCGTCAACTCTTCACCCATTGCTTGCCCGCCATCGTTTGTGGTATGTGAATGGTTGTTGTTGTGTCTGATTTTAGATTTATGTTTCTGTAATATGGTAATCATAATGGTATTCAATTGAAGTGTCATGTAATATGTTGTTCATCATGTTGTTCAATTGAAATGTTGCCGTGGGATTATTTCATTCATGTTTGCAATGGTCCCCCTTTTATTTGCTATTTTTGACTTAGGAGTACAACACTGCTTGCTTTTTCAATTTTTTGTTTGCATCTGATGTTTTGCATATAATGTGTCCCATTGTCTGTATTTTTCCTGTTTATTTATCCTTCTTATATATTACATCTCTAGTGTCCATGCTTACCTCTAGTGGTAGGTCATTCACCAGGCTGCTCGCTGTCAATGACTCAGCCATTTTGTTATACTAATTGGTGTTGGTTGGTTTCTGGTTCTGGTGATAGCAGCTTCATGGGCTAGCACATGCTTGTTACTGTAGTCTAAGCACTTTCTCTGAATCTTGCTTTACTTTTTTTCATCATTTTATCTGCAAGCTTTAGCCCACAATATGTTGGATTAGACAGGTTCAATATCACAATTTCAAGCTTTGAATCAACATTGAACCAGTCACACCTTCAGATTGCAACAGATTCTTTATTCTGGCCCATTTGTGAGTTTGAGTATGACACCCCTGCTCGAAGTGGTGACCTCTGTATTGGTAAAAACACAAAGCTGAATATGTAAGGTGATATTGCTGACTGGAAGTCGAACAAGACATATCAAGAGTTTTACAAAAGAAATAGTTCCTTTCTCATATATGATCAGTTCTTTAACATCTGCACAAGCCATGATTGTGGCTTTTAAGGTCATTTCCAGTTGTGTTTTACAGACACAATGCATGAGAAAGTCAGTGAAGGCATTCTCAGATGCAGAAGGCAGAGATCTTTCTGATCAACCTTAGAAAAAGGTATCTTTATATTTGAAAATGTTGTGCAAAAAGCAAACTAAAAGTACAAATGCAAATTTTGACAGCAACGTTTTGGCAGTTTTCGGACAGGTTTGAACAATTTTTTTCACGCTTACCTATTAGCTCATTCAAAGTATTTTTTGGCTTGGATTACTTTTAAAGACCTCAAATAACTAAAGGTACCAACCAAATTTACTCATTGCTTTTTGAGAATGAGTTTGCATGAAAAAAAGGATTTTTTCTAAATCTAAAAAATTCGATTTTCTGTATTTTGTGCGTTGCCCTTTGCTAGTAACGGTTTTTAGAATGCACCATTGAAAACAAGGTAAAAGATCCAATGAAAAAGCAGCAAAATTTTGTTTTAACTTTTTGTTAAAATTTTGTAAATATTTTGCCTGTTTTTTAGATGAAAAATGCCATAACTTTTTTCCTCCTAATATTTCCCTTGAAACTTGGCATGATCTTGTAAGACCCTCATGGCAACGTGTTCTGTGGTTTTCAGTTTCCTGTGTTTTGGAGCAATAAACCCTCAAAGGAAGAAAAGATAAAAACACCCCTTAAATTTGGGGTTTTGCACCCTTCTCATCCCTAAAAAAGTTAAATTCTTCTTGCAATTATTTTCGTGAATTGATGGTCATGACTGTCATTTTTTATGTAGAACCATTTTTTCAATGTGTTTCCTTCTTGCTACGCAGCTGTTTGAATAAAAACAATGAATTTTTTTGGCTACATGAATAATGGGTTTCCTTGTAAAAATATGTCACAGCTATGTGCAACATACCACAAAAGATGCATTGCTGTCTTACTTTTCTGGCAATGTCTAACATGCTGATGTGGCTTCCGTGGTTCAGAAGTTACAGTTGGAAATGTCTTCAAAAGCCATAATTGTGGCTTGTATGGTCGTTAAAGGGTAGGTATGGAAATCTCAAAACTACTCTACAGAACAGATTCTTTACAGACATTTTTGAGGTGAAGGCCTTAACTCATCCATTTGTGTAAAGCTTTGTTCAACGATACATCATATTCTGTTGAGTGTTTTATTATATTTTCTAGGTGCCAAGTTACATAACTTTGCTCATAGTGCTGGTAGAACCATAGCTGTGAGAAATATGAAAAAAGTCCTTTGCATGGAAATTTTTCTTGGTCTTTCAATCTTTGTGAGCTTGCTCGAAGCAACTGTGAGAAAACCAATCTTTATCAATAAAGAATATTTTCAAGGGTATGATGGAGTACCACCACATCAGCAGAAAGCATTAACTGCTAGATACGTAGTTCACAAATCAGATTGGGGTGTTATTGGTACAATTTCCACTCATTTTGGCAGGCAAGGGTTGCCCTTTACAAACATAATGTCTGTTTGTGATGGACCACTGGACAACAGCACTGGAATACCATATGCATATGTTGCAGACTTAGATGTCAGCATGCAAGATGTCAAGAAAAACAATAATGTTTCTTTGAGTATGACAGAAATGGAGACTGGGTATTGCTTATCTAAGCATTATGATGCTGAAGATCCTCGTTGTGCTCGTGTTACTTTATCTGGAAAACTCCTTGCTGTAAAAGATGAAAGAGAGAAGCACTTTGCTTTAACAGCATTATTTTCTCGCCACCCTGAAATGAAAATGTGGGGAAAAATTCATGCATTTTATCCTGTAAAACTGCAAATTGATTCCGTCTGGGTGCTTGACTATTTTGGAGGGGGCAGTTTGGTGCCATTGAAAGAATATTTTGATGCTGACCCTGTGAATTTGTAAAACGCAAATTGATATGATTTGAAAATAGCTATAAAATGAGTGTCACCATTTAGCACAAATTATGCTCTTTAAGTTTGAATACTTTAAAAAGCCTGAATTTTGTGTAGACTGCTATAATCTTCTCTTGTGGCAAAAACTATCACTCACTTGCCTTTTACCAGTATTGTGATTTTGAAGATTGTTTAATCAATTAGCTAGAGCTCCAAATCAGTTTGTGGCTTGTGGTAACTCAAGAATGATTAGGTGAAAACGTGTGAATTGACCTTGTCATCTTTAATCTTACTTCACTGTTCAGAGTTTACCAAGTGTCCAGCTGTTGACCTTTGCAGCATGTTCCTGAGGTGTACTATGATGCCTTTATTTGTAGTAACATACTGTAAGTTGATTGGATGACATTCAAGTACAGTTACAGCATGGCTGTGTAGTAGGCAGTGGGTAATTTTACCACATACTGTATAGCTATTGTACAGAGGTACAGTTGAATATTACTGAGACCGTTAAGTTGCCTAATATTGCTGCTATCACTGGTTTGCAGTTTGGCGATGATGAACGTCCAATGATTTCCTAAGATTGCTAAACTAGAGTTCTCACATTAAGTAAGGTCTTCAAATTGCACCATTGACATAGCTTACTAAATTTGGTTGGATCACTAAAATTGCAGAAAAGCATGATCGCAGCAACTTGCTAAAGTGGTGTGAAAGCTGCTTCTGAGTGAAGATAGTGATTGATCACCTGTGCTGACATATTGTCATTTTTGCCATCTGCCATGCTTACCTCATGCAGGATTTACATGGCCATGAAAAATCCTGGAAAATTTAATTGTTCTAAATTTTCTTAAGCAAACATGAGTTTCTCAATAAAAGCCAAGGAAAAGTTGTGAAATTTGTTTACCAATATTGAGTTTTTCTGAGAACTATGTCATATTCTTGTGGAGAGGTCAGTCAAACTGATGGATGCTGTCACTGAACCATTAGAAATGTCTAGTGTTATACAGCCAATGTGTGCTTTTTTCATAAAATGATATGCAGCACATTCTGTTCTGCCATGAGAATTTAATGTGTTTCGTGTTATTGATACTACTTTAATACAATACTGTCTCTTGTTAAATTTTGTGAAATCAACTTTTCAAATTGAAGTTGTGATCTTTTTGCAAAGTTTATTGAATTATGATTGTTGTTATTTCGTTGTGTACATTGCATTACACTCCAAATATGATCAATCGACTTATTTAACTTAAGTTGTTGTACATTCACTAAATACTACTGTTTGTATATTTCCTATTGCTACTATTTTAAATCGACAATCTTTTTGACTGCTCCAGATTTTCATGTTTCTTTATCAGTGTTCAATAGAATAAGTTCGTTATTATTGATGAAGCAAAAAATGCTGTTGTAAAAGCATGGAATGCTTCATGTACCGAAGTTAAGGATGTTAAAGTGGTTGTATACTGCAAGTAGTATGGTGCTTTTACATAGATGTAATGATGTCATTCATTGTTTGAGCGTGTTATTACAATACACTATGTGGGTGTACTAGATCTTGGGTCAGGTGCTGAGCAACCAATCAATTGCCTCGTCATCCAGAACCATCAGGCTGTTGAATCCATGGGGAGGTCGATGGATTGGACAATGGAGGACAACATGTTCGACGGTTTGTTCTTCTACGCCACGCTCACAAGCTGTAGAAGGGGCCGTACCCTGTTTGTGTAAGCAGGAGCGCAAACGTCCGACACCGATGCGGAAGAGGTTAAGCCGCACCCATGCTCTTCTTGGGAGGGTCATTCTGGGGGGTTGGTGCGGTTGTCGGGGATGATGGTATTGATCAAGTATGAAAAATCTTTGGAAAACACAGTCGATGCCTCAATCAAGCTGCAGATTTGCTTAATGGAGTAATTTTTTGGATAAACAGAATTAAGTCAGGAGAAAGAAATTTTATATTCTTGGCTGGCAAAGTCATAGCTTGTGGTTGTTTCGATGTTCCGTTTTGACAAGTTAGGATCAATCATGTTCATGTTGACTTAGATTGTACATAAATCAGAAAACTTCTAAAAAATATATGCTTCTTATTGCGAACATTAGTGTATATCTACAAATATTGAATACCTTATTTTATTCAACGTTTCAGCTAAGTCGTAAGCCATTATCAGGAATTAACAAACGCAACAGTTAGAAAAGAAATCACTTATTTCTTTTCTGACTGTCACATTTTTTAGCATTGGTTAATTTTCTGTTTGTGGTTGGGTTTTCATTGCGTACTGCTTGTGCTGCGATTTTGAGCGCCCACTTTTAAAACTTTGTTTTCAAAAGAACACTTTCAGTCTGAAGAGTTAGCAGTTTTACTAATATGTGTGACTTACCTTTGCCACCGCATGGGAAATTCTATGATTTAAATATTCCAAGCAATGAAAATATTTCCAGCTTATCGAAACGTATATCGATGCTTGCGAAGCTTGGCTACTCGGTTGTGGCTCTTGACAAGTTTGTTCCTTCTGCTGCATCCAGTTCTTCAAAAGGTAATGTCACCCCAAGTTTCACAGGCTCGAATTCAGTTTTGGCTGGTCTTTCCACAAAATTTAAGACAAGACATATGAGTCATTTTCCATCACAATTGTATGTTTTCCGCATTGTGCCCCAGATGGCGTCCTCAGCGTTTAACGCATCGGTAAAATGAAACAGCTGCATGAATTCAGTAGCGTCATGTCTGTCGGTCGCACGTAGTTCCAGGTTTCCGCAGACTGTAAATAAGAAAAATCTTGGGTCACGGAACCCCAATCTTACAAGGTCGATTTGTACGTTAAGCAGTGGTCATCACTTAATTGCTATTATTTCAAATCAACTACCTTGAATCCCACTTATTTTCGCGTTTTGTTAATTGGGGTGTGAATTACATCCCTGCATGCATCCAAGTCATCCCCACCTAAGCAGAAACCACCCTCGATTGCAAACGTTTGGTTCAAGCAGGCCACACCATCGTTCCTGCTTTTCGCCTAGATCAGTTGCAAACCTTTTTCTCAGAGGGCCACATAAGCTATTGCATAACAGTTTGACGGCCAGACATCCTACGTAATGTGATTGTTTCGGGATATGTTTAATTTTACCAAATCAAATTTTTCGTAAATATAGTCTACAACAGGGGTTCCCAACCTTTCTTACCATGTACCACTTCACCATTCCGACAGATGAATATGTACCCCTACAGCATTTCAACAGATAAGCGTGTATCCCTTCAGAATTTCGACAGATGAACGTGTACCCCTAAAATTTCTTAATCACAAAATATTTTATCATGATAATTCATAGATATATTTAACAATAAGTATATGGTTGACTTTTGACAATAATATTAGTTGATATATGTATAAATATTTGGAAATAAATAATATGCAAACATACATTTTATTGATAACCTTAAAATGTACCCCTTCAGATAGGCAAATGTACCCTTGAGGGTACATACACCCCAGATCGGGAACCTCTGGTCTGTAACGACTTCGGCTATAATGACAGTTTGCCTACAACGGCGCTTTTTCCTCGGTCCCGGCAGAATTCCTATCGTTTACATGCATTCGAGTTCAGCTATAGCGACTCGCTACGTCGTCACTTCGCCTATACCGACGCTTTTTGTCGGTCCCCGCAGAACGTTTTGTTCGTTCATAACGACAGTTGGAAATGTAAGCTCGCCCATGTGGACCTGCCACAAATATTTTACGACCGAATAAACACGCCTTTAAAAGCGGCCAGACGTTGACAGATGTGACGTGAGAATGACGTCAAGCATTGAGCCATCACCAGCAATGGATGCAAATCGTTACATGAGTTTTGCTTACTGTACGTTATTATTAGGGATTTTTGCGACTGTCATCAGTTTGATCGATAGTAGTCTTCGTGGAGCAGTGCGTAAATCAGGGTCTCAAACTCAAATTGCTCCGAGGGCCAAATGCGGACTTATGAAGTAACCCGAGGGCGGCATTGTGACGCTGACGCAACAATGGCGGTACCTGAACCTTACTAGAAACAGCTTTTACATCGTATTTCCTGCGAAAGGTATCATCAGTTGTAAGCAAATCATTTCTAGCCGTCTCTACGTTCGCTTAAAAGGAACTTGTACACTCGCTAGCCCAGCACTTTCAAACACGGGTGAATGAATAAATAACGTAAATGTTAATTACTTAGAAATTCCCTCCAAAAGCGTCGCAGACCGCACAAAATGCCCTCGCAGGCCGCGTGTTCGAGACCCCTGGCGTAAATTGCCGAACAAAAGAAGCAGAATCTCATTATGGAAAAGTATGACATCCTTGTTTCGCTCAGTAGCGAAAATGGTACGAAAGTGGCAAAACTTCCATGATATTCGATATCTATAGAACGACGTTGACTACAGTTTCGAAAAATAACACAAAATAATTTCTCGCTTATTCCTATTAGAGTATACGCAAACCTTGCCAGGCTTTGGCATTGAGGGCAGTTCTACTGTATACTGTTTTTTCGTAGTTGAGAATACCTATGTCTTTGCGACGGGATGCAATCGGTTCGCGGATCGTGTTTGACTCACGCGCCGTTGTTTGGAGACTGCTGGCCTAGACAACCTAAGTTGGATTTTTCTGGTTTGTTCAAAGCCAGAACGAAATATTCTTATTGCAATGTATGTTTGTTGCCCACAAATAATCCTCTTATGCTTTTCAAAAAAAAGTTATGAATGTGTATAGTGCGAAGAAAATGTTCGTGTCTCTGCAACCATTAGGAAGCACGCAACATATCTGAGATCACGCGTCGAACAAAGTGGTTCCTGCACNGCAAATGTTTCTATGATCGATAGGGATTTTGACTCTGTCAGGGTCGCTTCAATATTTGTATACGTCTTCTTACGCTTGTGGCTATCTTCCTGTAAGCAGGTCACATCAATTTGGAACAAAAATTGAATTTCAACTCTTGTTCCCGGTTGTAAGTCTTTCGAAGACGAAAATGCACACAAGGTCGCTGCAAGGTTGACAGGACCAAATTGTGAATGTGCAGACTGCAGAGCAATCATGTTTCGTGTCTCTGCAATATTGATAAATGCACGTAGTGGATCTCAGGAGTCGCACAGGAAAGATTTCTTGTTAATTTTACATACACTGTGACACAACGTTAATTTTACATACACTTTGACTCAGTTACCATAAAACGAAGTTACCACCTTCGGCCGAGATGCTAAAATCAACACCACAGGTTGAATCGGCAGCGGTGAATTTGCAGCGATTTCAGTTTCGAAGGGTGGACTTGAACCCATTTTTGAAGTTAAAAAACCCATGCTTGACAGCATGATCAAATACCTTGAACAAACAAGAAATGAAAGTTTTTTTGAAAATAAATGGTGTTTAGCGTACGTATTCGCTTCACATTCGTCATTGCGTGTCCTGAATTAAGTAACGTTCAAACAAGCTATCTCCTTAACCAACGTTTGTGGTGTAGAACAATCCATGTTCAACAGCAGCCATGTGAATAGAAGTATTGTTTTGTCAGGGATTAAAATAACGCTTATATGCCGCGGTTCTAGAAATCTCCGTGTTCGACGTCAATGTCCCAGATATCAGCGGTGTCATGTAGCAAGCACGTGGACAGAAATATAGTTATACGATAAACTTGTGGATATTTGTCTGATGCAGATAATCGCATATTCCCGACAAACGCATACAAAGCTTTATGTTTTGACTATGCGACAATCTGATTTGTCTGCATCGGCTACGCTTCGTTTTCATCGCCATTTGCTTTTCGCGTCGACACCGAGTGATCGCTAAACATATGAGAAGAAATGGCTTCCTACGGTTGAACCTCAGCTTTGCCCAGATTCCGGGCCTTAGAACAACTGGCGTGCAGTACTGTGTTTAACGAAAATGACAAATTCCTCTTTGCTGTAATGTCAGTTGTGAGCAAACCAATTTTTGTGGCTACAATTGCTTATTTCTGCTTCTCATGAATCATATTCATTGGTTATGCCATGAAGCAACTCATCAACTTAGCAGTATCTTTGGTGCAAAATCTTATATGCTTCAACCGTATCACTCTCTATTTTCAACTTGCTCATGCAATTAGCGATACCAACTAATGATGAACCGGGATTCACAGTAGCCTTTTCGCGCTTGCCGCACACGTATTTCATTTTTTGTAAATTTCGAAAAAGAGGAATTAAAGTGTAAAATTTGAGAAACTTTATTCGTTCTGAGTAAAACAATGAGAAACAAAATGCTGTAGTTTTGTTTACTTGCATTTAGTTGTGTAAATCAGTTGTGTTTTAACTCGCAGTTTCCTCTTTGGTCGCATAAAGTTTGTGAAACCGTCTTCTTTACAAACGAAGTCTTCCTGTAACCCTGTATGCTAAGCAACATCAAAAATCCTGTTGAACCTTGCAAAGTTGCAAATCGTAAGTGTTTTCGTAAAGTAGCAGAAAGCAGACCGTTTGGTTTTTCAAGGTTTGTTTGAACTGCTTGTACGTAAATCTGATAGAAGTTACGCAGTTTATATCTTTTCACCGCATTCAGTGAAACACTTTATCAATCAAAATATCAGTTGAAACCACATGCTATCGGATCAATCTCAAGCAAACCAAAATTTTCTGTACTGTTTTTTTTTATAATTATAAACGTCTGTTCTGCTTTACGTGGGGGAATTTTTGCTAAGTATTGGGCAAAACTTGTCACAATCGTTTGTTCCTGAAGGCGGAAACCCACCGTGACTACTATGAAGTGGACATTTTCACAAGGATCTCCGCATGCAAAATGCATGTTGTGTCAGAACCCGAAAGATATGTGCGACATCGTGTGTAACGTGCTTAAAATATATGATTGCTGAGATTGATTATAGGTTTTTCCCCATTCTCTTTCAAACTAAATGAAAGTGTATTTACGTAGATTTCTAGCAATAATGTTACTCAACGTGAAATAGCAACAGACTCGAAAGCGCTTGCGTAAAAGAACAGGAGACGTGACTAGAGAGTCTATTTAATCTGTTTCAAAATATATGCGCAGTGTGTAAACCACATTCCATGTGGCCCTCTTGAGATCCACTTCATTCTTCTGACTCCTGTTCAAACTCAGCTACCATCGATGCAACCGAAATTCAGCAGTATTTTTACTTAAGCAATGACATTTACAAATATCACTCAGACTCCTGTTGCTGCCGAAACTAAAAAGTGACTCAGGGTCCGAAAAAAAACGCAGAATCCTGCCGGAGTCGACTCCGGGACCGTGGCCACCTCTGCAAGACATACGGCACCTGCATGCGCATTTGTCTTGAAACTGATTTAAGTCAGAACAACCTTTGGCCGAAAAGAAATTTTTGCATGCAAGTCATGTGACTTGACGGACGTAAGGTAACCGCGTAAACATAAATACGTTTTCACAGAGTAACAACACTTTCGGTTGTACAATACGTTCGCAGTTGAAGAGCCACTTTGTGTGCCCGATGTGTCCTCGTAGCTCTACGCAACGTGATTGCAGAGACGTGACCATTTTTTTGCACGTAGGCATAACTTCACTGCGAATATGAGGACGTTGTTTCGCAACGAAATCTGGTCAAACTCTCCTTACCTAAACAACCGGAGTTTTGTTTTTTATCAATACTTTATATATTTCATTTGAGTAATGACTTTGTTTCAGATAAACCACATAAGTAATTGATATAATTGCCCCAAAAGTAAGTTTATTCCACAAAGCAATGTAAAAAAGACACTGAATCAAATAGAGTCTACTGGAGTGAAAATATGGTCACATATGTCTAATGATCATTACTATATTTTGCTACATTTTCAGCAATATCTGCTGGGACAAAACGTACGTTCTTGAGATATCAATTTTATTTCTTGTATGTCATCTGCAAATTGTATTTGAATTGATATAGTGTACCAGCGTAGCAGGCTGTACCACACCAATGTAAAAATCGCCATGTTTGATGGTTTCGTGATGCGCTATTTGGTTACTTGTACCTTAACTCTTATCCCATTCCTTTTTTGAAAGCTCGCCTTTGTTCTGTGGTTTTGCGTTTTTTTCATTTTTTGCTGTGTTTACCCCATTTTCTTTCAACTAAGTATCTGGCATACTACACTGGATTACCAATAAGCAAAACTTCTGATTAGCTTATAAGCACTCGTGTACAGCTGACGTTCATCGCGAGAACTTTCGCTGCGCCAGCGCGACCAGCAATCACCGCAGTAAAATCATTTCACTCTGGTTTTGACTCAGCCCGAAAAATCCAACTTTGGTTATTTATCTTGGCGATAGGTATGAACGATGGTGTTGCCTGTTTGAACCAAATTGCAATCAAGGGTGGTTTCTGCTTAGGTCGGGATGACTGAATGAATGCAGGGGAGTAATTCACTGCCCTAATGACAAAACGCGAAAATATAGCTGCAGTTAAGGTTGTTGATTTGTAATAATAACAAGTGATGACTGTTGAGCGTACAAATCAACCAAATAAAATGGGGTTTCGTGATCCAAGACTTCTGGTTGTTGCCTAGCACGCTTCAGAAACGCTTGTTACAGACATTACACTACGTAAGTTAAGACAACGAGTTGTTTATTGTACCACTGTGGTCGATTTCGTGCGTCAGCGAACGCTGCTGCGTTTGTGCGGAATTCCCTGTCTAACTTTCCACCGATCTGGAACAAACGAATATCCCGTCGCCTGTCTAAACTTGCAACATTTAAAGACAAAAGCAAATTGTTTGCCGATTTTCCCAAAGCTTTACATACACGCTAAAACAAATGGAAACCGCAGGCTATTGTGTTTGCACAACCAGGCTTCTCCGAGTTGGCAGCTTATTCGCGCAGGAAAACACACACGGTAATTTTCTAGTGATGCTGTACATTTCCCACTAGGTTTAGCTAAATTGTTGGTAATTAATGACCTGGAAAAGTGTTTATTTTTGAAAAATCGTTTCAGAACGCATTACGGCACACATGTTTTCTTTATGTCTAGAACAATTTGCAGATATTTCGATTGCTACTGCTCAATGTTTGGTTCTGTGGTGTAAAAATTTATTTTGAATTTTTTGTTTTAGGTAAAAAGGCCTTCACTGTACCCGAACCGCCTCCTCTTGTTGTTTTGGATGAAGAAGCCCAACTGAAAGCTGATCACTCGGTGTTCATGCAGTTGAGAAGGGTGACTATCGAACTTGGAGAAATGGGTGACTTGCATAAGGTGTGTAGAATGCATAACAAGTAGATACTGCCATGAAGCACAAATTCGGGATACAAGAAGATAGCATCGTGGTTATAGTACTATTTTTCATTGAATGTATTAATTTCTGTAGTTTTTGGATATTTCTGTAAGTGATTTGGTTTTGTTTTAATCATCCAGTGGATTTTGTTTTGTCAAAAACATACGCTTTTATGGCATCAGGTGTCGTTTTTCCAATCATTAAGCAAGGTGTGGGTAAATGTAGAATTTTCAGTTTTGGTAAGATTGGCTAGTTCAAACATCTTCCATTGAGTATGTAAAGATTTTCTGAGAGTAGTTTTAGCAATAAACAGGCAATTATAATACAGGGTCTTTCTGAGATTCCTCTAGTGCAGGGGTTCCCAACCTGGGCTACATGTACCCCTAGGGGTACATTTGCCTATCTGAAGGGTTACATTTATTGCACATTCGCAACAAATTAACTTTGAGACACAAAACATATATCAATTTACATAGTTTCAAAAATCTGAAAGTTATGTTAGAGATTCAGTGGATTTTCTTATTTTACTCAGCCCTTTTGTCATAAGAAATTAATTATTGGGGTACATGGTTAGAGAAAGGTTGGGAACCCCTGCTTTAGTAGGCATTTGGGGACATGTTAGCAAATGTACTGGATGGTTATGTGGTTCTCAACAACATCATTTACACAACTGCACAACTGTTGCAACGACTTTGTCTCCGCAATAGTGAATCTTTTCGGAAATTCCATGTAAAATTCTAAGTTCTTCATTATCAAAACCTTTTTTGTGATGTGCAATTTGCATCCAGTCAGATATCTGGTTTTCTGGATTTTTTTGCAGTTCTCTGACTATGGTATATGTTTTGGGGGTTCCTTTGTCAGTTGCTCCGAAGTTTCGATTTTGTATATACTGTGCCTACAATCATGTTTGTTTCAAACATCACCGTATTTCTGATTAGGTTGAAATTCATAACAGAGGTGGAGTGAGTAGTGGTTTTGGTTGCTTTTCATCATTTTTTTGCCGAGCCTGTAAGTGACCCAAGTTACCCAAAAGTCGAGCGAGGCATTGCTGAGAAAGAAGTTTCGCATTTTAACAAATCTGGCAACCTTCAATTTTTATTCCTTGTCAGTTGCCTCGTCTTTGGTTCCATAGTGTTGTAGTTAAATTGTCCTTTTCATAGCTAGAATTTTGTCATATTGCTTCACAATAGACAATAAGCGTTTTGAAAAATTTTAAATGTAGGTTTCTGTTTGTGACGAAAAAGGTTGTGTCGTCAGCTTATTGCAGTAGTTGTAGTTCTTAGTGTCCAAATTCGACCTTCGTGGCCTCATCAGCTGAGCACAGAGCATAGTCACAGCTGCAAGTACAAACTTCTGTAACGCTTGAGGGATTCACCATTCACAGCCAGCGTGCAACAGTCGCACTGCCATCCGTCGAGCCAGGAATCTTTGCTGACTGGTGTTGCAGCCGCTCGATCGGCGCGGCGTTGCATGCGCGATGAATCACGAACGGGATGTGCGCTAAGAACAGTACGGTTAGCACCTAAGTACCTATTTGCTGACTGCGCACAAAGCTCTGTGAAACGTTGCTTTCAACATTAGCAACGGGTTTTTGCTGACGGTGAAAGTACTAAGTAGTTGTTTCATCGTCAGCAAAGAATCTATGCTGACAATTCAAACACTTGTTTTTCCAAAACATCCAGTACGATTTCATGGCGACTGGTTGTTTCGTTGTTTTTTTAAGGGACACATACTGTGCGATTCTTTAGGAAATGCCCATCTGTGAATTCGCCTAACTTCTGTGCGAGGCAGATAAACTGTCTAAAAAGAATTGTCGTAAGTTGTTAATAATAAATATGATGTGCTTCACCAGGGTTTGCTTCGACCTGCTCAAGGTCACTATCAGTGAAAATCTTTGGTAAAAAGTCGATGGCACCGAAATATATCTGCACAGTCCTATATTAGCCGAAGAAACTAAAACAACGTGGTACTTGACCTGTTACAGTTAGATCAAGTATTTCTGCCGAATTCAGTGGGTGGTCTAGGAGTTATTTGTTGTTTTTTTCAGTTTATTGAAACGCCTGTTAATCGAAACTTCCTCGAAACATTGCATCGGCTTTGTTGCTACTGTCGTGTTCTTAGAATTAAGATGTGTTAATTGTTCTTGTCGTTTAATTTTGCTCTCCGCAATATTAGCAGTGTTTGCAAACCTGGAACACAGGCTTTACCGTTGCGAGCAGCTTAAAGGAAGCTGTGCACTGTATCGCAGTAATTAATTGTTATATTCACCCGGCTGTTCCCTCAAATTTCTTCATCAAGCGAACGACAAAAAGCATAGAAAAAGGCTTGGAATCGCTTATGTTTTTCGATTTTTTTATACAAACAGCAAACGCGATGACTAATAAACTTTGTTCTAAAAAGTGCAAGCACAGGTATTGACAGAAATACTTTACTCAAAGTACTTTGAACTTTCGAAAGAAATGAAACAAACATGTTCGTTGTCTGTCCGTGAAAGACAGTCGGAAAAAATGTCGCGTTCGTCTTTTGTTTCTGCCAAGTTTCTTCTGAAAATTGGGCGTCTACTCGAACAAATTAGGGATTCGAAGTTGTTTTAATAAAAGCCACTTTTTGTTTACGTCTCTGATTGCTTGTTCAGGTCCCTGGAAGCTGAAGCGATCGATTTCGTGTTGTAGTCAGTGCGTGGCTTATTAAATTAATCCATCAAAATCGGGTAACTTGCGTAATTGTGGGGTGTTTGTGGGTGTTTCTGTCAGTGCTCACTGGGTATACTGGTGAGTGAAGAAAATTTTGCAATTGATAAACCTTTCAAGCTAACCAAATCCATTCTACTTCCTATTTGTCAATTTCCCCTCGCCCCGCTCACCAGTGTTGACTCGACAGACACCCGGCTTCAAGATGTTGGAAGTATATCCAACATTATTGTATGCATGAAAATTGGTACTTTTTTCAGCTAGACAAACATCCTTGCTTGGCTTTCGTTTCTTGTGAAATGCACACAGCATCGATGCATTATTATCAATATTATACAGTTATGCATGATGCCGCAATTGGCAGAGCAGATGTTGAAGCAAATGATGGTGAGGCTCACGTACACAAAACTATTGACTTCACCACAGTATCTTTGCTTTGCAAGTTGAGGTTTTATTTTCAACACAAATGACAGTAACTGGTGAAAGAAGCCTGGAGCTCTCAGATCCTCATTTATCAACCGCATTTGTAAGTAGAGAATAAATCTAGAGCACTACTGTAATACAACCATTGGCTTCAAGCCTGCAAAGTACACAATCATTCAGAGTTGTGAATGGGCCTCATTTTAAAACCCGGCCCGAGCCCAACATTTATTTTTGAAGCCCGATTCAGGCCCGAAAGCCGAATTTACCCGGTAAGTCACGATATGCGCAACTGCGGGCTATTGGTGGCGTGGCAAAGTAAACATGACTAAATAATTCACAAGTAATTATTTTCATTGAAAATTTAATCAGCTCGATTGCTTCAACAGTAAATCGTGACAAAAGTGTCCATTTTTACGAAAAATCTTTTGTATTCAGGCCCGAAATCAGCCCGAAACATTTTGACAGACGTAAGTCCGAACCGGGATCGACTTACAGCTAAGCAATCATTAGGCTCTATAGATACCTTCAAAATAATAAGTTAAAAAGCATAAACAAGTTTTCGCGTTTTTTAAACTTTTGTTTCGCAGATATAATTGGTTGATGATTATGTTGGCATAGAACGCTTAATTGCAAGTATGCAGTGTATTTATTCTATGCTCATTCAATTCATTTGTTTTACTAAATGAAAGCTTCCAAGTTGAATGTTTCTACTGATTCACAGTCAAGATGTGCTTGCAATACATGGTGCCGTTTGCATTACAAAGCATGACATGTGCAATGTGCGTATATCACAGAATATAATCAGGCAAAATGTGCGCACGATGAATACATTTGGTATCAACCGTGTTTCATATTTCATACTGACCATACTTTTACTTAGGCCAACAGTATTGGGTGAACAATAGCTAAATGGACCTAACAAGAAACATGCTGTTAGTTGTGATAAAAAACGTAATTGTTAAGCATTCTTCTCATCACGTGAAATTGTTTTTAAAAAGGTATCCTTTCACAATTTTTTTAAGTAAACATCCCGGGCAAGTATCCTACCTATAACCGGTCAGCCGCCCACCACAAGCGTAATGTTAAGTCTAACTTTTATGAAGAGACTAGACTGCGACACCTGGGCTGATATATTTCGGGAAAAGTTCTCTTGTAATTTTTTTTCCCATTTGCTAACCTTGTGCTGTTCTACTGGTTAACTTGTTTGTAAATGGGTCTCAGGCAAACATTCTACCTACCTTACTGCGCCCGAGACTAAGTTCCAGTCTCATATGATCCGCATTTCTTCCGGATATCAAGCGACTGCAGTCTTTGATCCTTGATCAACATCCGGGTTGAATAGGAAGTGCTACTGCTAGGTGTTAAACTCTATTCCAATGCTTTTGCGCTTTTAAGTTATGAAGAGCCTTATATGCTTAATTATCGGTGCGCCTTTTTTGTATTCGTCTGTCAAGGCCTTGCACCCATTTATACCTTGACAAACGGCAGAGTATATGCGGCTGATGTAGGCAAACTCCTGCTACACAGGCGCGTCGGCACGTACTGCAGTCGTGGCTAAATTTCGTTAAATTCCGGCATGACTTTGAACACGTTTTGAATTGCAGGTTCGTGATATTGTTGCCAGCGGAAAATACGACCTTGTGGCTGTACTCCCTCTGAATGAGAAACTATTTCACACATCGTGCAACACTCTGAACATCGATATCATATGTATTGACGGTGGAGAAAAACTTCCATACATTCCGAAGCACAACGTCGTTAAATCGGCTGCTTCCCGAGGAATTTACTTTGAGGCAAGTGAGGATGTCAGAAAAAAACCTGTTGATCGCCGCCAGCTGTACAGTTAATTTTTAATATAATCCGATCGGCTAAACGTTTATTTGTATTTATCTTTTTCGTGTGAGTGTTGACTGCTGATAATAGGAACTTAAGCCGGAAAAGCTGTTGCCGGTTTGGCCTCTCGAGTTTTTAAACTAATTTCCAAGATTGGTGGACTTCGCGAATTCGTGACTAAATTTTCCATCTGTCAGCTGCATCTGCAAGATGAAGCTAGCGAACTATGTAAACGTTGTCTAGAATCATCCAAAACACGTTCGTATTCCGAGTTAGTCATTTTACGCTTTCATATTGTGAATCATGCCAATAGGATGTTCCGGCCGTAGCAGATTAATGACTTGGCAAACATTGCTGAAACATTAGATTTGCTCGCTACCGTGCAGTTGCAGCTTGTGAGTAATGGGTTGTCTAATATAAACAAACGCAATGCCGCTTTTTGCCAGAGACAAAAAACACTGCAAGAATTGCTTTTGTAATACTAGCGCACATTCACGCAACTCCAACTATTCACAAATGAGCGCGAAGGGGCTCAGAACTGTCACGAAAACCACACCGAGCTCTGCGATCTGAACACGGCGCGCAACATCATGTTTTGCATGGTTTTGATAGTTGCTCAAGTTCTGGCTGCTGAAAACCTGTGACCGTATTTTCGCATTGCAACCAAAACTATTTGAAAGAAGTATAAAAACAGTGTTGATCTCAACCGATCGATCTTGCTAACCCTATCAAAGTACTCGATCAAAACTCGGTTACGTTGGAGATAGTTATTGACTGGACAACAAGTTTACCAGAGTATGTTTGGATATAAAGAATAGTTTCAGGCCAGTGGCAACATAACGCAGCAGATGAGACTCCAGTGCTGCTGCATGTTATAGTAAGAGCATTCCGACTCTAATTATATTGCCGGTGTCAAGCGAAACTTCCGACTTCACGCCATGTGCGCATGCACAGAGTAATATTCTACATATCAAATACGCTGAGAAAACTGATGTTTAGGTCGTAGGGTTTAGTGTTTAGGTAAGTGTGTCGGGTTAGGATTTGGGTTAGGGTTAGAAAAAGAAATATAATTGAGGTCTAACACTAAGTCCAATATTATTCAGTGGTTATAGTTATTCCCATACTGTAGCTTGTTGTGGGTGTCTAACATCTAACCAAAAAGTTTTAATTTACACAACACACATCAAAAATGTAATCGCCGAACCTTATTCTTTTACTCTGAGAGGCAAAATTACTGACAAACAAAAATAGGCCAGAAATTTTGCAGAGGTCAGAAATTTCGCTTGACACCGGTAAAACCAACGATGACCTATGCCGCAGCGAACGCGAC
>JGI24158J21664_10003888_pt1 | contig 19007 bp, 15 predicted proteins | sample Ectturendosymbi3_FD_21664 | JGI IMG/M metagenome (IMG submission 21664)
CCAATAGAAAAGCTTACTCTCTTCCTCCATGAAAGAATTGAATTCGTACTTAACCCCTGTTGTTAACCCCTGATGTGTGCAGTAACTTATGTTACGTGCTTTAATTGACGATTATTGATATAAACCCCTGTTGTGATGAATATCGCAGTGCTTAAAGCTATACTAATAAAACCATGAGTGAATACAATTTTGTTGTGATAAAATGAGCGGGTCGAGCGAAACCGACGAACAGAATAGTTTTCATAATGTCATCACAATGGATGATTTAATGAAAAACTATTCGAATCGAATGTGCTTTTAAACTACTGTAGCTGAGATTTGATCAGCCCTCTTAATTTTGTTTGATTTGTTGAAAAACACCGTTTGCATTCCTTGCCCAATTAACAATAAGTTTGAATTGAAGGCTTCATTGCTCCAGTAGACCCCAGCAGTTATTCATTCCCCCTGGCCATTCTGTGACCTCCATTTGTCCCCGTGACTATTTATCGACCCCTTGGATGGTCCAATTGACCCCTGGGGATCGATATCGACCACTTTGAGAACCACTGGCTTGAATGCAGAAGTTGAAACATAGTAGTAGCTTTTCTTGTCTTCATGCCAGCGATAGGTTAGAGTACTGACCCATGCTTATAGTGCTGCATCAGTGAAACATTAGATTTCAAATAATTTGTTTATGGCTAGCCCACGTTGACGTTACTGTACTGGCTATTTTGCACATTACACCCGTGAAAATATTGCATTCTTGAATGAAAAATACAGTAATACAACATACATTTTTAAAATTTGAGCAGCATAAAAACCCCCCAGATTTTCAATAAAAACCCTAGAACCCCAGATAAAACAGAAGAACCCCAGATTTAGTGAAAAAAAACAGCAGTGGCAACACTGATCCATAGCCACCTCTGCTAGACAGTCAAAATAGAAAATTTGCGCCAATCTTGAACGTCACTGAAGCAAAAAATGCTAATATCTTTGTGTGCAAACGAACGGGGTTTGCCCATAGGTGGCTCAAAAATTTTGTAGAAATGACTCTGACTCGAGTCTGGAGTCATTGATTGTGACTCGAGTCGAGTCATTCTTTGAAAAACGTGGCTCGAGTCGAGTCACCGTCTTTATCAACGGGACTCGAGTCGATTCTGAGTCACCAAAAATTGTGACTCGAGTCGAGTCATTGACTCGGGTCACGCTATCACTGGTACAGACTAGAGCTGCTGTTCAGCCTTTGTGGGAATAAAGTAAAAACAGCGTTAAACCCAATTTTTTGTTGATTTTTCACTTCATTTCACATGCTAAGTCGTGCATACCCTGGTTCGTGACGTACTTCCTATCTTCTCTAGTCCAATGACAATGAAGAAACTTGTGTTGTTGCTGACAGCTGATTTTAAGGATTGTTTACATGGTGGCACGGTCGGAGAACTGAGTGTATGGCGTAAGGATTAATAGTGTATTTTGTATTAGTGTATATTTTGTATTTTGTATTAGTGTATAGTGTAACAGTGTAGAATTAATAGGTTAATAGTGTATTTGTATGATAGGTTTTATGTATAGGTGTTGGAATCTGTTGATAATGCATTAAAATTGCATTGTTTTTTAAAAAATTTTGCTCATATATGCGGATTTTCTTGCACGCACTGCAGTGTTTCTAGATTTATAGCCTATAATAATGGGCATTTGTGTCTCAGTCACATGTATAGATATGCAAGGGGTTCTTGAAACAACGCAAGATTACAGAAATCCTCATTGGTAATAGTGATACATCAGATCACAGGGTACTAGGTGATAGTTAGTTATGCCCAGACAATACTGAAAAACAAACTCAACAGCAATGACTGCACAGATAGATTTTTATCATAGTGTTTAGTTCACTGTAGTTGGAAAGAAACAAACAGAGATTTGAAAAAAACGTCTGACATTTGAAGTAAGCCAATAAAAAAATCAGATGAAGATGCAAACTGTTGAGCATATACAATACATTTTTTTCATTTGCAAAGCTGTCTCAGAAGTTGAAAACAAAATACAGCATGTATTCCTGCTTTCATACCTCTGCGATGATTAGAACTTGACCATATCTATTTTTCCATATAGTGGCAAGCCATGAAGAATGGTGCTATTGCGATCTGAAATCCCGAGCGGCATATGCGCAACGCTTCTCACTGTGGCAGCAAGCAACAACAGAGTTCACATGCCATGATCACTCTATTATTGCTTGTTCACGCCACATATATATATGGTGTTGTTCTTCACGCACATCCCGTTCGTGGTGAATCAAACAATCAACGCAACACCACCGGAAAGGTTGCAACAGTGCAAGTAAATCGATCACAGATTGCAATCAATCCAATGGCACACTCTAAGAAAACACTATTTGCGAAGGTTTGATATAAAAACTGAAAAATCGTATTATTTGAAAATGTAAAAAATATAATTTTTGCCCAAATATTTTATCCTCTAAAACAATGAGGAGTGATTTTTTTGGTATTTGTGGTTAGTTGTGTGGTCCTTGCCAATATATCAAGCCCAAGAAATGCTTTGAAAAAGTGAGCAAGTAAGCGTGATGCATATTTCTTGAAGATGACTGGAAATTGCCAAAAATCATTTATGAAAAACGAAAACATTTGCATTTTTCTCAAAAATATTCAAATGCAAACATACCTTTTTTGGGCTTATCAAAATTTTAGAAAGATCAGTCTAAAACCGTTTTGCAATGTCTTATTTGTTGACAACATAGCTTCAGTGGTTCATGAGTTATAGCAGAAAAACCTGTAGAAATGTCAGTATATCAGGTTCTGTAGTCCTTAATGGGTAATGATATCCTGTGCACTTCCAGTTGCTCCGAATTTGTCAAGGGGGTTTTTTATTCTTACTCTAGTTGGTGCATTTCTACTTGGAATATCTTTGCAAAATTGTCTTTGAGTTAGGACAACTTATTTAATCCCAAAATAGGTCTCTACAATCTTGATCCTCACTTGCACAGAATATCTTGCTGCTTCATCCATTGAAGCTGAGAAATAAAACTTTGGAGCTGTATGATTTACCTGGAAAATAATAGCCTGGATTAATTTTATATGGAATGATGACGATAATAAAATAGATACATCTTTTTGGACCACCCCGTATAATAAAAACTATGTGATCACATCTCAACATAGAAAATATTCACGGAATAGAACTTCCTTAATTTTGTTTGTTTCTTTCTATTAATGTTAACCTCTGTATATACATTGCCTAGGAGCTAGCAGCATAGTGAATATTTCTCATATCAATATGATAAGTAGTGAAAACAAGATGTATTGCAATTGGGTTAATAGTCCAATATGCAGCATTGCCTACAGTACCTGGTTAGTCCAACCTAAAAATTAAATATAAACCTGTTTGTCTGTAAAGTTGTGTTTGCCAGTTAATCACACATCCAATTTGTCAGAAAATTTTGTGTGATTATGCGATATATACTTTTAAGTGATTTGCTTTGGAAAAAATATCTTTTGTTGCTTCTCGGTTGGCATTGTGTTGAATGTGCAACTCACCATGAATGAGATGTGCACAAAAAATAACATCCATACTATATGTGATATGGACAAGCAACAGTGATGCGGCCCGTGATCTTGTTGCGTGATCTCTTTTGTTGCTTGCTGCCATTTTGTGAAGCTTTGTGCATTTACCACTCAGGCTTTCTGATCGCAACAATTTTAAAGAGATGTTGTAGTTGAGAATAAATATTGATTAACTTGGGCACAAACCACATTATCAATTTCTGAAATAGCACTACCACTTCGGCTGTTCATAATTTATTTAACACTAAATTTACCAAGGTGTCGTTTTTGACATCAAGTGTTTTTGAATACAAATTTTGCAAAATCTGCACATCCTGTGAGTTTGAGATTTTTTGCCTTTTCCTAAAAAAACTATGATTTAAAAAAAATATGATCGGTGTGATTCTGTTTTATTTTTGCGATAGTTATTTCATCACTTTAATTTTTGCACCCTGCCATTTACCAATGTGCCGTTTTTGACACCCAATGCTTGGAGATAGCCAAAACTAATTACTTGTTTCTCGTGGTGCTTTTTTTCACACCTATTTGTTTCATATGCCAACTGAGATGTTTGCAATCTGGTTGCAAACACCCTGTTTTATTTGGACTTCAACGTTGTGTGTCAGATTTTACTGCGTATATTGGAGATACCATTGTATAGTGATGCAGGTAGTATTCATTTACACAGTGCATTTAGTGAAGTTATTTCTTATTGCTTAACTTGTTTGGTTGTTTTTCTGTCATGTCACACATTCGAATGACAGTGACGGATATTGCTGATGTGGCCCTTAACTAGTTTATGGATGATAACATATCACATGAAGAGGAACAGAAACATGAATCAGATGAAGACGTAGTCATTCCTGCTATTGGTCAGTCCAACCCAGCTGAGCAGCAGTTCAGACATAGAGGACATCAGTAATGAAGTAGTTGATGCATGTACAAGAATATCCCATGATGTCTTAGCTGAAATCTTTATTGCTTATGACAGATCATCATTGTTAGGCAGAACCTCGGGACACAACAGTTTTACTGTTACCACCGCTGTACCTACACAATTTTCTAAAAATATAGGTAGCCGACTAAAGTATTTTCAATGCATGGAAGTGCCAGAAGTAATTCCTCATTCAGTTGTCAAATACACCAACAAAGAAGCTTACCAAGAATGAGAGAATGACTGACTTGAGCATGTGTGAGCTAGAGTCGTTTACTGCTCTCCAGTATGTCAGAGGACACACACCTACTTCATTTTCTTTACAATAAAACTTAAGGTATTCTAACATTTTCAGAAAACATATAACATGTTGGATTTACTGCTATCCTGAAATATTTGAATTTTCTGGGCTAGAAGCAGACCAATTCACAGCAATAAGTGTTGTTTTCCAGACATTAGCATCCATGCATGAGTGAAAATATAGGTGAAATTTCTTGTTGACAGTGGGTAAGCAGTTGATGCTTCTAAAGTCATGTCGTCCTTTCATTACATTTATGCCAAAGAAATTCGATAAGTACGGCATCATGCAAAAAAGTTGTTTCAAAAGTCGGTTGGCAAAATACTGAGTAGACAGAAATTCATTCTTTAATTGATACATGATGTACGCATTAAAAAACTTTCGCTTGAAAATGTTGAGGCCAATCCCTCTTCTGTCAACTGAGATTCCCTTGAAAACATAGAAAATCTCATGGAGCAAATTGCAACATGGTGTATGTGCATCACTTGCAAGAAAGCAACTTGTGGCACATGTTCTGCTGGCATTTAAAAAATAACTTTACATACAATGCCAAGGGTGCTCAATCCCCAATGTTTGAAGCACTTAGGTTTGGCAAATAGGAAAAATGGTTTGCAGTTTTTTTTCCAAATTTCAGTAAATGTGCTTCATGTTGATGGTATATCTGTGATTTACATTACTGTGACAAGAAAATTTACGCTATTAGCAGCTATTAACATTACAGTTGTGTAAATAGCTGCTTTCCTCTTGCAGCATCTCGCTGGCTGTATTCAACTAGTTGATCAGCTGTCAGAGATAGTCATGTGTTTGATCATTTGAAATATTACAATGCAATGCATTGTAATTGCATTGCATTGTAATACGACTGTGGTCAGTTTGATTGATAGTCTTTGTGTCAACTCCAATAACAAAAACATATCTAGGGTAGATCAATATTTGTAAAATTAAGTAAATTCGGCATGGTTTGCCTTTTGCATGGCTGTAAATGCTTTGGTGTCATTTTCGACACCTTGGTAAATGGTGGGGTAGTAAGATGTTGGAAAACGTAGTGTTAAACCTTGATATAATTTTTTACGTAACACAGTATCACCAGCAATTGCTGATGGAAGAATTTATGCATTTGTTTTTGCCAATGATTGTGATAAAATATAGAAATGACTTTTATCTTTATAGGTCTTTGTTGCATCAAAACTTTAACTTTGACCCAAGCACAATGGCTTGTTTTTATGCAATGTAGTAACCACAAAAGTGTGGTAGAAAAAAGCTACTTGCTGTTGCTGGCGTATCCTTTTCAAAGCATTTCATATTTCGTAATGCTGTTCTTATATCCTTTTAGGCCTGTCTTCAGAAACATGGATTTCCATTGCAAATTTTATTGTGTCATACTACATAACTGCACAAGCTTTAGCAATTGCACATTTTGTTCTGTAATTTAAACAAATTTTACAAGATGACTCTTGAAGCTTACCAGCTGATTGCTTTAAATCTAATTGCACTTTTTGCTGTTTAAATCTACTTAGCCTCATCATGCATTATATATATATTAGTTAGTGCATTAATTTCATGCAGATTAATTCATATTGAAGATGTATTCATAATACCAACAGAGAAGGTATTTGATTTAATTGAAAATTATAATGTCACATTTGGTTGTCATGTTGTTCATATCAATTCTATATAAATCAATATCTCTGTTGTATATACAGTAGAATTCACCTATAATGACTTTGGCCATAACAACGTTTTTTGTCAGTCCCAGCAAGATTCCTATATTTTATGTGCATTCCAGTTCGGTTATAATGACTTCATCACTTCACCTGTAGCAATGCTTTTGGCGGTCCCCACATGATACTTTCCTCATTTATGACAACAATTGCAAGTTTTCTTTACAATTTGAAATGGAAGCTCAGCTATGTGGAGCCATCGCACATATCTCAAGACCGAATAGGAATGCAGTTAAGTTAAGTGGCCAATCGTTAAACCCTGACATGTGTGACTTAAGAATGGCATCAATTATTGCGCCATTAGCACTAGCAATGAATACAAATCATTATATACATGAGTTTTACTGTGTAAGGGATTATTACGACTGTGGTCAGTTTGATTGATAGTCTTGGTGGAACAGTGCCTCCCACATTGTTGAACAAAAGAAGCAACACACCATTATGGAAAAAGTATGACATCATTGTTTCGCTCAATATAGTGAAAATGTTACCAAAGTGGCAAAACATGCAAAAGGTTTTGATATCCCGACATTGACTACAGTGTTAAAAAATCTTGCCAGTGACACTAAGTAATCAGACATGAGCACCTACATAGCACTTTTGACAATCTGAAGGGTGTATAAAGCAACTATAATGAAATTTTCATAACGTTTGTTTTCCAGGTTTGTTTAACACAACATTGTGTTGACCTCAATAAACAGCTGAGCATAGATGACCAACATGGGTTCTTCAGCAAACCAAGATAAGAAAGACATTGAGAAGTATATAAAGTTCTTCTGTCACAAAAGTACTCAAGTAATCGTGCAAGGAAGATTGGGCAAACTGATCTCAACTGAATCAGCATCACAGCCATCTGGTGCTGAATGGGTATGGCTAAAGTTTGTGCTGGCTTCATAGCTAATGTAGTTATTTAAAAAATGTTTAGGACTGTAGAACATTTGAAAATAAGGACAAGAAATGCTTTGTCCTTGTGTTTTTAGCAACTTTGTGACTTCCTTAGTTTGTGTTGTCTTAATTTTATGTATCTTTGTTTTTCAGTTTTATTTGGCAATAAAGGATTATCAAGATATTCGACATGAAGTAAAAGCAGCTTTGAGAAATGGAATTCCACATCAAGACAAGTCAATAGTTACTGAAATATCTTTGAGAACCAGCGATGCAGACTCTCTTATTTTGGAAGTTTGGGCTGTTGGAGTTTTGAATAGGTTCATTAAAAATTTCAAGTTGTTTTAAAAGTTTTCTTTCAGCTTTTTTGTTGTGGCAATTTGTCCTTCATGAATTGAAATAAATTTAACCAAGTGATGGATTGGAACCAGCGTTGGGAACCTAGCCCTTTTTCAGCCAAATTGTGAAAATTTACCATTTTCACAAGTTGCTTGGCTGCAAATATTTTGTTTGACCTTTTTGGCTCTATCAAGTAATTTTGAAAATTTGGCTGCATTTTTTGGCCCAATTCCCATGTGCTACCAGGTTCCAGAATGTAAACATCAAAATGTCTCCACGTACACTTTAAACTTTCAAAAGCACACTTCCTCCCTGACTGTTGAAAGTGCCCTGTTGAACATTNCAAACCCAGAGACTGGAAATAGTTAACAACACATAATTTGTTTATAAAAGTAACTAAAACCACGTTTGGTCTTAACCACGAAGCTTTGGCCGTTTATAGGAGTTCGTCCTGGCCATTGCGCTGATGAAGTGTCTACCACCTTGATTGTAATTTGTAACCCATTTAGAACGTCACGTTTTTTGTATGCACTAGCTTGAGTTCTTACATTTTTCTCATGTCATATATAAACTTTCAAACGTGGCAAAAGTATTTTGTTTTGCAGCGGAGAATGTTCTCGGGATCGGCTAACAATTTACAACAGAATGTCGATGTTGCTTAAATCTCTTCTTTGTTTGTCGCGAATTACGCCTGCCTACAGACTTTCAAGAAACCAAGGGAGTGAATATGTTCTTTGCTACAGGTTGATCAATTTTTATTGTTAACTATTCAACGTTTCAGGTATGTGTGCTTTGTGATCAATAGATTTTTATATGTTGTTCAGGGTCTATATGGGAAAGGTCTGTCTCGATGGTCTTGGTGATGGTTTCAAAACCCTACACGTTGGTTCAGTAGCAAGTCCTGTTGGAACGATCACAATGTCTTCTGCTTATCGTTCGGTTGAAAACCTCCACGTCACAAGTCGAGAAAAGTTAGTTATTCTTTATTTTCTTCAGCAAATCCGCGGAAGTTTGTCTTCTTTGTTAAATTCTGTGATAGGAGCCGGTGTACCCCATGTTAAACAGCCTCCCTGACTAAAATCACTGATCGTTTGTGTTCTGAGAGTACTACTTTGCCAAGTTTTTTACAGTTTAAAAACTGAATTTCGATTACTAAGATCACCTAAATATATTTTTGGCGGATTTGCGCTCAGCGTAGAAATTAGTACATGTCACCACTTCATCAGCAGAACAATACTGAGCAAGAGCCGGAATCAAGGGGGAAACACCGTTGCCTTTTTGAAACAGGTGGGGGATACGGTGATCCCCTCGACTACATCATTGGTTGTGAGGTATTGCCGTGAAAACCTCTGCCAATCCTATACGTTGAACAGTTGTACGCAGCGTTCATAATGTATGGGATTACCCTGCTCCAGGAAACAGCGGTGCATGAAGTTCAACAAATCCATGTACTTCAACCCGCTATTGGCTGTATAACAGAGCCATGACTTCGAAATACTTAGCATCATAACATGGAAGTAATCCAGCTCAAGGTCATTGATAATATCCAATATTGTGGCATAATCACTTGGTGTTACGTTTAAACGTGTAAATCACTTGGTGTTGGTTTAAACGTGAATATCAGCTTGATTGGTTTAGCAACTTTATTTACGACAAGTTTCGTGTGCAGTGATGATCCATAATCCTTATAATGGGACTACTGATCACATGAAAAGTCCCAAATGTTCGTGCGTACACCTGAAATTTCATGGACTACTGAAGAAATGTTAGTTCTTCCCAAGCAGATTCTAATTCAATAAGAGCTGATTATGCCTATCTAGTAGGCGAAATAGGTACTCTCTTAAGATCTTAGTGTTTGCTTCTTGCCTGTGAAAGGCTTCCTTCCGATAGACAGTGAAATGGAAAACAGTTTAAAATTGCGCGTGGGAACAAGTGACCATGTCTCGGCTGTCTTCTTTGTCACAGTCATGCATACACTCTGTTTCTGTTTGGTTGTCAAAGTTGCAGGTTAGTAGCCGAAATTACTCCGCAACTATTAAAACTGACGTCATCTTTAGCAGTAAAAAACAAAGTCACTACTCTTTTATTTTTTAGGTTGTGGATGTGAGTAACAGCAATGTATTTCGTAACTAGGTAAATGCCTCTTCATTCAGTGGTTACGTTTGTTTGGGTTGTGAATTTTCCATGCCGAACGTTACTGTTAGTTCTGATTCTAACACACGTTCCTCCCGGGTATGTGCCACTCGTAGATACTCAAAAAGGCAACATCCGAAACTACCATGATGATGAAGCAAAAATTAAGACAAAAACGTGATGTGCGCAACAATCGTGCTTAGACGCACAGAATTTAAGACGTTGCTGCTACCTTTGATGTTTTGGTTGTTTTTTAGGAATCCATCATCGGCAAAGTGGAAAACCGATGAAATAAACAAACAACATTTCAAACGCTGGTTTTCCAAACGTTCCGACCCCGTTACTTCGTAACCAAACTTTTTACACCTCCACAATACCCCTTTTATTAATGTGTTTAGTGTCCACTGTCCATTTATTGAATTCAAAGCCGTGGAAACAAATCTTCAACGGTTATTGTATACTCGTAACAACGAAATGGATCAAAACAACGTATTTGGATGTAAACTTGTATATCCGTCAGTTGAAACGTGTAAAACTTTCTGTGTGAATACTGAAAGAAAAGTTCGCTAGTCTGTACAATCCATCTAATCAAGTTAAAAGGATGAGATAATGACATTAAGTGTTGTGTCCTTGATAGGTTTCTAGAAATTCAAGTTCACGTCACTGTCAAGTTTTTTCGTCCGTAAAAAGTGACTTGAATCTGGACTTAACAAACTGTATATGAAAGTGGAATTTTTAAAAACATTTTCTATCCCTCGTCTTGTTTAGAACTGAATTGCTTGGAACTTCCGATTGAAAATATGTTAGCGTTTTACCTGACGTCAGCAGCGTACTTGCTCAAGCAAAGTATGTCGGGAACAATGTGAACTGGTCCTGCAAGTGATCACTGACAAAGCTTTTCAGTAAAACAATCTTATCCTGTTGTCTTTCTGAGGAGGAAGCTTTTACTAATCAATTGAATGAAGTTTGTACACCTCCTATGCAATAGACAATTGCATAATTCATGTTTTATCAAATTTGATTTAAGTGTAAACTTCAAGTCATGGGATTGAGACTTAAATCGAGTGATAAGCTGGAGCGAGTCAACGCAAGTTAACGCAGCTTATATCCAAACGTGGTTTTGTAATTTTGTATCGTGTAACGCTTCAGATTTCAATTAATAGCTACAGTTACTGTTATGAATGCGGACAGTTCAAAAATTTGTGTTTCAAGTCAAGGTATGTCGTAAAAAAACAAGCGTCGAGCCATTGCAATTCATTGAATAGTGTGGGTAGAATCCAATCATAACTTGTCACATCATTGGTAAAAAGAACTTCACCTCTACCTTGATGCGTGACTTCGTTTTAATCTGATAAGCACTCGAAGTTGTTGCCGGAACATCGAGTGAAACATCACGTGTCGCTAACTACTGGAATTTTGTATGCAGGACTCCGAAAGCGCCATTGCTGTTTCCGATGAAAAGTGATCATTTCGCGCACAGCAACCCTTCAACTGCAGCACATCCGTGCCATACTTTGACATCAAGGTTCAGAACGTAGGTGTCAATTGTGCAATGTTAACGTAAGCGGAGCTGCTTGTATTTGATGCGATGTCAATTAGGGACGCTTCAGTGAGAACACCTGTAAACAGTGGAACATCGCTGAGATTGCGGACGTCACTCGTTGAAAGATCTTAAGATTGTATGCTGTTAAAGGTCATGCATCAGCATTTGACCAAGATAAAGTATTTTTATGGCATCGGTTTGCGCTCGACTGCATAAATGTGTTACGATTGTAACGAAATTAGCTCGGCGGTCGAAGATATCGATTTTACATGTGCATGTGTACAGTATATGGAAGGCAACAGGGTTAACGAACGTTCAGCGCAAGGTTCATAGGGTAGCATGCACACGTGCAGCCAGTGAGACGCGAAGCTCGCTTTGTTTGATATTTTCATGGGAATGTTTTCGCCTACGTTGGCATCGTTGTACTTCGAATTAAAACAAAAACAAATTGTTCCGAAGAGATTGTTGTTATGTATACAAATATTTTTGCGCATGTCCGATTATTGATTTTTTTTATTTCCAGGGCCAAGTGTGTGTTATGATATTTTGTCTTAATTACTTGCCTCCTGAGTTATACCGTTGTTTGCACAACAAGCCGGTTCGTAATGGTTGCAGGTCTAGTGAAGCTTCGGATGCAAGCTCAACATACGGAAGTCAGTCACCGGTTTATTATGCCCCTGAAACCTCGTGCTCTATTTCTCCGATATCTAAGGTGAAGTGTAGATTTCTGGTGAGATCATTTAACCTAGAAATTTCACTTGTGAAAAATTATCTATGAAGTTTTATGAAATGCTTCATGCATGGCAGAACTAACCTAGGTGTGATGAACAGGTTTGTTCTTGTGCAGGATAAAGCCAGACACGGTGCGATGTTCACTGTTGGAACACCCCCTGAACCCCTTGGTAGTCAACGGAACAGACACAGTTGTGGCTCCATCTCTGGGTAAGCAAAAAGCGATCTGCAAAACTGTGAAGTCGTCTGGTATTTATTTACTTAAATCTTTCAAGTCTTTCGGGATTTTAATGAAATTATCGATGACTTATGCCTGAAGGACTTTTTTTACTTTTTCTCGAAAGAGTTGATTAATTTGTTTACTGTAGGAAATAATTTTGAATCGTTGTTGAATTCCGTATACCATGAAGGTACATTTGGATTAGAGATGGTGTGTCATACATGTGATTTGAAAATCCGACGAAGAGTTGGTGTATAGCCTTTTTTATTTTAATCATAAAACCAAAGGTATGAATGTTGCAGGCTGTGTACAACGAGAATGCTGCTTTTTTTCTAATGCGAAAGTTTTCTTTTATTAAAATTTTTCCTTTCGGTTTGTGTTTAATCTTTCTATCATTTTCGTTCAACTGTATAACGTTTTGATTCCCGCACCATCCTCTATTGAGCAAATTCGAAGCAAGAGTTATTTGCGTACCGAGTGTCGCTAGGTTTGTAAGTAAATTAGTCGTTCCACATCATGAAACTCCAAATTAATTTTGATAACTTTGGTGTAGTCTTCAAGCGCATTCCCTGGGACAGTTTCGCCACCCTTCGAATCCCATCATGATGCCAGTCAGATCCCAAGATCCGCATCCAACTTCGAAAGTATTGAAATGTGGTAAGAAGCGCGAGCTTCTGTATTTGATAAGCATTAGGTGTAAAACTAAAGGTCCTTTGCACGTCCACCTCACCGCCACGTTATAAGCACAAAATTGTTCGCCAATTTCTTAAACCATACTCGTAAAGATCTGTTTAGAACCGTTAGCTTTTTCAGGACGCTGAGCCGTGTGTGCCTTGTCGGAGTGCTTTTTCGGGCTGTGTGACACTGAGCTTGTGCCAGTTGTATTGTAGAGAATGTTTTTCCATGAGCGATTTTCTTCATTTGTTCATTTCCTGCAACTGAAGATTTCGTTGGCCGAATTGTATTAACCTCAGCTTTGTATGGTTTATGTCACAGCTCTGTGCGCTTGAGTGTTTGTACGTATCATTTGTATGCGTTCAGGATATTCCGCTCCAACAGTCGATATCGGTCGGTTTAGTGCTACTTCACCCACCTATCCAGTCAGTAGAACGCTACAAAGCGCCCGAAATAGGCGCCGCGGCTCAGACACGTGGAATGACAATGCTGGCGATGTTCCTTCATGTGGCGTCACGTATCGCCACTGGAGCAACGAAAACGTGACGAAAGTCAAAGCTGGCAAGGCAGTGTCTCCGCCGACAGTCAGTCGCGAAACCTCACTTGCTTCCGTCGAACAAGCAAAAAGTTCTTTGAGTTGGGATCAACCTTCTGCTGGAGGAAGAAAATACTCAGCTTCACAGTTGCCTTTTCAAGCAGGCGCGTTTGTTTCTGGAAGCAAAACTGCTGCCTTGGCCCAGAAAGCTGTAGCTGACGCAGATGCTGCTGTTTCACCGTTTAGTGCTTTGCTGAACAATTCCAATCTCGATGATACTTCTGATGATAATTCTTCGGAGAAAAGCGACTCTGACGCAGCACATGACGACACCGACAGAGGGTAAGTTTGCGCATAGCGTAATTACAGCAGGGAGCACTTCAGTTGCACTTTTAACTCTACAGTAGAAAATTGAATGGACTTCCGTCCGGCATTTTAACTACGATTGGTCGAAATGCCTTTTTAAAGAACAGGCTGGCGCAGTCTGTGCTCAAATTTTTTTTAAAAAGCTTGTCCTAACCATTAGGTATTGGATTTCTTTGAATTCTTGTGCTCTTGTACTTCAGTCATCATTTTTGTGGTCCATCCCAGTAACTTCAGCTCTGCTTCTCATAACCAACTAAATTTACTGATGCTAATAAATGAGCTATAGTACGATGAGAAACTTATTATCATTATCCTGTGCCTTAAATACCTCTGCAAAGAATTTTAGGAAGCAAATGGGACAAGGAACCCAGTCCACTTTGTATGTGTACTGAGCAGATCTGTGTTCGCCACGCAAAGGTGAATCATACGAAGTCAATTTCTGCTGTTATTTCGGAAAATTTGGGCATTTGAGCAAGAAAATAATCTGTTTTCGTCCTTTACTGTTTTTAACACGTTACCGTATCTTTTTAATTAGCATCATTTAGTACCTTAGTTCGTAGCTAAGGTTCATAAGGTAGCAAAGCAGAAGTTATCTACTGATCTTGTGAGCTGTTTCGAGAACCTGAGCGTCCTCATCAGTCCAGCTGGTGTAGTGGGCACATGGCATGTTCAAGGAACGACCGCGTGTAACTGTCTAACAGATGCGATTTCAAGTATTCATGAGGCGCAAATGCAATCTATCGTCGAAAAATACGCGCATGGTGCTTTGTCTGTACAAACAGTTTGATACAGAAATCACCCTCATGTTCTGTTTTCATTGAAAAGAAACGTCGAGAAAAATAGACCAACTGCTCGTCTGAGCGAGAGCAAAAGCAGTTTGTCGTCCGAAGCAAGCGTGGACAGCTCAAGCACTGAGAAAGGAAGCAGATATGCTTCCGATGGCTTCGTCATGGTAGACCTGGTACGCTTTTTTTTCATTTGTTTCGTGTGATGTTGCGGCTTGGTGGATGGGCTGGTACCGATACCATTCGCCCTTGTTTTCAATATTATACTGCATTATTCAGGTTGTACCTCTTTACTCTTCAGTGGGTAAAGTTAGTATCTTAAAATAAGGATTACGTTGAATGTGCCGTTATGTTGTTTTAATAGGCTTTTGGATCTTGAAGTTAGTGCAAAAAATTCCCCGATCGCGCTTTCCCGTAATTTGTCGTAGAGTCCATTATCGTGAGGCTATGAAAGATTCCGGCCTTATTTTAGGACATGGCTTGTCAGTCGCAGGTGGTGTAAAAACAGGCGTCCGGCCAGCTGCCCTTTTCCCATGCGAAGCGGCTTTCTCTTTTCATTAAAACTCAATGTGTAACTAGTTCGCACTGAACGCATCAGTCACACACCAGACCCCTCAAACCTACATCCAAGCAACCACATTTCTTGCAGCCACGCCCATTACTCGCTGTAGAGACACCACGGCCTGAACTTATAGGTAAGCGTTGGTGAAAGTGATTGGACCAAAATTATGTTGCCTTTTTTAAGTTTTTAATTTCAGAAAATGTGCTGTTTCAGAATCCAGCTTTCGGAAGAGGTGATTCCGTCACTGACCTTGGAACGTTTTACAGGGAATGTGAACACGTACCTGAACTTGTTATGTTTAAAGAACAGAATGGAACAGAAAACGACGAAACCCTGGTACGATTGCTATAGAACTTTAAAAATCAATAATGGTTGATCCGTTAATATTTTTGTATGGTTGCAGCTTCTGTTCAACAGGATGACGTTAACAAAAAGCAGACGTTGCTGTTCAAATTCGAAAATAATCTTGACAAGATATAGTTCAGGTTTTAGACGATTTCAAATATTTAAAAACGTAACAAACGGAAAGTTAAATATTTCGCTCAAAATGTGCAAGTGAAAAATGAGTATGAGATACTGTGCTGATGGTGCTTTGATGCGAAAACAATTTTATCTAACAAGATATGTATTGCACTTAGATTTGACAATTGCAGATTTTATGCGAGAAGTTCACGTTTCTTGCGTGTATTGCTTATACCTATATGTTTACCGCTTGGACAAAAATTGTGGGCAATTCTGACACAAACTTCGATAGCAAGAGGACTGAACTACAGGGAAAGTATATACTTTGGTAGAGCAATGCGTACAGTTAAGCTACATTGCAATAAGCGCATGCTGATTATTGCTGAAACTTATAATTTCATACCAAAGGCAGATATCCCAGCACATACCTGTCCAAACTTTAAGTGGGTTCATCGGAGAGGAAATTTTTGCAAAGCATAGTTTTAAATTTTAACCAAAAAAATTTGGAAGGCTACTACATACAAATATATGTATGTATGTAATCTTCCAAATTTTTCTTTTTGCATAGATGTGTATGTATGTGCATTTATTTATGTTTGCGCTTTTTGTGAATCTTTTAAAGCTAATTTATTGTCAAATAGGGTTTTCGGATATCAATGTGTCAACAACGTCCTGTTTGTGCACGGTGATGTATACATGGTCTGCTGTCTTGAGTTGCGCAGTGGGATTTGTTGTCCTATCTGTGTAAGAGAGACGTTTCAGCAGAAAGTTTTTGACCACGTAATGCCTCCTTATACTTCGAATGTTAGTTATTGTGTATCATCTTGTTCCACGCCGGTAGAAATGCGAAGATTTTGTGTGTTAACTGCAAGCGTATTTCCTGTAATGTAACATTTGCTGCTGTAAAACATAAGCTAGCGTGGTACTGGCAACTGTGCAGAAGCAGATCTATGTATCCTGGAGGTTTCGTATCGCCACTTCGTAATAATGGTCAACGCCTCTGTCGTTTGGTGCTGCGTGACCAAAATCTTTCGCCGCAGGCTTCGCTTGCGCGCTGGCCTGCGCGGTCGTGACGTTCCCGTTGCTGTGAACAGTTCCTCTTGGTTGCGCGATCGCGATTCACTGCTCTGCAGGTGTCAGTTGTGTGGGTTTCTAGTAATAGTACTTCTGTGTTACGATTTAGTTGAGTTCCTTTGTTTATTAAAGCTGTCATTAAAGCATATTTTTAGTAGTTCAGTTCACACTTCTTGTCCACTTCAACCGTGAGTGGATCATGTTGATGTCGACTTACATGAATGGATGGAGGCAACAGATGTACCTGTTGTTGTGAAATCTGCTTCTGGTCAATTACTATGGGCAATGCATGAGTACATTAGGTTGATATTACAAAATGAACTCAGTCTGAAACAGCACATTTCCGCGAAAAATGTAGCAACCTTCAAATATGTGGCTTGCAAGAAAACAGCTAGTTTGGCACACTCGTCAGCGGCCCTACCCTACGCTTTGGCGAACCGTTGGCATTGCAAGAATGCAGGAAGATATAACTTTAAAACGTACCGGTACTTGTAACGCCACCTCAAGGGCCCTTGAAAGGAACTGGGTTGCAAACGTCCATGTGCTAAATAAAAGTTTCGAATAACAAATGTTTCACAACTGGTTATAACGGTATTATTTTTTGTAGCTGGATTTGACCAAGCAGTTAGAAGACTACCAGCAAGACACGTATGAGTTCGATGCATTCGTCTTAGAAATCCAAGCAGCAAAATGAGGCCAGAAGAGTTTCTACACGGTGCCCCATTGTATTCAGTGTCAGGCGCATCTGCATGAAAACATGCCTCAAGTTCGGCATGAGTTACGGTTCCGGTCCCAGAACAGTTTTTGGTGCACTTGGTACTGCCTGTGTACACTGTGTAAACGAAAATTGTGTTATCTTTTTTTTGTGCAATCGAAACAACAGAAGATCTGAAGTTTGTCTGGTAATTTTGAAATGAGCAGGTTGTCGAGAAACGCGGAAAATCGATCGAAATTAAAGGATACAAGATGGAAAGTTTCTCTAACCTGCGGGATCTCATGCATACGTCATGAATACCACGGTGGCTATTGCATACACATTTGTGGTTAATTTTTGTTTACTTGCGTCCGGTATAATGATGGGCAAGGTCAGCAGAATAGCGTATAGCAGGGGTCGGCAACCTGCGGCACGCGTGCCACACTTGGCACGTCAAGCAATTTCCAATGGCACGCAGAAGCTCCAAGGTTAACATATAAATTTTGTTATGATTCACAAGAAGTATTATTGGCCTTGACTTGTACAAAAATATGGATGTAGCTGGCACATTAAATGATTTGGAACCTTAAATCGGCACACGTTTACCAAAAGGTTGCCGACCCCTGGTGCATAGCAAGAGACGTACTTTTCGCTGTACCAGAACCGTCGCCAGAAAGTCTTCTGTAAGAGAGTGCTTTACGTTTGCGCAGGGGGCTTGACATTCTAAAATTTGACCAACTCTTAATGATAGTGTTTCATATTTCAATTTGGGGAGGTGAAGCTCACCAAAGACCCCCATGGCGACGGGACTGCCCTGTACAGTAGAAAGTCTACAGCACAGTAAATATCAGATGATTTGAACTTTTGGTGCTCACTGCTTGAAATTACATAACATTCCACGATTAACCTGGAAAACTTGGCTGAGATACCTGGTCGGTTGCCGCCCGTCGAACGAATCGCTTAAAAATATAATACCTTGCCTACCAATGGGGACGTGAAAATACCGACATGGTGCTTCATTTCAGAACCAATGTGGAATAGACCATGTTCTGATACAACTTCGTTCTTTCGTATCATTTCGATTTGCACTGTTCAGGCATAGGCGTGCGCAGAAATGTTTCCAGGGGGGGGCAAAGTCGACATTTTGTTTATCTTTTTCTGGTTGTTTGCGCTGCAACGCAAATGAACGTATGCAAAAAAGAAAATGTCCAATGTTACGGCAACAGTTGCATACAGTGTTTTCCTTGTAAGAAAACTTTACAGTGAGCAAATGTTTGTTTTATTGAGCATGGATTTTTAAAGACTGAGTTAGCAGAGTTTTAATGAATTATAAACTTTGTGAGATTTTAGAATAAGTGTAACATCTTGCGACAATACGAACAAACCACGCATTTAATTCAAATAGCATCTTATTTTCATGCTTTTTCAATGACTTGGAATGTTGCAAGTGCACGAGATGAGATTTCACTACGCAAATGGTCTGGTGGTTCTGCGCATTTGCCCACCTTTGGAGGGGACA
>JGI24158J21664_10003889_pt1 | contig 19006 bp, 6 predicted proteins | sample Ectturendosymbi3_FD_21664 | JGI IMG/M metagenome (IMG submission 21664)
CCAATATAACACCCTGCTTTAATGTTGTTTAGTTCATTGGACAAATCATCTAAATAAACAGCAAACGAGTATGGACTCAGTACTCCCCCTTGTCTAATCCCATTCGACACATGAAACGGTTCAGAAAAATGCTTGCCCCATTTTATTTGCATTGTTTGTTCCTTGTGCCAATGTTTCAGTAGGCGCACAAAACTACACAGATAGTTTGAGACTTTTAACAGCATGTTGAAAAATTCTCTACGCAGTTTGCAGGAGTGACTAGGAGAGACAATTGTGTTTACTCAGTTGTACTGACCATGAGCTGGGTAAATAAATTGGATAACTGCGACTGAAGCTGACTCCAAAGCCGGGATAACTCACAAGGTATTACATTTTTCTAACCTAAAAATGTTTTTACTGAATATTGCACTGATGAAGCCAGCTGCAGCATAAACTGGGATGCGTATTTCGTGAAAACGCTTACAAGTACAAGTAGGTCAAAATTGAGGCAACGCGGGCCTCCTAAGGTAACGTTGACGCTAGAAAAAACTCAAATACAAGGATTCGAAAAATGGAGCAAGCAACTGAATACAATTTTTTAAAAACTCATTTAAAATGAAACAGCAGAAATTACACTGACAAATTTAGCAAGGTCAAATCATGTCATATAACACATGATAACCACATACAATCACTACTTGATACCAAACTATAAAAGCAACGCTTGAAGGTACATATAATTTAACGGCAGTGAAAAAGTATGGAAAGCGTCACCTTAAATCAGGGTCTCAAACACGCGGCCCGCGAGGGCGTTTTGTGCGGCCTGCGATGCTTTTTGGGATTTTCAAGTAACTAAAATTTACGTTATTTGGCTTATTCACCTGTGTTTAAAAGTACTCGGTTAGCGAGTGAACAAGTTCCTTTTAAACAAACGTAGAGACCTGTAGAAATGATTTGCCTATAACTTATGATACCTTTCGCAGGAAATAAGATGTAAAAGCTGTTTCTATTAAGGTTCAGGTACCGCCATTGTTGCGTCAGCGGAATAATGCCGCCTTCGGGTTACTTTATAAGTCTTCATTCGGCCCTCGGAGCAATTTGAGCTTAAGACACTGCTCTAATCTGTGGCCTCGCCACCACTGGAGAATGTTGCTACACTCTGGTCATCATTCAGTTTCTCGCACAAAGAATTCCATATCCCTCGCCCGACCCGCACGCAGGTTCACCCCGCACACAGCTCTTTGGGTTCCCGCGCCCGCCCCGCAAATGCGGGTATCCGTAACCCGCGCGAGTTAACCCCTCTAGTAAGTATACAGTATATACGAGTGGATTCCGCATTTCATTACTGTTAGTGAATAGTTCTGAGGTGAATCGATCGTAGAGGAACGGAGTCGTGTGTACCGCCTTTCATATTGGAGTGAATTGTTGTTCTTGTGAAAGTGTTTTGTTAACTTTTGTTAACTTGGAGACACGTGAATGTCTGTTCCACGTAATTGCGAATGGAGATAACAACAGAAGCTTTTTTGATTATCATCATAACCCTTCATCATGACGAAGAAAAGGAATGATGACCACATTCGTTTTGGTTTCACTTGCACCGGAAAAAAAGTGAGGGTTTGCAAAAGCCGCAGTGCATGCTCTGTGAACTGTTGTCTCCAACGCAAATTTGAAGCCATCTGAGCCGCAAGAACACTTCGAGAATCGACATGGTGGGGCCAGTGTTGTGAGCCATGATGAAAAAACTTTGCGAGCTGAAAGAGACCGTTTCGATTGTCAAGCATAGACGTGACGGGAGGGGGGCTATGGGGCCATGCCTCCCAAAATTTTTAGAACATATAATTATTTTGTGCCTTGTGAGGCGGTATCCCAAACAAAATAGTGTCATTCGCCTGAAATCAAACAATTTGCCCCCCCCCAAAGTTTTGGGCTGGCTACGCTAGTGTTGTCGAGCAAGCCTTCCAAAATTAGGTTTTGTTCTGTCGACGAACCACCGCTGATGGCTTCATACCAAGTGGCGTTTGAAGTAGCAAAGTCTAAGAAACCTCATACCATTGCAGAAGAGCTTAAAACAACGTGTATTAGAATTGGCTGCAACTATTCTCCTAAATGAAGAAAGAAGCTTGAACTAGCACCGCTATCAAGTAACGTTATTCAGAGCCGAAATGCTGATTGAGCTTAGATACTTTGGCAAGCATGCATTTTGCAATCAGCAACATAGCTCTGCGTTTTGAAAAATTCATAAGCAAGAAACAGGAACATAAGTCATTGAACTGAAGTACATTGGCAAACTTTTGGAAGTCAGCCTCCTGATTTTATTATTTTGTGCATATTTCAAGCAAATTATTTTTGTGGAGTATATTCAAATGTTAGTCTGTGCCATTCGTTCTTGTCCATATATTTGATTTTCTTTAGATATTAAAAAAATTAATTCATTTCTAAACGTTTGAAAGCTAGTTCGGATTATACTCGTAAATTGTAGGGGGTGCGAGGTCAGAATACGATTTTTTAGCGGTGCAGAAGCAAAAAAAGGTTGGCAACCCCTGATCTATGGCATTGTCTTTAAGGTCCCTTAACTGAAACCAGTGGGGCGAGACAAGGGGGAAATCTTGGTCTATATCTACTCGCTGTCTACCATGATGAACTCTCAGTTCAGTTGGGCTCCGCCAGAAGGGGACGCACTATGAAAAGCACGGATGTGAAATACCTCATGTTTGCTGATGATATATGCGTGTTTGGTCCTAGTAGCAGTCTTCAATACCTGAATATTTGTTGTGATCATGCTGCTGAACATAAAATTCTTTTTAATTGTAAAAAGACAATCGGTGCAGTCTTGGGCGTAAGGAGGTTAGATGGCGCCCGGGGCAAGAAGCAAGTTTGGCGACCCATGTTCGAACCTGAGATCTTTCGGAACCAAATGTACTGTATGGAAGAAAGTACTTGTGATAATGTTGGGACTTTTCGACGCCCTCGCAGTGATTCTGCGGCCCCATAGCGATTGGACGCCCGGGGAATTGTGACCCCCTTGCCCCCCGTGGGTATAATTCCTCCCTAAAATATAAACAGTAGGCTTCACCAGCGTCTACCCGAATGGCGTAGGTATTAAGTTTGCTCAGCATGTTACATGCCTTCGTTTATTTCTAAACGCTGGTATTGACATTCAGATACAATTGAACAGACTTTGTTGTGCGGCAAATGAACTCAAAGGTACTTTTGCTTCGTGTTAAACTGCGGTTAAAAACACCCTATTTCGCGCCTTTGTATGCCAAAGTATGCCTGCCAACTGTGCTGCAAGTACGCATGGACTGGTATTAAGCGTCTCCGTGCTGCCTACAACAATGCATATCGTATTTTGCATTACATCCCAAGTAATGAAAGTGTTCGCCCACATCATGTTTCCTATTTCGTCAGAACATCTGATGCCTTGATTAGAAACAACTTGCATGTTTTTGTTCGATGATGTGTATCTTCATGATCGCCTTTTAACTTTTTTATTTGCTCACTTCGATTGCCTGGTGCCTTTCACAAAGATCCATTTATCTCCCAGTATGTAACGCTTCTGTCTGAGAATGTCCGAATGCAGTAGTTACTGGTGTGTTGTTCTTGCTTCAGTGTTTGTTCATCTTCAATATTGTCTGTGTATATCACGTAACAACACCTACCTTGCAATGTTTTGACTAAGCATTTTTGTATCCTTGTGTTCTTTATTGAATAATCCCAGTGATAAAGACCTCGTGTCTGAGTCAAACGAATAAAAAAATTTACTTAATCTCAAAAATCAAATTTAAGCTTACAGTAAATGCCTAACACTCTAAGGTCCAAGTAACTCCACACTAAAAGTGATAAAGCACAGCTTGCGATATAAAAAATATAAACAAATTGGAAAAACAAAGGCGGAATCAGTAACGAAGTCTTTAGCTGCCTCTTCGTGATGGATATTTCCATTGAAATGCAAAAGTATGGAAAGTTGCAACCCCACGTATCAATTTGTGCACATGCACATGAATTTAAACAACGTGGTCTTCCCGATTTGTGTCGTTATCTATAAAGGTTGATGTATCAGCGGCTTCGAACCCATTGATCGCTTCTTGAACCTCTAGGTTTCTGTGTAAACAAAATCAAGATCGTTTACATCTTTATCTTTATGTAGCAGCGTGCAAGGTGGCTGCCTCGCTACAATTAAGCCATACGTGGTAAAAATAGAACGAGACATTTGTACCACAAAAAAATACCAAAGCTAACTGCTTTTGCTTTTTTGAATTTTTTTTTTGTTCACTTAAAGATTTCGATTGCAGTTTGTATCAATGGTTGGAAAGAGAATAATTTGGCGTGGTATACTGTAGCTACCGGTGTAATGCACCTTAAAATTTTAGTTTCCTGCATCAGAAACCAAGTCTTTTCATTTCACGCTGACTGGCTATAACGCTGAACAAATGCGCAGCTTAATCCTTAAAAGTAATTTCAAACGGGTGGTGCCATGGTTGCCGTTCCCCTGTAGAAACTCAATCCCTCCGCAAAACGTTAATGCAGACTCAATTGTTTTTCATCACACCATAGCATACACAATTTTGCTAAATATTTAGTCACAAATTAGCTTTGTTGCTTGTCAACGAAACACATTTTAACTGTAATTAAAAATCCATTATTGCGACTGCCCACAGACTCAGTTGGATATCAAGTTTTGCATTTCGCGAGAATTAACATCTACTGAGTGCTTTCACTTTTCTCTATTTGATTTGTCAATCTGAAGTTTATGATTGATTACAAAATCGCACGAATGTCTGCCCTCTTGCAAGCATGAAACAACATAGAAACCATCAAAAGTTCTTGTGAAGCTATTGAAACAGAAAATAATTTGGAACGAGGCTGGAATAATTGTTGCCAGGGCAAACTTCATTTCATTTCACTCTCTATTCAGAATAAATATCACTTGCAGAATCATAATTTTTGAATGATTCATTTGACTAGATCAAATAGGAGATTCATAATCATGACTTGACTCGTAGATTGCTTTACTTACTGTACTTTGTCACGCGATGAATTCTAATAGCAACCGTTTCTGGCGTAAAAACTTCAAGTGCGCATGTTCTTACAGTTGCACAGCGTAACTGGGCTTTCTGATTTATAGTTTGAGCACTCTACTTTCTAATGTAAAAACTGCATTTCGCATGCATGATATCAAAGTTTAGCTTCTTATGAATAAAAAGTCATATAACACCAATAATTCTTTTTTCGCAAATGCTAGAATAATAGAGTTAATTCGCAGTTTCTTGCAGGGTTGCGCAGTCGGCGTCGTAAGGAGTCGGAGGTTATTTGTGGAGTCGGAGTCGGATTCCTAACAACAGTAGGAGTCGGAGTCGGATTTTTTTGTTCGACTCCGACTCCGGAAGTCTAATTGGACCATTTTTACATCACACTCCTAAGTTGGGAATTCCTGTTGAAATGGTAGGCTACAATCTGTTATGAAACTTTTGTTGAAACAGAGAATTCTTGCTGTGCACCACGATTTCTATTATTCTTGACAGCCAAACTTCATTCAATTTATGTTAAGGAGTCGGAGTCGGAAATTTTGGAAAGGTCGGAGTTGGAGTCGGACATTTTACCTCCGACTCCGCAACCCTGGTTTCTTGAATAAATTTCTACTGAGACGATAAAGTCTCCTGGAATTTATCTTCGCGGTTTGAATCAAAATATCGTGATTATCTGCGTTATTATAACTTTCGTGATGGCCTTTCTGCATCAACAAATATATTCAAGGCAAAGAGCCACCTAAGCAGTTGGCAAACAAAACTCAGGCGCTTCGGTGATGGACGAAAGCAATAACTTTTTAGGAAACCACAAGGATCGATACGACTATGTGCGATAGCATCATGCTTTACCATGAAAAACTGTTTCTGGTCAGTATTCGTGTTTTCAATTCAAAATTTACTAGGCTTCAATAACAATATTTTTTTCGTCACCGTCATTCCACGTAACTAAACTCGTTACCATTTACGTTTTTTCATAGAAATTTTCGATCGAGAAGGGGAGGCTACAAAATGTGCTTAAAGCTTTGACTTTATCATTTTAACAATCGCTTTTGCTGTCTTCAAAAGCAAAGTGCATAGGGTCTAAATCCCCGTCACATGCTTCAGTAAGGTGTCCTGAGTCACAATTGCCGAATGCTGTCACACCATGCATTGTGCTAAGCTACATGTACCCTGCAACTAAAAAGTAAAACCCACTTTTCTTCTTTTGCAACAACAACCGGAAGTTGGGCATTGTCACTGCTTCTTCTGTACAGACATCTTGTGACCATTGATAAAAGAAAAAATTCCACTACCTGAAAAACAAGCTTTTTTTACATTGTATTGGTCATAGCAAGACTCATCTTTACCATTTAGCAATCGAGATCTTCTAAAAAAGCGCTAAAGCGTTACTGAAAATAGAATGCTATAGTAAGTTAAGACTTCTGCGTTTCTGGTCAGAGAAACGATACACAGTTGTAGTGCGTGTAACTTTTTAGGACAAACCACTACAAAGCTTTAGGATTTGTTCAAGTTAAACGACACTTGTAATTACACCAAGGTAATCGAAAACAATTACCGAAAACTGTATATTGTAAGCATTGTTTATGGTAAGTTCATTGTAAGAATAAATAATTCACTGTGATGTTTTTTTCCTGCGCTACAACTGGATCACTTTCTCAATGACGCCTCATTGTCTTAAACCACATAGTTTTGCCACAGAAACAATTCCGATTTATTTAGGGAAAGTTACCTGGTGAACATTGACAGTCCAATATTACCGTAAACTGAATTATCTCTTGTCTAATTCGGTGATCTACTGAACAATTTTAGTAAAGCGAACTGTTATTCGAAACACAATCTTGTTTTGAAATCAGATTTAAGTTCTTTTACTGGTTCAGAAATGAAAGAACACTAGCGTTTGATTTTCCCCAACTTCAGTAAAGCGTACCACCACCTAAAATGATGGGGCCTGGCACCCTTTTCCCCCCGCTGACGACGGCCCTGACATGAACTACTGAAACCTGGAAGAAAACGAAACTAGAACTTTTGTGGCTTATCTGATATTTCGCTGCCAAATAGCGTTTCCGTAGCAAACGTATTATATGATATTGAAATTTTTAACCATAAAAACGCAATCAATGTCATCTTTTTCTGGAAAGCTGAATTTTTTCATAAACGTTTTTAGTGCAGAGCAAAAGTAAGCAATTGAAGTACAGAATACAAATGTAAATTGGGAGAAAAACAAATACTCTCAGATAGTAGCAGATCTGCAGGAAACAAAAGCATAATTAAAGGAAGAATAACAAAGAAAACGAGGGATTTCACGTCCCACTAATAGTTCTAATGATAATCAGGTTAGTCATGTTCATGAAAACTAAGCCAGCACGTTTGATTGCTAATAGTTCGTGCATACCGTAATTTGGTAGTTGACGACAAGTTTTCTTGCATAAAACGTATATGGAAGGACGCATGGGATGTAGCAAAACGTTATAATGAATGGTTGCAGGTTTGCAATGAGAAGCACCATCTGCAAAATAAAATGTCGTCACCCAAATTTTCCAAACTGTTCTTTTATAAAAGTTGTTATCGATCAAACGAACTTTATAACGACACAATTGTAATTTCGACAACATAATTTCAAAGATATGCGAAACCTCTTTACTCTGTTGGCATTTTTACTGTGTAACTTCCCATGCCTCTAAAACTTTTCTTTCATCACAATCTAAAATCTATATTTTCATCAAATGCAAAATTTATAAATATTTGACAAATGAACAAACACCAACCTGAAAAGCAAAGAACTTTCCCGTTACATTATACTGCCCAATATAAGGCTGGGAGGCAGTGCGAAAAACCACGAGAGCCCACATTCCTGTCAACATTGAAGCAACCAAAAGTACTGTGTATAAAATCTGTAAGGTAAGAAAAATTAGATGAAATTTGGAATCCAGTTATCTGCGATAATCAGCAAGACACACAGATTTTCAAAGGAAACATTTTTACCGCTGGTATTGGGACTGTAGAGTCTGGCTTGATCACTCCTTGAAAGAATAGGACAACTGGTCGAGTGAACGCGGCTTGAAAGGTTGCGTACCATAGAACGTAGAACGATTTCCTAAGAAAAAATGTCGCAGGTGAATGTAAAAATAGTTTTAAAAAATCGTTGTTTTACATCAAATCTTTCGATTCCCAAGAAACTACGCTGTAAAAATCGAACTTCTAAATAAATGTCATTAAGGTGAGCTTTAAAAAGACATATTATTACAAAAATATTTATAATTGAATACCAAGCCCTTGAAGGGTTTGCGACTTTGAAAAGAAGTTTAGACACGTTCCACAAGCCCAAAATTTTTATGGAATACTGACTAACTTTGACGAACACTGTTTTTTGATGGCTGAAATGTATTAGAAACGTTATATCGTTTATTGCGTTTACAAAAATGATGTTTTCTTAGAGCAGTTTTACGACCACAACTAAATGTCTTGCTTTAAACTAAACGCAACCAGGTCCTACTCTAATCACTTTGCATTACTTCCAGAGGTAAACCAATTTATCTCCAAATACCGTGATGTGAAAAAACAACTAAATACCTCGTTTACTACTACAAAGATTCTCACAAAGTTCCGAATTCCATCACAGTAGAAGTTTTGAAGTTGTTTCGAAATACTTTACATTTTTTTTAGACACGGTTGGCACTTGAAATTAAGATTTCTCAAAGAAAGCAATGAATTAAACAAACGTTGCTGTATGGGACTAAAACACTTACATACTTTGTCATTTTGAACGTTGGCAAACATAAGAATAAGCAGCACAGGGGTCCGGTACTGATCTTGAAGCGGCTTCCGTTAAACCGAAGCAAAAGTTGACGAATTCCACCAAAGTAATTGACCATCAACACCAACAGAGCATGCAAGCCGATACCGAAATACCTGAAAAACATGCTAGGCGTGAATGTCAAATCAATCAATCAATTAATTGTATTTTTCGCGATGTATAAACATGTTGTGGTTTAACAAAAAGATTACGAGGATTGGCGAAATCGCAGCGAAGTCAACAACTCAGCCAACCCTTAGAAAGAACAAAGAGAAAGGCAATCAAGGATTATGATTATCGCAAAGAAAAGCAAAAGTAAAAACACACAAGAAAAGAAACACAAAATTAGATCATTTCTTCAAGGAAAAATTTTGTAACATCAGCTTTGGTGCTAGCTGCGTTTCTTATAAGACAACAATTAACATGATCAAGGTTTTACCAGTCTTTGGGCAAACCACCTCCACGTCGAAGGCGTATGCCCTCCTAAACAACAAAGTGCGAAAATAAAAAGCTTCTGATTGTCTTAGATAAAATTTGTTACAAGCTTTCATTCAAGTGCTGTATGCTACTTTGAAAAACCTGATAAGCTTTTATTGATTCAATGACAGAATTTCCGTTTATTTTAATAAATTGATATTGCATTTACACTGAATGTGTGATTTAAGGTGTTTAGGATTAAACAAAACCATTAAGCAACAATTTCAAAAATTAACATTTTGTGTGTTAGGAAATATGTTATAACATGCTAGATTCAGAATAAGACAAATATCATATAGGGAATAATATTTTGCGCTCTACAGTTGGTAAGAAATTTGTAAACTTTGACTGGTCGGTTTTCAATACTTTCAAGCAACGTTGCGATACAAGATACATCCGATCAAGTGTTTCACTGTGAGAAGTAGGCATCAGCAGCCTTAAACATTCAATTTTCGCCACACTAACAAAAGAACAGTACGCTGTGGAAACTTCTTAAAACAACAGCAAAAAGCTTACACGGAGCACACGAAGTCGATCATTACATGACCAGCTGGGAAGAACGTCCCGACAAGAGAAGTGACTGCAAACACGGGAGGAATTCCAGCCTTTGAAGAAACATGTCAATAGGTCATAAACACATAACGCTTTGTTTAAAGCGCTAAAATGAATTTCGCAACCTCATTTTGCAATCGTTGTTGCGGTTTCCAGAAACAAGCATATGGTCATTGTTTTGACCATAAACTTTTACGAGATATCCACTAAAATTTATAGCTTCTTGTCACAACTACGGAGGCAAGCGAAACAGCCTTTGATGCACCGAGATGGAATAGAATGTCGGCAGTACCTTTTATGTGATTTTAATTACATTTTAATTCCTTGTGCAAGAAAGCTGAGTACAGGTAATCCCTGAAAGACAACACATTTGATTAACCGACAACGAAATAACGAGCTTTTTTCAACTACCGGAAACTACAAGGTTAACAAGAAATAGATCTACAACATTTAAAAATGCCACCTGTTGTCTATAAACATAAGAGGTATTTGGTAGTATAGTTCTTAAATGGGACATATGCAGTGGTGCAACCAGAGGCTTGAGCCACGGGGGAAACTGAGCTGAAAGGGGCCCACTATCCAACACTCAGAAAAAGAGTTGAGAAATGATGGTGAATCCGAATGTGGATGGCTATACCACGGCTTGCTTTAGATATCTTAAGAAGGCTGTGGCTTTACTAGAACCGTAAATCACCGGAAAATACTCCGAAAAACGAAAAAAACAACAACCTACTGAAAACCAAAAGAATACTAAACCCGAAATTGAGGCCCGGTTTTTACATTTAGCTTGCCAGGGTGGCGATTCGCCCCTCTAACCATCGTCAGTTACCCCACTGGATGCATGATATGTTGCAGTGCAGCCCAGAAGGAAAAATGCGTCATGATGAAATTAGATTTTAGGTGAACTGTATGGGTACACAGTTTTACACCGTTATTCAGTGTTATAACGATTTCATAATGTAAAAAATCAAAATAATTTTCAAAATAAATCAACCTTTTGACAACACATATTCTATCTATTAATTTTCAACGCCCAAGTTACTGAGCACAGTCAACTGAATTATTTTAATAGTTGAAGGGCACAGTTTCAAATTTTTTTACTATTTCTCAAAAGTTCAAAAGTTTTTACTAATACTCAAAATGCTAAAATTTGTTTTTCTTTTCATGGCGATTCAGCTTTATTTCAAAAACATGAATGTCTATCTTCGGCAAAAACGTTAGCACTGGCTTTTGCAAAATGAACAGGTGCTAAATGTTTTGAATATGACTTACCTGAAGAATGCTGAGACGTCTTCTGTATGATAACTTAATGTGCTTTTGAAAGTAAAAAACTTCTTCAATAAAAAGTGCAAGAGTTATTGTCACCATGATGATGAAACAAATGTGAAGGGCAATGGCGGTGGCATCAAAGCCTACGTGAAAACACATTTTTATCCCAACCACTTGACAAACAAACAAATTTTATACATTCAGGCAAACAAAGTAAGTCACAAACTTTTCCAGCCATAGTTTCACCACAATCAAGCATGGTTGTATTTAAGCCACGAGCAATACGCGATCATGCTAAACCAGTGATTCTCAACGTGGTCCAGGTGGACCACCGTCGTTCCACCTGGAATTTCTGGTGGTCCACACAGAGTTCCATAAATCCCTGATAAAACGTTATGAGAATTGTAACCTTTCATGTACAATAAATTATGCAAGACTAGACTAGTTGTTTATGAAGTGTCAGCATAGCAAGGTGGTCTCCATCAAATATTTTTTAATATGGTCCATGGGCCAAATCAGGTCGAGAACCACTGTGATAAACGAAGGCGCAGGCTAGCATTGTCGTCGGCCTCTTATATACCGGTAGGCAAGTAGCAATATGGCGTTAACGCTAGCCCAAGTGGAGATGTTCCGGCAAGGGAAGGTTAGTTGTGGTTCAAGAGTGTAATTTCACTGAATGGGCTAACAACAAAACAACCTTTACGAGCTGTGCTGAAGTACGTCCACAAGAAAAATTTAAACAGTAATATTCAAAGTTGATTCTTGACCCACAGCACGCAAGCGTCTGAAGTTGTGTGATCGGGCCTCGGACCTTGATTAGGTTATTATTAAAATATTCTGGAAATCCCTGCTAGTTGAAAAATATTTTTCTGTTTTTTACTGAGGAGTGTCGCGAGGGCAGCAGGCCTGCGGGAACCCGAAATATCTCTTTTCAGCAATCTCTGGTCCTTCTGATGGCTCCACACCTAGACGAGACCAACCCAGGTCGGAAATGTAATCACGGCCCCTGGTCCTTGGTCGACCACTAGAGCGCTTTCCTGTGGATGTAGCCATAAGGACTCGCCAATTTTTCCTGAAGCATTCTGTTCACGTGTCGAATCATACAAATTGGTTTTCGCCTTTTTTCGAGATTTCAGTGGACATCAATGGACATCGTTCAAAAAGTATAACAATGCATCATAAGAAACTCAACAAACCACTTCATGATTTTGTGAGACTGTTGTTGTTACGTGCAGTGAGCAAAAGCCTATCAGCCCATGTGAACTGCTATCACTATGTCACATAAAGTGGTTTGAATGCCCATATCCTTTTTTTCCAAAAAAGTTTGGGATGTTAGGTATCTTGCATTTTGGTTTTACATCCCTGTTGTAAGCACTGCACAGCGCAAATATCTAAACAAAAATAGAGTGTCACCTTGCAGTAGAAAATTAACCTTCTAGCTGAAAAGCCAAACGCTGCTTGAATGACTTGTAGATAAAAGATCTCAGTTGTAAGGAATTACTGTAGACTGAAAAATGTTCGTGAACAAAGCGTGCGTTCTTTTGCATTCTTGCATTTAGTGATCTTGTGATTTGCTTAGAGCAGTGGGGTGTGACCTTATATATCGGCACGAAATGGGTGGTGTGACCGCAATTTTACCTCTTATGAAAGCTGTTTAAAAAACTGCTGAGTAAATTCGCCTGCAGACGGTTAAGTAAATACGCACGCAGTGCTTTATCAAGCGTAGCAATTCAGCAAATCTTGGAGTTCAACTATAAATTAAAAGAAACACTTACTTTCTATGATATTTCGAGCTTGCGGGAAAGGATCATTGATGCAGTGGTAAAGGTATTCTTCCTTAGCTGCTTGATGAGGATCAAAAAGTTGATCCGTCGTGTTCTGACAAAATAATCACACAAAACGTTTACATAAGCCATGTTTAAAGCGTTTTTAGTACATTTCCTATACAAGATCTAGCGCTTTTCTTTTTGAAAAAGTCAGATTATAAAAATTAGATGTCAATAACCATACTCCCTGGAATAGTCATGCAAAAGATTAGATCATTGTAGGTGTGAATGAACTTTACATACACCAAAAATGTCGATTACCACAACACTGTAGTTTAATAACATTAGGCTTACAGAAAAGTTATTGCTGCAATATTTCAAGCTCGCTTCTAGGAGCTTTTCATTTTGATGAGCTAAATGGGCAACGCAATTTTTCGACGTTAGTCAGATGTGTGGCGAACCACCGTTGTGTGCAGCTGTAGTGCGTGAAGACCTGAATGCAGCGGCTCACACTGGCTCTCTGTTTTGAATGTCTGTTCATCTTTTTGACACTTTGATTTTTTTAAGTTTAGCATCCGAATTGTAAAATAGACCTTTAGGCACCAGTTTAAAAGGTTAAATTAAAAAATATTCTGACTAAAGGCAGTGGTATGGTGAAAAGTTCGATGGCACAATTTTCACAAATCAATCTAACATTTATTATCATGCTTTATAATTTCTTGTTGGTACAGAGACCCTAACACTGTGACGTCTTAACATGTTTAATTAAAAACATTTGTAGCTTTAAAATTCCAAGATCACACGCAGACGATGGGCAGGAAATGCATTGAAAATTGAAATATTATTCATTTACTGCAGCAAGTATAGGAATAATAGAGCAATTCTTGCAATAACTGCTTTCAACTTTCAAACCATTTCATCTGGTATCATCAAAAATGTTTTTTACTGTTGCGATAGACATCACATCAGAATTAACAGGCAAGCTTCGTAGTAGGCCTTCTGCGGTTCTTTGAAGCCTAAGTTATACTTCAGACTTGCAAAATATTTCTCATTACTTGCGCTGAAACACCCTTCTGCCAAAGAAACACCCCCCTCTACGTGTTAAATAATGTGGAGTTTGCAACAAAATTTACGTTGGCATACAACCTGTGCTTCACAAGGAGTTTCGACGTCTTCGTTTCCAATTAAACAAATAACGTTCAGCCCCGAGTTACATTCACAAAAATCGCAAACTATTCACAAAGCATTGCTTTGATTTTATACTAGCAACTAACTTTTACTGCAACTTTTCCCCAGCTACGTTATTATTTCAAAATAGGAGAGAAACGTCAGCATTGCTCGACTGGCACGTATTCCATTACCCTTGCCTTGCTATTTTATCTGTAATGGTACACGTACCATCACATGTGGAAATCCCCAGAAAGTGATGCTATGCCGTATGCAAATGAATCACCTGATAAAGAGAAAACGAACCACAAATACAAAGACCAGATACCTCAAAAGTATATAACAACGGCCGACCCAAGCAGTAGTAGAGTGGTCATGGCATGTGATCTCTATTGCTGCTTGTAATGTCACTGTAACGTCACCAGACCTTTCCGACCTCAAAACTGTGTGTCGTTGCGTCGCATGTCAAGCAATCAAATTGATAACTTCCGGGCATTACAAATGGAGTTGCGGCGTAACACATAACAGGCCAAGCGATCCCACACCGTGGGGAAGGCCGTGAAATTGAATGCTGTGTGCTGTGTGGAAAAAGATCTTAAAAAGGGGGAGTGATGTAATGGTACACGTACCATCACGTGTGGAAATCCCCAGAAAATGATGCTATGCCGTATACTTGTAACGTCACCAGACCTTCCCGACTACAAAATATCTCACGATTTTCATGAAACTTGTAAAATACGAAGAGGTACAGTTTTACTAAGTACGTCACGAATATTTAAAAATTGGTGAAATTTTTAGTATTAGTAAGGATCAAACGTATTGGTGAAACCAAATAATGATAATAATTTGTCGTATGTCGCTACCTTTGACGTAAAACAACTCATGTAGAAATGAGATGCCAAGAAATGATTACGTTATAACTAAAATGAAATGAAGCTAGCTATGAAAATATCTCTTAGATTATTTGGCAGAACGCATAATCGGTTAAGAACTCGTTACAGACACGCGGAAAACCTTTCTTCTTCATTGCAAACACAGCAGAAAATCTTGAAGTATTGCACCATGTTTAACTGTTTAAAAAGTTGTGTACAGCCTCAGTAAAACACGGTTGTCATGTCAATGCTGAAGCAACTGGTGTTGAAGTTAATGAAATGCATGAAAGATGGTTATAACGCACTGGAAATTTTAGATCCGGACTAAAATCTGTTTTTTTGCTGCCAATAACAAAATAACAGAAAACTTTCATAGCTGTCGTTTCATACCGAGCAAGCCTTTAGCCTACTGCGTCTCGCTCGTTAATTTAGAGCCAGAATCTGATAATATGATATCAATAAGAAAGATTGCTGAGATTCTACTTAAGACAAAAGACAGATGAACAGTACAAATAGAGCTTGAGTTTCGCTTCCGCTGAATCAAAGTTCCTATTCCAAAGAAAGAACCTTTTACTAAGTAAATATCGAAAAATTTGAAAAGAAAGTATATTTTCAAAGAATATAGTACCACTTCTGACTTGATCTTGTAAGAAAGAAATGTTAAGCTTTTTAAATACGTTAATACATTGCTATGGTATTATACAATGAGAAAATACAATATATCTAAATGAAGGATGCGCTTAAAAATCGCCTCTTTTGCACCCAATCTTCCGGCCCTCCATGCAAAAAATTGCATTATAAAGTCCATAGCATCATGCTTCGCGTAACGTAATGTTACTGTTCCTGTGCCAAGTCCAACAGCTTCTGTAGGATGAGCGAAAGAAGCAGCCCGCAAAGAAATATGCGTAATGTGCTTGGCTTTGCTGTGGTTTCGCCATTTTTGCCTTGCCTGTTCAGCACGGCTGAAGGAATGTTTTTGCTGAAGCAGAAAACCAATGATGAAGACCAGAAACCTTGTGGCGCCAGATGGGTGGTTTTGTTGCAGCTTGGTATCTTTTGCGGTGAATGTAAACACTACTAAAGCTGCATGTTGATGGTAAATATATTATATCACAATTTTGATAAAATGTATGTTTTGATATATGTAAGCAAAGTTATAGAAAATATTTGAAGGAGGCAGGATTTTTGTTGAAGATTTCAAAAACTAACAGAAAATCGCTAAAGCTTTTTAACCATTCTGCAAGCTTATGAAAAATAGAACAACTTTTGTATAGAAACTGTGAAACAAGCACAAAAGCAGAGAAAACCACACGTGACAAAAAAGGAGAAACGGGTTTGCTGACGTGGAGGCGATGGCACGTGGGTAGGTAGAAACCTCGTTTCTCGCCTGTGCTATGAAGTATGAAGTGGAGCTCTTGCGTAATAGCGCAGATGGTGTGAGAAAAAGGAACACGTGGGAAATCTAAATGGGCCAATGGCAAAGTAAGCGAAAGCTTGTCAAAAACTAGAAATGTACCGTATGTTTGTGCTAACGTCGCTTAAGAACAGAGTCAGCGCGTATAGATTTTGATTTGTACTCGACTTTCTGTTGAGTTCAACCGGACTAACAATGGTCCGACAACAAAGTTAAGGACTGCATGCCTAAGGATCTTTAGCAATTTTAGCACCAAGAAACAAACGTATAGTTATCAAACCTAGTTACCTAGACCTTACCTGCACAGATGAAATAACATGACTCACAAAGGCAAAAACACGTGTGTTTAATTTCTACATGAATGATCTTATTGACCCTAAATGCCCAAACTTGGCCAAGCATATTTTAACTTTGGTGATCCATAAACATTTCTAGGTTGTGCTGCTCCATTTGGTTGAAACAAGAAGTCAGAAAAGTTTTTAGCTGTGCACTTTAGCAATCGTGATCGAAGCGGAAAAATTGTCTATGGCTATACGACGAACTTGAGAAATATTTGGCAAATGTTTGATGTATAGTAATCACTGTGCACGAGAAATATGCTCTATTTACCTCCGCTAATTTCGGCGATTTGCGCGTTGCCTTTTTGCAAATTCTGTCATGCTGAGAACAAACTACAAAAGAACTTTCAAAATTGAGGTTACCGAGATTACCAAATCATTAAAGAAGTGTCAACATGTTTCCGACAGAATACTTTTACAGCAAATCTTTACACTTTTGACAAGCAGGATAGCCCGAACATATTAAGCACAAACAGGTCCGGAGCAAGCCATTCCAGCGCCCTAGGCAAGATCCATTTTCAGCGCCCCCTCATAGCTTAAAAGAAGTGTTTGCTCAGGATGATGCCAGCCTGTTCACTCAACAGTGACACGACCTTGTTGAAATGAAAATTACCTATTGACTGTACTTGGTAATGGTGCACAAAAACAGCTTTCTCTGCACATCTTAAAATTGTCGGTGTGTCATAGGTAAGGCTCATTCCAGCACCCCTCTTTCAAAAAGAAATTTTGAATCTTTTCCGTTGTACATATGGCGTAAATAAGGATGACTTTTTACATCAAGCTAATTTGCTACATGAATACCGAGTTTATTTGTGCACCAAGTTTATCATGATATTATCTGCACAAGAAACAGGCACTTTCATGTAAACAAAAAATCTAGCATAGACGTCACAATTTTATTATAGGCCCATTGTTGCAGTCTGGTGTTCCACATGCACAAGAAACCTCTGACGCTTGCGAACACTAAGGTGGTGCGTCCTGTAATCGAAATTTTACTGGTTAACTAGGCTACTAGCTTCAATAATGCTGACTGGCGTTTCCTAACATGACTACCCTGGATGGCTGAGTCATGATTTAGTGAAGGCTTCGACAAAAACCTACTCCGGTGAAAGCGGTGCAGCCAGGAAAAATCAAGAAAAGAAGAGAATAGCGATGGTAACCTTCAAATTTTGCAGTTAATGTGATGAAATATGGCCTGCACGGCATGGCCCTGACAGTACGCCATTAATGGACTTGTAAGCACCCTAGAAGAACAAAATGTATTCAAGCGCCCGCCTCTCCGATACAAAGATTCTTACTCTACTTATTATCACGTTGCACATTACAGAAATAAGAACGTTTGCCGTACATTAGAAAAGTTTATTAGATGAATAAAATTTATACCATAGCTTACCTAATGCATGGGAAATTGAAATTAATAGGAGAAATGGTAACATTTCTGCAGCAAACCTGAAATAGTGTAGTACCTCTATCTTCTCGTAAACTTCTTGAACGTGTGTTCCACTAACTTTCATCATATTAATTTGCTTTTACTTGGTGTACGTGTGTCACTTTATAAACCAATTGCATTTTTGGTCCTTTTTTGGCGCCCCCTTTAGACCAGCGCCCTAGGCAGCCGCCTAGTACGCCTGACGGTAGCGCCGGCACTGAGCAAAGACTAAATTAGAACGCTACTAATGCGACATTAATAAAAAAGCAGCAAAAGCTGCCAAAAGCAAGTAATTTCGTAGAAGTTCAGAGATAATTTAGACAGAGGATAGCATCTATCTCATAACCTGCATCAACGCAATCTCATGTAAACTTTACCTGAAGCAAGAAGACTTCCGTGGTTGTAACGTTCATTGTTCTTCAGTGCTGATTCAAGCAATCAACAACACTGACTATCTTGACTGTTTCTACATTCATTCTGCAAAATACCCAAGACGCTTTTTGACTGAACCTCCTGAGTCACGCTGACACGTTATGTAGACTATGAGTATTAACAAAAAAGCGTAAATTGTGAGGCTCATTAAAAAGTAAGGAGAATGAGCACGATCCGCCGCATTTCTTCACTCCAGTGCTTGTCATGGCAGTTTGGTAAACAAGGCCGAACAGGTTTCAATTTTCCCATTTAAAGCCTCTACAGATCAATTATAAACTAGCATAGTATATCATTTTCCCATAAACTTGTTTCATGATGAACACGCACTTTATGCATGCGCTGTAAAAGCTTGACAAGACATTTTCATAAGTTCTTACAAAACCGCTTTCGTCTGCTTTTGTCTTTTTGCGATGATTCAAACTTGCACATATCTCTATTCAAGTATGTACTTTCCACGATGGGTGTAAGCAAGGAATCGATCAGCAAATTTT
>JGI24158J21664_10003890_pt1 | contig 19004 bp, 10 predicted proteins | sample Ectturendosymbi3_FD_21664 | JGI IMG/M metagenome (IMG submission 21664)
AAGACAAGGGCAAAATCAATTATTTTTGCAGCCAACCGGAGATATTCCACAACGTGTGTGGCCCGTGATAATAAATATATTAGGCTCGCTGCCCCTGCAACTAATGATGATGCCATGCACTTGCGTGAAAACATAGTTCTCTCTTGTGAGCGCGTAAAGTTTCAATTCTACCAGAATTCTGTAACCACGTTTGCCTTATTGTAAATATCCTCTCTCCACGTATAACACTCACTAGCGCTCTTGGATAAATTTTTGGAGAAGAAAACTGGTATTATATGTGAGTGAATGTCGTAATTTTTGTCTCGTCCCAGAACCTGAGGTTCGAAGTTCAACCCTCGAAAGGACTGGATTCGGACCGCAGTCCGCCAGTTGAGTGGCCCTGCATCAGACCATCATAACGCTTGCTGACATTTGTGTGGTGTTGTTTCTGCGATCATCATAGCACCTTTGCATAAAACATGCAGAAGTATATGCTGCTTCAACAACCATGTTTGCTGCATGTCGTTTCTAATATCGCTTTGTCGATGTTGCACTGACGTTATTTTAGGAAAGCCATCTTAAACATTTGCAAAAAATCCTTACTACCATTACGCCATCAAATATAGAACCCCTCCAAACTAAATGCAGCTAGAAAAGTACATTTTAAAAAACTTTTCTCATTTGGTATAATTGTGCTACAATTTACCATTATTGTAAATTGAGGCCGGTTTGTTTCTGTGCACAACACATTATAAGAGCTGTGAATGACAGTCGGGCTGCTTTGAAGAGTCGAGCCAAAAGAAATTAACCAGGACGTCGTAAATTGGAGATTGTTGTAGATAAACCTGTTTTATTTTTGTAGAAAAACAATCGTGAACAAAGCAGCGTAACTGGTGGTCTTGTTTTTACCATAAATCTTAAGTTCTCTGAAGTGTTACTTTGAAACTTTTTGATTTTTGTATGACTTCTGCGAAAAAACTTATTCTCTGCCCAGTGGTTTTCACAACTCCAGAATAGATTGAGCGGTGAAAAGTATATCCGCGAAGATGTTGAACCAAGCAAACTAAAAATATCGGCTTAAGTTTAGCCAAACAATGGCTGACAGGAAAATGTTCGTGCACTGACAGCTGTGTCGCGCACGAAGTGCACTTTCGTCTTCTTGTGGTAGAGCCGAGCCACAGGACGGGCTAACGGTGCTTCATTTTTAATGAAACAGTTTTTTTACTAGACATTTCTCGCTCGGGCTTAGACGTACTTTGCGATCTCTAAACCATGCGCTCGATCACGAAGGGAAATTTGCCTTTGACTCTCCAGACAGGAAATAGGTATTATAGCAGGGAAAAGACTGCGATTTCTTTGCGGANAATAACANCGATTTCCTTCTGGTTTTTGCCAAAGAAACCAAAGAACCCGGTTTTCTNAAAGACAATCGTGGTGAATATCAGCAGGTCATTGGTCGATTACGGTGGCGCTGTTTATTCTAGAACCCCCTTTGCGTACGTTGCGGTTTTAAGAGTGAAATTTTACTGAAAAGCAGAGTTGCCAGGTTGGCATTTTTTATGTCGAATTCCAGAAATTTGGCCTTAGTTAAAGTAGTTTGGCTTGCGAAAATGCTGTTTGGCATGTGCGTCAGAGTCTGGTATGTTTTTGGCCTTTTTTAGTGCGGTGTTGGCAGAAAAAACGCTGTTTGGCATTTTTTTAAACCTGTCTGCATTGAGCTTAAACGTTTAGATTTTTCAACCTGTTTGGCATTTACTAAAGATACATGATATTTTTTGCCTAGAAATTTGGTTTATTTGGTCCATTTGAACCTGAAAAGCCTGATCACGTTTCTGTGGTCCTCTGTGACTGCATTTTTAATAGACGTTTTGTGGAATTGTGACAAATCTAAAGTACCAAACGCTTGTGTTCAGATTCAAGTAAATGAAAACTATGGCACGGTACATGTTTGTATTTTGAAAACCTGTATTTTCCTGTTTCAGACATACGTGTAGGCAGTTTCTATTAAACATTTTCTATAAGAAGAGGTGGTACTTCTGGAGACTAACAATTATTTACTTACGTATATGCAATAATTCTCGGCGTGGTTCAATTTTTGCCATTATTCGGATTATTCAAAACCGACAGCCATCCGCCTGTAGTATTGTTTGGCATTTTTTGAAACTATTTGGCATATTTTGTTGAGTGATTTGGAATTTTTGGTCCATCAGCGCCTGGTGAAAATTCAGTTGTACGTATCTTTCAGAATTCAAGCGGTTGTTTCAAAGTGGCCAATTCTCTTGTTCGTGTGATCTGTTGATAAAACCGCGTTGGTCAGGGTAATACGCGCCTAGTGCTAAGGCCACGGCCGGCTCAAAATTTTCGAAATGACTTCAATGAGGGATAACCTCCCAAATCATTCCAACTATCCTGCGTCGCGAATCGAGCAATTTCATGTTTCAGTGAGAAGCTTTGCAAATGTTTGCGTGCGTTCGTCCTGTTGACACTCGCCTTGGTGATGGCCCTTGCATTGAAGCAGGAGTAAAATATCAGGAGGAATTTGCTCTTCACACGCAACTGCAAAAATAGCCTAAAGACAGACACAAGCTTTTTTGTGAAAGCGGTCACAGCAAACTAATGAGGCCTGTAGTCATTTCCTCCATAGGTCGGCATGCTGGGCATGTTTCTGGTTAGAGCTTTGGCAAAAGAGTAACAGCAGCGCTCAGGGATGTCTCACGCACGAGCAAGTCGGCCTTTCGGCAAGCAGAACTCGATTAGTTTTTTCAAAAGACCTGATTTGCCCCAACCGGAAAAAAACAGAGTGCGGTCAAGCCGAAATAGGAAACGTGATTTTTTTGCCCTGTCATTTCTTGTTGCGTGACGTTCCGATCTGACGAGCGCAGCAGCGGTCGGAGCGCGGCTCATGAACCTTCCATAACCACCGAATTTAATACTGAACTCCTTTGCTGGGGGCATTTCTGACCGAGCGAAGTGCACGGGTGAGCGCCTCTGAAACCAGCAGCGAATGTCGCTTGGCAGAACTTTTTTTCGCTTCCGCAGTAAAACAGGCTAATCACGTCGAAAGTTCGTGTTGCAAATTTGCGCGAGGGAGCACCACAACTCGCTTGAAACCTTGTTTTCTGTTTTGGGTTACGTTGATTGCTCGCCATCAATCTGCGTCAAACTTTGTTATCTCTTTCAAAGCGGAAAAGTGGCGGAAAGGAACGAACCGCAAATCTGCTTCCTTTCCCCAACGCGCCGGAAGATTTCGCATCACTAGACCCGGGCTCAGTATTACACATTTTTTTTCGATGATTTGCGAACAACCTTTTAGGTGCATTTCGGAGTAGGAGAACCCAGGACAAGAAATAACACTTGCTACTGGTTCATACTGCTGCAGTTTGTGAAAACAAACGAAAATAAAACTAAAACTGGCCCGTTTGCCCGCTCGTACACTCTGTTCAGAAATAAAGACGGCATACACGGTAACAGGTATGCGAAAATTACAAAATCTCTTTCTTATTTTGATTGTTAGGGATGGTTAAAAATGGAAGACGATTATCGGTGCTATCTACGCTGCAATTGAGAAACGGTCTCCATTTTTCGCAAGACTGACGCTGAGCTTAGTTTCATAGTGACGCACTCGTCTTCTGTAGAGTGATTCCGCAACAGGTCAGAGCATCCAAAGAAAGCAATTTTATGATTCTAGCGCCTAGTTGAAGTCATTGCAGCATTAGCACGGGCTGTCCGTACTAACATAAATACACTTAAAGGCGCGAAGGTTGAAAAAAATACGACCTTGCTGAAAATCCTTGAACTCAGCTGTTTCAAAAATCTATAAAAAGACGATTCTCACCTTTGCGGTCAGCCAACCAGAAAGTTTCAGCGTTGTGACGTGCGACGCAACCTTTCCGTGCCACCAACGCACGGGATACGCAGTGCGTGCTGTTATTCTTATCTCAAGGCATGGCTGCTCGCCGCAGAATAACGATAGCTTATTATATTTTGTTTACCACAAGGGAGCCTGCATCTGAAAATAACGGTACGTTTTTGCTTTTTCCATTGAGATTTTAACTGATGAAAACTAAAATACCAATTCGACACCGTAAGTCGACACCATCAAGCTGGCCGACAAAACCCCCAAATAACAATCTGCTCCACTTGGGTGCAAGAACAGTGACATTTCTTATAGTATTTAGGAAAATTTCAGGAAAATCAAAGCGTCTGGTTAGAGCACGTTACATCCGTGATTCGCGATATTGAAATATTACAAAATTTCCCCCCTGCAAGTGAACTCGTGAAAACACCTGCAGGATTAAATTTTATTTCATTTGAACATTTTGTTTCCAAAGAGCGATGATTTTCCACGCGGTACGGATTTGAAAGTTGAAACAATCCAACTTACAGTGGCCAATAGTAAGAGCTGTCAAATCACGCAGAAATGCTTGCCAGTGTCACACTATACAATGGCGCAGATGTCAAATGCTTTGTTCGTATGCTTGTGAGCAGTGGCGGATTGGGACTTTTCTGGCGTTGCGCTCAGTATGTACGACCGGGCCCTTTTATGCACATGCAATACAACTTAAGTTTTATTTAGGGATTACTGTAATGAGTAATAGTGAGCAGAACAAGTGTCCCAACGTGGCTGATTGTACTTAATCTCATTATATTTTTTCGATACAGCTGATGCGTTAGGAAGATTAAACTTACGGTAATCTTTGTTTACTGCAGCCGCTGCCAGGATGCAATACCGGTCGCAAAGGGTCATTATTCAAGACCTTTTCAATGATGTTTTACCCTCAATACGCACCTTGCAGAGCGCGGAGTTAACACTAGAACCGCCATAGCGGTCATTGTGACCTTGTGCCATTTTTTATACGGAAGAAAGTTGTTTGGGATCAATATATCCTAGTCAAACTGCGTGACATGAGACAGGGCTTTGGAGCCGGAGTCGAAGCCCAAGCAATCTTGGATATTTGAAGCTGGAACCCAAAAATTTTAGATGCCTGGAGGCGGAGCCGGAGCCATTTTTCTATTTCATTAGTGATTAACTGAATGAAGTGCATAATTTTTTAAAGCGTTCAGTGCGTTAAGACGTTTTAAATACGTTATGCATTTGCAGTATACAGCATGCAATGGAACGTATTGAAACGTAATTGAAGCTAGCCTTAAAAGCAGAGCGGTGGAGGCGAAGTCCGAAGCATCTACCCAAACAATTTTGAAAGGTTGGAGCTGGAGTCGCAGCCGGAGCCAAAACTTTCAGATGTCTGGAGCCGGAGCCTATAAAGTTGGGTTCCGCCTCCACAGCCCTGTTAGAAACTACCCGTTGGACATGTTACGTCTTTCTTCATTTAGACAAATGTTTACTCCCTGTGGCCTACTATGGCCTCAATAGTGCTTCTCAACAGTGGCCTCAAGTGAAGGTTGCATCTTCTAAAGAGTGTTATGGTCATTTCAACTATCATTTGGCAGTCAGTCCTCGGTGCGTTGTTGATCAGTTGTTCTTGATTCGAGTTGTTTTTATTATATTGGCTTGTGTTTGTTTCAATGTGGTTTTCAGTGAACTGATTTATTCATTTGCATTATAGTTGTGAATATGTTAAATTTTAACACCTTGTTAACATTTGTGTTCCAGTGTTTCAAAAATGTTTCATTGTTTCAAAAGTGTGGTGTTTCAGAATTGTGCTTCAGACGTTCGCAAATGATGGCATATAGTCACAAATTTGGAGCTCAGAAGGCGAAAGCAAGAGGGAATGACACAACGAAAGGAAGATCCATTGAGATGTTCTGAAAAATAACTTCGATGTTTGCAACTCTTTCAAGAGATGCCTTCACCACTAAGGACGAGTACTTTTTTCCAGCTACTGTCTGTGAAAGCTCATTTTAGATAGAAGCAGGGCCGCAACCAGCTGATATTTTCGGGAATGGGGCAAAATGATTGTAACTTGTTGTTGTACCTAACGACTAAACATGCTTTTGAAAATTCCGAGCGGGGTAATTGCCCCCACCTGGTTGCCGGCCTGGATAGAAGCAAGTACTTCAAGGACAAAAGAAAGCACCAATGACGAAAACAAGAGCGAAATTGTTAAACGCTTTGATGAGAAAGAGAAAAGTCCCACGAGCATCAGCAACTTACTTACTTTATCGCTATGATCTTGCACTTTGACCAGAAAGAATTTCCTATTCAATGCAGGATTATGGGTACAGAAATCTAGTTTGAGTGTCAGAAACAGTGATGCATTTACATCAGAAAACGTTTGTGGGCTACAAAACAGGTATTTCAAGAAATATCTGTAAACTCGGATGCATTCAATCGATGGGGAGAAACTATAGAGAACGTGGCGTAGTTACTACCCAAGCTCGAGACGAATGTCCTTCTTCATTTGTAAGTTATTTTCTCATTGAGAGAACTGGCACTAGAACCCATTTATTCATGTTGGCTATAATGACTGGAAAAAATGCAACATACGCACAGGACGACATGAGAACTATCCTAAACTTCGCAATGCAACAGTACTTGACTATGCGTTCAAAGTTAACTGGAAGAGTTGACAGTTTGCTGGCAAAAGAACAGAATGCAAAACGCACGTATGCAAGATGTGCCTTGGAAAGCGTTATTACAGCTATAAAATACTGGCTGAACGTGGATTGCCATTTCGTGAACGTTATTCGTGCACAAGTATTAAGGATTTTTTAAGCACGAACTTGTGGCGGAAGTGTCTCCATGCTGATCTTATGTAGTTTTGGTTTGTGATAATGCTCTTAGTTTTCTTTTTAAAATTTTACTGGTGGAATAATGTATCTCGATTTTTGCGTGCCTCATTTCATGCAGTAACTAGTTTTATGTGATTGTTAATCTTTTGTTATATATATATATGTTTTTGGCCGGCCCATATAACATCCGGGCCTTAGGCTTCAAGCGCTGGGATTATTCACCACTACTTCTGAGTTCAAAGTATGTTGAATCTTTTGAGGATGTTCGCCAAAAATATCTTACGTTCTTGAGTTCTACGTTCATGAAAAGGATTTCTTTTTTCATTATACGTGTATTTTTAAAGCGCAATGATAGCGTTCAGCACAAAACGAAGCTTTGTAAAGATATATATTGCAATGAAGTAGAAGTCTGTACAACCAGCTTTTCTCTACAAATCTCTCTAGAGTCTGGACACTTACTTGCTGGGCGCAACGCCTCAACTGTTGTGAGGTTAAAGCTTCCTGGAGTGACTCAAAGCGGGCAACGTGCAAATCGCATGGTGGATAATTTCAACCCCTTCTCTGAGAAAGCATTCCGGGAACAGCCTGATTTGCTTTGCTTGCACTTTTCAAGCTGATTTTCCTAATAGTGTTATTTGGGAGGCAATTTCAACGCTTGTAATGTCGATATACGCACAATAAATCGAGGATGTGCCAACAATTGCCGGAGGTGATTAACATCCACACAAAGCGGGTATTGTGGAAATATGCGGTTTTTGTTCGGCATCTATCAGAAACAGGAAAATAACAATGGTTTTCCATTCTTTCATCACTGACCAGCATCCATCCGTAGTCAAGACTTCGCGATTCAGCTGGTGTGGGATATAGAAAAGTTTCAAAAAAGGAATTCCCTTCTCCAGCTTGAGGGCTACTTTCTCACTTTTTTCCATCAACTTTGGCTACAAAAGTAAATTCACCTTTTTTTCCTTCATGCAAAGACGGAAACGAAATAGACGTTTAGGCTCGCTGGAAAGAATTTCAATAATTTACTTTTTTATGGGTTGCCAGCACAGCAAAAACTCTAATCAACTAAATTCTTTTAATAGCCGAGGTACATTTCGTATTTTCGGAATCGCAGTGTAACCAGCAAAAAGATACCAGGAAACCCTAACCTTCTGACCCTCTTTGTGCCCTGGCGCTTCTGTGGCCAACTCAGCAGAAATAGGGAGCTTCCGTGTTTAAACACAATTAATGCTGACTGAGCGTTGCCGGTGAAAAACGCGGGAACCAACCGTGAGCTCCATTACTATACGGAAAACCTACTCTTGCGATGCTTTTTCGAATGCGCAACTGATTTGTTTTTAACGGCACCCATCGTCCGCGTGCTGGTTTGTTCTACAAACNGTTTTGTTTTCCTCGCAAACAATCTTCTTCAGATCACAAACTTACAGTATACGCAATTGGAAAACGGAAAACCTGAAAAAAAATGTTTTTCTTAAAAAGATTTGCGCAACTTCGGCTACCCCCAGAACGTTTCATTCTTGGGTTTGCTGAGGGTATGGTGATTGTTAATACCGTTAAGGCGAAAATATTTTAACAATTACTTTCGAACCAAATCAAACGTAACTTCAACACTACCTCATCACCAGGCTGCTTGTATAAGAAACTTTTGCAACAGCTAGGTCCAAAATTGTCGTTACAGTGTTTACACTTTATTTAATTCATTTACAATTCGTCAACAGCTGATTGGCAAGACGGCATTAAATGTGACAAAACCAGTTGGCGACAAATTAAATCGTTATTTGGCACCGCCCTATGTTTGCGTTAACATATATCTCGAAATTAAATGCTCATTATTTGTCCGCGAAAGCGAATTTAAAAGCCACATTTGTCGTCACTGCAGCATTTTGGCGTCTCTGTTGAATCGCATTTGCTCTACCGAAAGTTGGTGTGTGTGAATAGTGCGTGAGTTTGCATTTGGCGAAATGAAATTCATTAGAATCAAAACAATCTGTAATTGGGCAAAATTAAATGTAAGGATGACGGTTAGACTAAGCGATACCGACAGATTGTCCATCGACCTATCTGGCCTCGGTTGGTAATGCTCAGCAAGTTGCGAAGATATATTATTTAGACTGTTCATGGATAGTAATAACCAGTGTCCGATTTTGTAATTCTGTAGCTTCAGAACAGTTAAGAAACTCATGGCCACCTTGCTCTGCGTCAGTGTTGACAAACAAACTTGAAAATTATATCCTTAAAAGTCTTAGCTTACCACCTCATGCACTAAGCTTAACTGAATATCTATACCATGAGAGGAAGATTCTTAAAACCCGATTTTTGATTGAAAATGTTGCGCCGAAAAGATCTCATCAAAAAACTGCCCTGTCTCTTTTCCTTGCTGGTTTCTGTGTCAAAAACAGTCTTCCTATGCCGAACTGTGGCGGCTCAGCCTCCAGGAACAACGCAATTCAAAATTTGGTTCCTGCGATTCTTGGATATGTTTTCACTGTTTTAACCCGAGAAATCATCCGTCTCGCCGCAAAAAAAACGCTGTTTCAGAGCATTCGTTTCGCGACCACGCCTGGATAATTCATCGATTAAAAGATAGTGATAGACGCCGTCAATACTTCGGGGTGCGCAGCGCGACCACTTTGTGCATGCAGCTCGATCCATAGAGCTTCCTTAAAGCGTTGCTTTCAGTGGAAAGATACCTTAAAATTGTGACTCTGCATTAGAGCAATAGATTACTACACAACAGCCAGTGGACCAGCAATGATCTCGCAATTATTTGACTTAAGTCTGAGGAATAGCTGAGGAACATTGAAATATTGCTACTTGGAGGTCGAAGCCGTATCGATCGCGAGGTACATGTTTGTCTATGCTGGTGAAGTAAAACAAACAAGCGGACAGGTCAATGAATATATACATCACGTTCTTCGGGCTGACTAATGTCTCAGAGTGAGCAGACAATCGGTTTATTGGTGAGACAAAAGGTTTCTCGCTGCCGCGCACCTATCGCTTGCCGATCAAGACACAATCACCGTCAATGATGACGTCGCCAGCATCCTGCTTTTCGCATATCTTCGATTCGAATGGCCCGCGACTATGTGACAGTGCTGCCAGATCTTTTATCCCAAGAGTGCACAATCGTCCTATTGAAAAGCCTTGATACGTAAATCATTTCCTTGAAAAGTGCTGTCTACTATCTGCGAAATGTTTGATACGAGTGGTCTAAGCAGAGCTAAATTTGTTTTGTTCCTGGAATTTTGGTCATCGGATACGACAGCGTCAGAAAGTCCTGCTGTCATGGGCGGAAACTGCACGCATTAGTCTGTTGAAAGTGAAAGATTTCAGGAAACTTCTTTCCGCTTAAGCGAACAACATTTACGGACAATGAAAACATTACTTGCGATGTAATCTATCTATGACAATGACGGTTTTGGCGCAGCCAACAATGTTTTCTGTGGATGCTGACTGCAAAACATTTTCATGTGCAGGCTCAGTGTCGCGTAGCGGACCAGGAGAGCAAACTGACAAAAGCTAATGTTGTTTCAGTCGATTTCCTACAGTGACCAAAGCGGTTTAAAATTGCTTTTTGTTTTCAAGTAGCACATAGAGAAACCTGCTCGGACTCAGTGTTTTCTATCTTCCAGGGTTAAGAGCGTGCTGCTTGTACTTTGCTGGATTTGGGTCCTTTTGAATCGTTAAAACCACCGCACATTGGAACTTGAAGTTTAGCAATCGCGAACTTGTTAACAAGGGTCTGCCCAAAATTATTAAATGGCTAGGACAGAAAAAAGCGTTTCATGGACACGCCTGGTGATTGAACAACACCCACTTGTCTTTCACTTAAACGAGGCTTTGTTTTCCGAAAACAGTGGCAAAGCCAGCTCAAGAAAAGTTCGAAAAAGTAGCAAAATCAAAAAGTCTACACATTTTTTGAACGCTATAGACGAGGTTGCTATCTTCCTGGACAGAAAATAAGCATGTTTTCGGAAAAAATTCATCAAATATAACTTCAGTACAAATTCACTTAACGTGCGTAACAGATTGCACGTGAATAAAGTTTTGTGATGTCACAAGGAACCAGTTGCTGAGTTTTAACAGAGTATACATTTTGCCTACTGAGGAGAGGGCAACCTCAGCTCTCATTAAATTGAGTCATAACAGCTTATAAAAGTTCAAAGCAAAAATTAAACCATTATGTTTGACGGAACGCTTGTTTTATTACATCAGCAGACGATTTCAATTTCAGTTGGTTAATTCATTTTGCAAACGAAAAATTTTGACAACGAAAGTGCAGTGAGGCGTTGGGATGACATTATAACTAAAACATAAGTACACAATTAAAAATTAAGCACTTTTCAGAGAAATAGGCACACTGCAATTTTCCAAGACATTGCTTTTTAAAATGAGTACAAATCTTAGAAATAAGCATGGATTTGGCAAGTCTGTGCTTGTAGGGTGCTGTACACATCTCTAGGGTGCCCTTCTCCAATCTATAGACGGCTGGTGGGGATTTGTTAATTAGTGAAAAGAAGAAAACCATAAGAATACATCGGAAATTTCGCACTGGGGTATGAGCACGGGTGTCCACAAACGGAAGTCAAATCGGGCACTTGCCTCCCTGGAAAATTCAAATTTATTGGTCAAACTAAGCTAGTGGGATATAGCACGCGCCACCAAATCTGGTGGGTCGGGTTCGAATCCAGGTCGAATCATGCCGCAGACTTTGAAAAACGGTTCTTGCGGCTTATCTAGCCTCGAGTTGTGTGTGTGTGGATGGATGCAAGAAAAGGCTAGCGCGCGGTGCTGTCATTGCGCGTGGCCAACGCCCAGAGCAAGCGGAGATGTGGCTCGCAGTCCACTCGTGACACTCCAACGGGAGTATAATTTAACCTTCTTTGTTATTCATTGCTTCTGCAGAATACGTGAGGNTTGAGTAAANGTTGTTTATTTCGTTGAAAGCGTTTAGTTTTTGAGTTCAACTTAGAGCTCCATGAATAAATTCTTCAATAATCTTCAAAGGCTTCTGGTATTTTCTGTGTATTCGCTCACCGACGAAGTCATGTGGAAGAACTTTTTGAAACACATTTGTACCTGAGATCGACTGTCGAATTTCTGATGCTTCGGGAATATTTTGGGACAGACTGACGACAAAATTTAATGACAAAATATAATCTGATTGACTCATTTCTTGTATGCTGAGTGCGTTCATCAAGAGCTAGATGAGCAGATTTTGCAGTGTAAGTTTTTTACCCGCTGCTCATTACATAATCCGTAAATTCGCCGTCAGAAAGACCTAATAAGAAAAACAATAGAAACAAACTCTCAACTGCCGAAAGAGACAAGAGACCAGTGGATTATATCATAAATATTATGTCATTACTGGATTATGACAAAAAAATTTCTGAGGAAGATATTTGTTGTGAGATGCAAACACTGAATGAAACAACGCAAACTAATACAACAATGCATTCAGAATATGTTTCAAAAACTAATTTTCCGATGTAACTACTCTCTAGATGTGAGACAAGCAAGGAATTTATCCGCAAATTTTTACCAGGAAATCAATTTCACATTACGCATCGCTAGTCCTTGAATGTCATTCAAATAGAATCGATTTCGTATTAAAAATTTGTAAGAAGGAACGAAAGAGGCCACAGGCAAGTGGGCATGTGTTTAATTGTTTCGAACTACGAAAGAAGGGCGCGGTGTCAATGGTATTCATATGAAGCAATAACGGCCAACAAGTGGCCGGAGAACGCCGATCCCATTTAAAGTAGCATCAACATTCCGAACGTGATTGCCTTATGCACAGCCAAAGATAAGTGCAGGTTAGGCAAACGTCGAACAAATGGCGCACATTTGTCAAGCAAAACCAACAAGCGATCGTAATTGGCAGCTGCTTTTGCTAGTCTAAAAAGTTTCATGAGCGGCAAGAAGCTCATTTTTGCCTCTGCCACGACTTTAATTTCTAGCTTACGTTCAACCTCCTAAAACCTACATTACTATATTGAGATATACATTTAAAAGCAGTCACAACTTTTAACTAAGTTTTGCTGTCCAATCTTTGAATGCTATCATCTGTTGCCATACCGCATTAACTGAGAAAATAATAAATTTGCATTTCTCTTCGCATTTTTGGAGTAGAAGGCAGGCTTTCGAGAGAGAGAGACTTATCTATGATTGTGATCGGGTGCTGAGCGCTATGCCACGGTGGCAGCACGGGGCTCATGTCCAAAGGCTGCTTATAGCTTCCAGGAAAAACCGATCTTTCCTCGAAATGTTTGGCGCTGACTTACTGCCTCCTCTTAGCGCCATATATGAACAGTAAAACGAGCTATAAGCGTCGTACTTCGGCCTTGGAGAAAATTCCTAGCAATATTTTTGCTGTTGCTGCGATTTCATTAGAAATCGTAACTTTCTACCACGGATGAAGGCGAGCCCAAGCTGTACAAAGATTAAGATTGGGTGTTGTTTCTTTGCACTGCCTTAAAATTGGTTTTCCAAATGCCTGAAAATTGGTATTTAAATGTCATTTTTTTTGTCATTTTACAATATGCATGTTTGTAAAATCGAGTATTCGTTGGATTCAGCTTTATTTTGAATTTACAAGTCCAAAAGCTGGTTTCTATAAAAATATGAAATAATCAGCAGATTGAAGAAACCTTTTTTGAAATTACTGACAGGAAATGCGATTTGCATGCTATTTTCAAAAGACGAAAAAACGCTTTTCAACATCAAATGCTTCTCAACCGATCACACCAGTGCCTGTACAGATCCAACGCTTACTCTGGGTATTATAAGATTTTTGAAGAGAAGCCGATCATAAAGTTTGTGGAGTACTCTTTCGCAGCCTGCTTGTCAGGAATGGTCTGAACGAAACCTTGCAAAAAATGTCTTTCGTCGGATTCGAGCTGTACAAGTTGATGACTGATAAAAACCTTGCTTGCCTATCGGGCTGTCTCTCCCGAATATTTCCGTGGTCCACCAGTAAACACGGTAGTGTTGCTATGGTTTGCCCTTACGTTTAAAAACAGGCATTGTTTAAAAAAAAACAATTCTAATCTCCCAATCTTCATGCGTTTTCGAAAAGCGTCTACCATTCGTGTGACCTAATATTTAGGCAAGGGATTTAAAAATGAGGTATTGAGTTACGTATATTTTGCGTGGAGAGATCGTAGATCTTATTCTTAGCGAATGTCAAAGACAGATTTCAAAGACCAATTTTCATCACAATCTCTGCTTACCCTCAGACGATATTGCTAGCCTCCGTGCTGGCTTGTTCAACACACCAAAGGCACCTGTTGTTGGCAACTAATGCAAGTTATCTGTTGAATCTCTCTTCCTAGCTGTCACGCAGCTGTATCTGGAAGATTGTTATCGTGCAGTCGATGGACGTCATGATGGCAACGTCGCGTATATTCGCGTGCGGTCCTAGAGACTCGACCACTGTTTTGGAAACTTCGTTCTTTAATAAACGCATACGGAAAAGCAAGATTTTCGGTGGAGAGTGACGTCGTCTCCAAAGATCATCTACTCAAGATGATCGACTAAACCATTNTTACTAATNACAGGCCAGTCAGTGGACAAAGGCTTGTCAGTAAAATTTGAGTAACACAGTACCTAAAGTNTGAATGTGAATAGACATGCACCTAAAACTAAAAGGAAAACTTTTAGGAAATTTTTGTCAAGTCTTTCAAGAAATCAGCAACACTGTTTTGCGCAGATGGTTTGCAGATATGCTACATTTCTCTTGTTGATGTTGAGAAGCTGAGTTGATCAGAACGGCGCTATCAGATTGGAGTTATAAATTTTTTTTTTTTTAACAGCTAAAGACGTATAATACACGTGCTATATATCAGGCAATGTCGCAAAGTCTTGCTTTACATTAGAATAGCTTTTCTTTTAAAACTTCTTAGTGCCTATACTGGGTGTTTATTATTTCTTCCCTTTTCTCCGTTGGAAACTCTTAGATTTAATTAGTATTGCAGAATGTTTTGCTCAACAACTGCTTCTTATGCAATTCCAGTTATGGCAACAAAGCTTTGAAAGAACATGTCATACGTTTCTTAAGCTGCCTCGCAAACGAGAAACACCAGCTTCATTCAAAGCAAATCTAAGGAACATATGCGCTATTTTGTTGAAAACCATAACCGAAATTTTGCATTCCTGTTGGCACTACCAATCGGAGAACAGGTCCTGGTGCACTGCAGTCAGCGAAGACTCCGTCATAGGAGGAAACACGTCAACGAGAGCAACATTTCTTAGTTGGTGCAAAACTGTCGCTAGGCTTTCGGCATTTTTGTGGATTCAAATGTAAGAAAGAAGAGTTTCATTGAATTTGTGCAGTTTGTTCAACTTGGTAAATACATCGTGTGTGATGATGTGTTACGGGTTTGATCTTTCAGGCAATACAACACTAAAACTCAGCAGTGAATCAATTCCTACAAAGTGCATTGAAAGGAACTTGCACGTGAAAAAATGATAGACTGAGGTCCTGATGAAATATTTCAAGTGGCTGTTAAATTTTCTGTGTGAGACAAAAACTTTGGTTGTTTGTCAAATCAGGAAATAGTAAATGTTGAAATCCCCCAAATTTCGAGGTTTGTTCAGGCAAAGCGTTTTCAGAAATGTTGGCGCGGTTTTGCTGCTCTCCGTACTGTGGGCTTATTTGATCAAGCTAAACATTCATATTGCCACAAGAATCCTCTTTGAACTGAAAAGAAAGAATAAATGAATGATTTTTTAACTGAAATCCGTCCACAAAAAACGTTCTTTTTCACCTCTGCAATGCGGTACGGGCTTGGGCGGCCCGCAGCGGCATTCCGGTGATACCCATCACACGAGGTTCAACCATATAGAACCTTTCTGCGAGCAATGCTGGGACTGCAAAAGCGCCAAAGTTCTTCTTGCAGTGACTGAGACTGTGCTCACGATCTCCCTTCCGATTTAGGTCATCACATTTTCGACAGCGCTGGAGCGAGACGGCACTTTAAAATGATTACAAGCGTGAATCCCCGCTTTGTTATGATCGGAGAGCAGCCTCTTTTTAGAAAAGCGGCACCGCTATGTTTTTGACCACAACAGTGCAAACTTTGGGAGAAGAGTTCGGTTCAAAGCATGCCAATCGGTAGCCCTCGATAGAGGCATCTTAGCAAAAAACGTTCTGTCATTTCTGGCAGGTTCAGTTTTTTTCTTGGAAGCAAATTAAGTCTCCGTCCCAGAAACGAGTTCGTGATAAATTTTGAGTAAAAATATTGCAAGTATTTGAAATCTTCAGAAACTTGAAGTCCGTCATTTGATTAATGTTCTCTTGCAGTAGATCAACGCTTATTTTTTCTTTGTCTGAGCGGCGTAAGCCAAATTAATATGGATTTTTTCCGAGAATGTCCAAATGTCTACTGTACTTTTAGACTTGCTACACTATAGCTGACTACTTTAATAAAATTGCGACCAACACTAGTTCCGCACACCCGCCGTCCGACGCTCTGAATCCACCGAACAACTTGCCTTTCTAACCCAGGAAAAAGCGCTCGCTGCAAGTCTTGCTGGTTTTGTCATTATGCAAAAATTCTGTTAGGTATTTCATTGATGCAGTAAAAACAAGGGGTGGAATGGCGAAGTCGGAAAGAACTCATTATTCTTCCCGCCAAGTTAGTTATGATCAAGGGGCTTGAAAGGTTTATAAATTCTAAACGATTTGGTGTTTCAGTGAACAACTTTTGGTAAAAACCATATTCAAAATAAGTGTTCAGCCCATAATTCACAGGCATACCAGGTATTTTTATCTGTTTGCAAAAAAGCTTAAAAAAGAGCAAACTATGTAATTTCACGAGCATTTGTTGATCATTTCAATATGCATTACTTTTCATATCATTTTAACATGTTTAGGCTGTCTTCGAAAATCATGCTGGCACCGCTAACCGGAAAACGATGTTCCTAGATGCAGGGGTGTGGCCAGGGGGAGAAAGACGCGGCCGCTACCCCCAAATTTTGGACGGCAATTATTGAACTTTTGAGAAAAAAATCTAATGAACACATAAAGCCAATCATTTACTGGAGTAGGTAATTTTCCCATACCCCGAATTATTTTTCTGGCTACGCGTCAGCCTAGATGTCTCTTCGTCACAGCGAAGAGCGAATGATATCCACCGGAAATGCTATTCGAGACAGCAACATTTGAAAGATCGTAAGTGAACTAATTTTAACGTTTTTCTTCCCTGAAGAAGTTGATGTCGCAATGAAATGCCAAGGACAGGCGCCCACGCAGCGTGACCTTTTTTGATAGTTTAAACGAGTCTACCAAATCTCGAAAAATCAAGAGGGCCTGCTTGTACATTCATTGGGACTTGCCAACAGTGAGACAAAAGCTTTTAGGTACAAAGGATCGGAAAGTCTTATATTCGGGGAGATCTCTACTATACATTCAACGTACGTGTCGTGCTTCTCGCGAAGTGTGACGGCGCATGAAGATACGTCGAAATGACGTAGTTCGCATCCAATGGTCGATAGCGATCAGCACTAGTTCAATATGGACCAAAGATGGACATGTACTTTTTGTGGTACCAAGGGCCACATGTACCAGGCCCCACGCAGTTCAACAAGAACCCGGATGTTCGATGTTTCATCTGCGCTGTCTTTTCGTCGAGTGGAGCTGAGAAATAATGGCCGCTCCAAGAAGCAATCCACAAATTTTTCTTGGCGAATGTTACGTTTTACCAAATATACGTCTCGCGAAAGACTAGATTTTTATAAACGTTCGTTTATGTTGTATGTCCTACGAAAAGTCTCATTTGTGAAACTCTTACGTGAAAAAGAAAGTTTTGGCTAAGATAACATGAGACTTTTTCCAATCGACTCTTAGAAATGGTGGAGCTAGTGTTTTATTTTTAGGTCAAGTTTTAATTTGTTTCTTAAAACTATGCTCATGATCTTCGAAAACGGATGTAGCTCATTTAAAGATTTCCATCATACAAGTCCTCGCAAACAATGCAGGGTTTCAGCCTCATAAATCGCTCAAACGTTTTGTAATCGACAGAACAGAAAATCGCTGGATTCTGCTTAAACGTGGTTCAAAACGGTTGCCAGTTGTTTTGCAAAATCATTTTGACTGGGTTTACAGGGCAGTGCTTTAAATCTTCTTTTCACTAAAATGGTACCTGAATACATCTGCGAAGCGCTGGTGGTACCTGAATCTGCGAAGCGCATTATCGAAACTTTCTCAGCAGTTGCTAAAATTCTCGGTGTTCCTTTTTTACCCAGATGTCGCATACGATTGGCACTGGGTTAAGCTTTTTGTTTTCTGTTTCAAGACAAGGTGAGAAACGCAAAGTTGACGGCAAGGAATTGATAAATTAATTGGGGCTGCTATAACGAATGCAGGCTAAACATCTTTTTGAAGCCTCCCAAAAGCACTTTCCAAAGCAAGCAAACTTCAAGTCAACAAGAACTGAAACGACCCTTCGCTCGAGATGGAATAAGTTGCCTTCCTGACGTCATTTCCTAAGTATAAAGACGATCTTTGTTATCAAAACTTTGACAAGAGGCAGTGACTATACTGACTACAACTTGCTTACTCAGCAGCTTTCATCCGCTGGTATTGAGTTGTTATGCCCAGTCATTTTGGTTCGAGGACTTTCATGCCCTTATGAAATAACAATTGATTTTTATTATGCTTATTTTTTTCGATCGATTCTTAGAACGCAGAAAATTGTGTTAGCTTTAAGTTCCACGTATGTTTTCGAATTATTGTAGCTTGACGAAAAGAACCTGGTTTTTAAGAAAGTGTGCGTATCCAATGGTCTTAAACGGGACGAATTTAAAACATCAGCAATCCATTTTACAGTTCCAAAGTGGATCAGTAGTCTTTTGACTACAGTGAAAAAGAAGATACAATGTGGAAATTCTTGTAGGCGAATGCTCACTTCTTTTGAACTATTTGCAGTCTTCCTTTTTATTTGGTGTGGGAACGGCGTTTACGCACCTCTCTTTTTAGCACTACACCTCTGGGTGCGACTATGTTGCTCAAGGTACGTCATTTGCAGAGGCAAACACAGAGCAAACAAGTATGGACATTGTTGACTGAACCAAGTTTACACCAGTTGTTAGACTCCGTACTTTCCTCCCCGACATCGGAGCCCACACTCCTGAAATAGCCCTGCCAAGAACAGCGTGGGCGCAGCTTAACCGATTCCGCGCACCGGTGTCGGACTTTTCCGTTCCTGCTTACACAAATGGGGTATGGCCCCTTCTGCGGCTCGTGAATTTGGCGCAGAGGAACAGACCGTTGGCCATGTTGTCCTTCACTGTCCAATCCGTCGGCTTCCCTACGGAGTGCATGTCCT
>JGI24158J21664_10003892_pt1 | contig 19000 bp, 12 predicted proteins | sample Ectturendosymbi3_FD_21664 | JGI IMG/M metagenome (IMG submission 21664)
GGTTAAGTGAGACATCCAACAGGCGTTTAAATATGTGTTTATAACTGCTTGACAAAGTTTACGTATTGTATTGCTGCTTGTTTTATATTTTTTCTTATCATATTTTCGATTTTAGTGCAAAGAAAAATTTTGGCACTTTGAAACCCCCCCATGAAAATTTTCTGCGCACGCCACTGGCGCGACGCGCTGTCTTAAAGGCTTTTCTCGACCTGCGCGGCGGCACAGAATCAGTAAGAAGGGCTGCGTATGTGAGAAGGGCTACGATACTGCCGTAATCGGACAATTATGTTTCTGTGTGAGAGCCAGATCCTGTCAACTACGTGTTTCAGCGTTTCTCACGCTTGTCTTGTTAACCTTGTGTTTATGAATAAAAGCGACATCGATTGATCTACGTCTTCGTCTTTCCTGACTTGTCAAGGCAAGTCGTATTTACTGCTCCTACATGAATTGGTTGCTACATCGGATCAGCTAACCCAGTCGCCACAAAAGCAAAGTATCAACAGCACCACAAAATCTCCAAGTCCGTGAGGGACAAAGATTAAGTGGTTTCTGTTTTCGAAAAAAATTCATGTCAAACGTAAAGAACTGTTCTGGGTCTGCTCTCTGCATCTAAATCAGATTTAACGAGTAAAACAAACACAAGTTAAAAGCTTATTGCCACTTGCATTGCCACATTTCGCTGCCAACCATAAACGTGACACCAGGGCCGCAACCAACTGATGTTTTCTGGGGAGGGGGCAATACAATTTAAGCTTGTTGCTGTACCTAGCAAATATATACGTTTTTGCAATTTCGGGGGAGGTATTGCCCGATTGCCTCCCCTCTGGTTGCGGGCCTGCGTGACACTGACTCACATCGACGCATGTTTTATGACACATTGGCACGTGTCACTGTCAAACACTAAGATGTGCCACTAATCATTGCTGCGCATTAACACATGCCGCGAGTCCATGAGCGAAATTATCCAACTAAAAACGGAAATTTGAGCTAAAGTGACATAATTGAGATGTGCCTGAACGAACAGCATTTGACAAAAAACAACAACGAATCAGCTGCCTCTGCAAGCGATCAAGTAGTTACCACAGGTGTAGAGCAACCTAAACTATGAACCAGTTCCGTTTGACAAAAAATGACTGGCAAGGGCTTTTGTTTTGAACACACACACATTGTAAACCAGTTGAAAGAAAATATTTTTTGAAGTTTATTCCTCATCGGAACGGTTTACAACCACCGTCCGCCATCAAAATAAATGTTGATTCAGGCTTCTTCTCAACGATCGCCTTTCAACGCGCATCATCCAAAGCGCTTTTCGCGGGGGTCAGAGGTCGCGCTGACCTTATCCAGAAAACAAAGCGCTGGACAAACGTCCCGTGCACTCCCAGGCGCCTGACGCGCTGTAAAATTCGGCGCAGCGTCTTTCGTAAAAGAGCGACGCGAAGGTTGATCGCCCCACCGCCGCCGCCCCCGTCGAACCGCAACGTCATCACTCTTCGACGGTGGGAAGCCAGAAAGTCATGTTCGAGCAAGTGGAGGCGAACATTATGTTGCGGGGGTTAAACTTGACGCATTTTAGGGGCGCGGGGTGCTTTCCCTCCAGCACGGCGGTCTTACTCCCAACCTCGGCCTTCCACACGTGGATCCGTCCGTCTTGGGATCCTGCAAAAAGTTCATGGGGCGTGGTCTCCTGATCTGTGAAACCAATTCCAACTGTCTCTCTTTGCTAGATGGAATCACAAAACTTGACTTGACTGAATCACAAAACTTGGCAAGCAAGACCACTTTAAAATTCACAACAAAAGTAAAAGTATCTTTAAGGCTAAGTTGCCCAAAAACTGATCAAAGCAAGGTGTTGCGATCAAGCAACGTAATATAAGAATTGCAACTGATTTTTTGCCATCAATGCAACAGGTAACCTTAACACACCAAAGAGAGTATATCCGCAGCTCTTCTTTACACTATTGCACACCAGGGAGGAACGATACAGTACTAAATTACAAGGACTTAATGAGGCCCGGGCCAGAGTTGAAGTACAAATCTACCAGCACCGTTGCAGGCACATTGACCACAGGCCTCTAGCTAGTTGCATACAATATGCAAATGTACTATTTGACAAAAAAAACACCTCGCAAAAATATCACAGTAATTACTATGATGCTGTTCTTCACGTATTTATTTACAACAACGTTGGAACATAATGTATTTACAATCACACTTTCATCACTTTTTTACACAATAAAGGTTAATTCTTCTATTCTTCTGATTTTATTTCAGCTGATTTACCAAGAAACGTAGGGTTATATCAATTTTTCAAAAATGGATTTTCTTGTGGAACCGATTGATTTTGTTTCCGCACGGATTACGTTCATGAACACATGTTCATCCTTAATCTGTTCTTCGTCGTAAGAGCAGTTCTTTCAATCCACTGCTTGGTCACACTATAGATTTCGGGGTAAGATGTTGAGCAGCTATCCGATTGTCTCTTCACCAGAACCGTAAAACCGTGCACTCCGTGGGAAGGTCGATGACAGTGAAGGACAACATGTTCATCCGTCTGTTCTTCTGCGCCACACTCACAGGCCGCAGAGGGGACCACACCCCATTTTTACAAGCAGGAGCGGAAACGTCCGACACTGGTGCGGAGGTGGTTAAGCCGGACCCAGGCTGCTTTTGGTAAAGACATTCTAGAAGGGTGGGTGCCAACGTCGCGGATTAAAGTACGGAGTCTCGTAGTGTTCTCCAACTGCTCCCATTCCATCGATGATCCGCCCAGAGCGCCGCACTTCTGTTATTGTCGTCAGATAAACTGATGAGTTGTGCTGCCGCTACAAAGGGGTGTCTCGATTTGAGATGCCGTGCATCCCTATACCTTGTGAACAGGTTAGAGCTGAGTGAAGCAGATTACCAGGCTCCATAGCACGGTGTGCTAGAGACAATGTGGCATTTTGCGACGAAGCTCAGCAGGTTGGATGCCTGCAAGGTGTAGGACGCAGGCATCCCGTCGCAGTTCGCAAGGCGTCGTTGATGACAAAATCAACGAGGCGGGTGTGAGCACTGCGGCTCCAAGCAGGAGCGCAGTACTCTGCTTGTTGAATGGACCAGGGCTGAGTTGGCTGTTAGCAACGTTGTTGCCCCAGGACACCAGCCCGTGACAACAAGGCGCCGCAAGAGTGCAACGCGTGATGTCAGCTTTTTGCGAAGTAACTCGAGATGTCGGCGATACCTGTGAGCGTCCTGTTCAACGTTACTCCGAGGTATTTGGGCACGGAGCAAAAGGGCAGAGTTTTGTTGTTGAAGTTGACTTTTAGATCACGTTTAGCTTCTTTTGTTGCTGAGATGGAAAACTTCCGACACCGTTTTGGTAGTGCTGAGCTTTAACTTTCGGGTCTGGAGGTGTTCACTTACAGTTGTCAAATCTTTGCGTAGCATTCTTTCCACTGCTTTCCAGTCTCCATCAGCATGCATAATTGCTAGGTCGTCAGCATATGCATACTTTCTGGAGATGATGATTGGCAAATCAGAGGTGTAGATGTTGAAGAGAAGGGGTGCCAGGACGGATCCGTGTGGGAAGCCATCTTGAAGCGTCATAACCTGATCCATTTGTTGTTACCGGTGGTGAGGGTGAAGCTGCGATTGCCAACCAGCTCCGTGATCATGCGGACCATGTGCCTGTCAAATAGCAAACGCAGCAGCTTGCAGGTGAGGCCGGGACGCCATACATTGTTTTAATCTATAAGCAAATACGTGGCAACTGCCAAGAAGGAGTATTTTCGATGTTAGTGGTCTCACTAGCTTTGGTGTATGGCACATGCCGTGACGATTTTCAGATCAATAAAAACGTTGCCTGTATGTAACCGTTTTTGAACGGCGACTCATCTCAGTAGAAATGGGCATACAAATGAAAATCCATGTAAAAGATTGTCAGGATCATTTGTTTGAAAGATCAAAGTATTTTAGACTCCCCTTGAAACTCAGACACCCAACAGACCCGAATTCAAAATCAGCGCAGTAAGTTTCCCAATACAATGTTGCCATTGGCGTGGTTTCCTGATTAGCAGTTAAATGAAAACATGCCCTGCTGAATATCGAGCCACGTCTGCTTGGAACAGAGCAGTGTTTCTCTACTTTTTTCGGTTGCTTATCCCTTTTTGTGTGTTCATACAACCTCCTATCCCCTTCACGCTATTTCGTCAATACACATGATGTTATAACCATTATGATTACCGCAGAATGTATTTTCAGAAAAATGCGACAAATTACCACAAAAATGGAACGAATTTGCACAAAAATACAACCAGCTACTACAACAATATTACTACAAAAATGCAACAAATATCCACAAAAACTCAACGATTTACCAGAAAATTCATTTTATGACATACATTTTCAAACGACAATTGAATTTCACAAACATTTTCTACAACTTTTGTAAAACAACACGGCCACATGCGTCAAGTGACGCAAGCAGTATAACGCTTGTGATTTTCTTCAAGTCGGATTTCGACAGTATAGACCTGCTGGATCGTAGATAATAAAACTAACAGATTGGACTGTACAACTGTGATCTGATGAGTGAAAGACCTATCTGCTCTTCAGGTTGCAACTTTGGATGCATGCATTGCCAATTATATTTTGCAACATACTGTTATATTTGAATTGGTAACTCCGATGCTACAAATTGCGCTTGCAGTAGTAAATTACGGTATATGCAAAAAACAATCTGCTCCGACAAGTAGATTAATTGCCATGGCCAGATTTTACGATTTAAACCTAAGTGTTAAAACAAAAGAACAAGTTAAACATATGTATCGTTTCACTGAAATTTTTGCGACAGCTAAAAATCTTCGTGATCTTTGAAGCCGCGACGCAGCCCAAGTTGAGAAATGCTGCAGGAAATAATTAAGTTTCTGGTATTGCATTTTTGTGTGTGCTGATGATATTTGTTGAACCTGCATTTGACTTGGCATTCTTTCCGTATACTGTATACTTTCTCACGCAATTGTTGAATTGCAACTTGCAACTGGTTGTTAATATAGTTTGTCCTAAAGTACATCAACAACCAGTTGCGAGTTTAAATCAAAAATCAGTTATAGTTACGCGCAGGCTCGCAACCAGGAGGGGGGCAATTACTCCTCCGAAATTTTATCATATTAGGTTGTTAGGTACAACAACAAGTTACAACCATCTTGCCCCCTCCAAAAGTATCAGCTGGTTGCAGCCCTTGTTACACGATTAATATAGAGTTTTATAATGTTTGGCTGTTATATTTGCACGGTAACTGCTTGTATCTTTTCAAAGACAAGATTGCTTGCTGAATTAAGGATACACTTTATGCATTTAACGCAACTTGGAATTTTCTTTAGAAACTGATCGTCTTTAGTCTTTCATGAAAAAAATCTAATATTGCTCGTGCTTTTGAAATGATCAGAAAATATGTGCTGCAAAGTACCTGCACTATCCCGCAGGTCAGCAGGGGCGGATCCAAGGAGGTGGGCGATTGGGGCGATCGCCCCCCCCTGAAACCTACGAATGTAACTTTATTTACCATGATTTTGTACAATTCCGAAAACAGCGTCCGCGACATAAGGCCATTTTGCCATCCATTGTTTTGTCGCAGCAGTATTGCGAAGTATGCTTCATCTCTCTTACAGTAGTTTAACCTGCGAATGAGACTAGACCGCCAAATATTACTGAAATCTCCCCCCCTAAACTTACTGGCTGGAACCGCCCCTGCCGGTTAGTGCAGTAAAAAATTGGTTTTCCTAAGATCTAGGCTATATTTATAGTAAGATGAGATCTACGCAAGCACAATATACAGCGCAACATTCTCAACTAATTGTTTGAAAAAAGTACTCAAGAATCACAAATTTTCATAGACCCAATTTTTCCCTCACATACCAGGAGTAACCAAACAAAGTTGCATTGCCATTTAAAGAAAACTTGTAAAATTTGAAACATTTTCACCGACGTAGTTATACCTGTGACCCACTGTAAAATACTAGGCATTAAAACAGCTTAGAATAGGATGTTATATGCAGGGCCGGCTTCAGCCAGTGCGGGGCCCGATTGGAAGCACTTTTGCGGGACCCCACTCAGTGGCGTATGCAAATATTTTGAGGAAGGGCATCAAGTCATAATCATGGAAATGATACGTTATTTGAAGGAACGAGGCCCGAAAAGGAAAATACCAAGCTAAAGGCGTCTGGGGCCATACTCCCTAGTTTACTCCTCCCGCAGAGGCTTTCTATGCCCATTCCACGGACATCTCCGTAACACTCAATAAATTCATGAGTTGGTACACTTAATCAATACCTCCTCTCTGGCCAGGTACCTAACGCCGGTAGGTACGCGAATTGGCCATGTTTTGAATGCAATTAGCAACATTTCTTGATATAATCAGCCAGCAATGATAAGATAAAACAGCTCAGCAACAAAACACCAACGAACGAAAAAACGTGACAACAGGACATCACACAAAAACTGCTGCGCCACATCGGACTGTAATGTTGCGCAATGGCAAAACTGAATAAAACACATGAATGGCCTGTGGAGTCGGAACCCGAGCCCAAGCAATTTTGAATGATTGCAGCTGAAGCCGAGGCCTAAAACTATTACATGGTGAAGGTGAAGCCGGAGCCTGAAATCGGGGTTCCGGTTACATAGCCCTAATTTGTAGAGCAAGCGAGTTGACTTATTGCGGGATGAGCATGGTTTCTCGTATATGTACATAATAATCCTCGTTTGCATGGGCGTCGAAAGGGGGCAGGAGAGCCTTAAAACCCTTGGATTTGGAAAATTGAAAAATGTGTATGTTCGTTTCGAGTTGGTAAATTTTACCCACTGCTGACCCCACTGGAGAAATGCTTTTGGCCACCACCTGGAAAAATTCATCATTGCCCCCCCATGGAAAAGTCCTTCCGATGCCCAAATTCGTTTGTGTGTAGTGTAGATCAGGGTTTCTCAAACGTTTTTGCACACGTCCCACTATCCATCAAGCATATCATTTAGTGACACCTCATGTACGCTAGTGCAATAACACAATTGTAAAAATAATGCAATTGTTTTCAGTTTTCAATGGACTAAATTGTTTTGGAGCCGGAGCTCAAGCCAAAACTTTAAGATGCTTTGAGCTGTAGCCAGAGCCGGCGCCTTAAATTTCAGTTCCGTCTCCTCCGTCCTGCTTTAGGCTATTGCAGCCTACGATACAAAAAATGTATTTGCTACATGAAACTTATTTTTGTGCCTTGCATTAGCAATGTCCTTCAGAACTTTGTCCAGGTTTAAGCATCTGCTAATTTCGGATTCAATGGACATCATCGTCAAACTATGTAGGCGCTCTTGGTGGATTGATGATCTCAAATAAGTTTTGATTAGTTTCAAGTTAGAAAACTCCTGTCTCAGGATGTCAAAGTCCAGGCCCGCAACCAGGGGTGGGAAACCCCCTCCACAACCAGGGGTGGGAAACCCCCTCCACAACCAGGGGTGGGCAACTGCCCCTCCGAAATTTTCAAAAACATGTTTACTTGTCAGGTACAACAACTAGTTACAATTATCCCCCCCGAAAATGTCAGTTGATTGCGGCCCTGCCACAAGCCACGGCACTGGGATAGTTAATTGGAAATCTTGAGGGCAATTAACAAATTAAAGAAAGAGTTTGACTCGTCAGATCTTTAGAGGGAAATGCATAACGCTATTAAACGACCACCTAAGCATCACACATTTGCAATTACGAACTAAACTTAACTTTCAGAAGACAAGTGGCAGTAACTGTTGAAACCACAATAACTCGCTAAGTACGAAACGCTCACAACTGAAACAGAAAACGCTTCAAAACTACCCACTCTGCCTTAACTAGCTGCTGTTGAAAAGACCAGACGACACATAGAAAAACAATGACCACTGTTGCGATTCCAGAACGAATTATGATGAACAAGGATGTTCACTTTGATTCTCGTTGGCAACGGGCCCCACGCTTAAAAAAAACTGTGGGCCCCGCAACCCGCACCGGCGCTACACACGCAGCCTCAATAAAAAGTGTAACGTTGCGTAGGTTAGTAGGCGAAGCGCGGGGCCCTCTTCCGCGCGGGGCCCGATTGAAAGCAATCGGTCCAATCGGCAAAGGCCGGCCCTGGTTTTATGTTGGGTGTCACACAAGATGATTGAAATGGCGATAACGTAAAGTACAGTAGCACTGTATCTATAAAAAATGACTAGTACGTTCAAAGAAAAACTTGAAAAACGTGACTTGAATTATACAAAAACATTTTAAAGGTGATTATTAATGAGATGTGTAATGGTAATATTGAAACTTGTAGAGACAACGATGAGCAATTAGATACAAATCGATGACTTGAAAGCATTCGTATAATCCTGCCTGCCTGCGGTCATCATCATGGCCTGTCCCGCCGAGGGCGCCGATGAGAGTTATCACTATTTTACCACTGATTTTCATCAGCGCAGTCATTATTCAGCTTTGGGAAGAATTGCTTTTGCCGCATTATGAAAGACAGTTATCGCGGTTACGTGCAACCTACATCCACTCGTTCGGTGAGATATTGAGGTTCTTCATGTCGAGTTTCAGCGCAGGCTCACAGCGGCGCTGAGGGAAGACCGGTAAAGCGATATGCCAACTGCCAGCACTGTAGAGATCCTCATTTTCCATCTTCTAGCAGACGGCCATCTTCTTGTTTTTGTTTATGACTCGCCCAGGGTGGGAAGCGTGTGTTCAGCATGGTTTTAATGTCAGGAACTACCATGCTAAAAACTGCACTTGCTTGCTTCGAACATAATTTCCAATGCAAGATAGCATAATCAGTCGAGCAAGAAACAAAAAAGGCACATATGTGGAAAGTACAAGTGAAGTTGTGCATGCTTTTCATGGTACCACCAGCTAGTAATTTCAATTTGTAAGTAAAAATCCAACTGTTTTTAGCAATTTCTGAATTTTAACCAAGCAATTTCTGAATTTTGATAAAAAATGTAGCTATAACCAACGAAACAAATTCTGAATATGACAAAAAACAGTATTGTAACTAGACCCCACAAAGCAATTTCTGAATGTCACGAAAAACTACGTGACTAGCATTAGCCAAGAGGATTCTGAATTTTTTAGTAAAAAATGTGGGTTATTTTTTGTTTAGACCAGAGAGTTTAATCCCGGTCAATGCGGGTGAACGTCGGTAAAATTTACTGCGCCAAAGTGTTCATCTCAGAGTAAAGCATTAATTCAAAATTTCGAAGAATTTGATCTAGTGAAAAAGGTATTGTCCGAACTTTCACTAATTGAATATCGCTCGCTTCTTCCACCCAGTAACAAACTGGTACTTGGAACGTCCATTGCTTCTCTGCCAGGACCATAAGCGCCGCTAGAAAAAAAAATTTATCAAACTTTTTCGTCAATCCACATCAAGAAACACGAAGTTTAAACGTGATTTGAAAAAGCGTCGAAATTCGTCAATACAAAGAAGTAAAATATTTGTACGTTGTCATAAATTACTTAAGCAATTAGGTTTGATTCTATTGGTAACGGTTTCCGGCAAATGCAACATCATTTTCATAAAATAAATCATTTCTTTGAAAAGAATGCTGGTTCGAAGAAGGTTTTGGAGTTGCTGCATCGCACTTTTGGAAATGAAGTCAGACAACATAAACGTTTATATTATATAAACATTGGAAATGAAGTCAGACAACATAAACGTTTATCTTCAGAATTTAACAAAACAACACTGACGAAACAAAACTCGTTACAGAACGTTTTTCCAAAACATTTTATTTCCATTTTGCTGGCAAAAACACATTTAGAACTCCGTGAGAATTTTTGTACGCATATTACACGCCTTATCACTTTGCGAATGTTGCACACTTGCGGTAAAAAATTGACGCTTTAGGTAACATTTGCGAACTTTTGCATAGAAATAGCTAATGAAATCTTACTTCAGCGTTCTAAAGCACACAATTCCACTACAGAGAAAATATTCCAGTTTAAAGGCAACCTAACCTCGATTTGGTCCGGGTCACAGGATGTTGTTTTTTTTTTGTTATCTGCAGTGCATCGGTTAAAGCTCTCTCTTCATCTTGCACATTTTCCTCAACCGATGGATTGCCGCAGAATACCTCCCCTTGGTGTTGTTGCTTCACTGCGTCTTGCAACAAAAGAATTTAGTTCAAACTATGAATTGCGATGGTTCTCCGCCTCTGTCAGTAAATTGCGGTGGTTCTCATTCTATGCCGATTACCTTGCAAAAGTTAAGAAACTGTATGGCGTAAAGTCAAGACTGTGACGTATGCAACCTTTCAAAAGATTTCTTTATTTGAGGCAAAATAAAAATTTTACTTCTTTTGAAAAGCCATACATTACGCGTTTGTTGCAAGAAAAAAACAGCGTAAGAAAGGCAGGCAATCTACACGGCTGAATTTTTGTTTAATATGCAACTTTGCTTTTGTTTTTAACTTACTGCCTTTTGTTTGTGATTTTTTGAATTTATTTTCGTTTTTTTCCAAGTACCATGCTTGCAACTTCTCTTGCTCTATACAGTAGATATATGCGATGAAATCTTGAGTTTCTAAATTTTGTTCGTGCGACAAAAATATTGGAAACAAGCTAATAATTCCCTTAATCTCAACCGATGCGGTTTTCAACCATTGGCGTAGCCAGGGGGCCTAGGGGGTCATGCCCCCCCCCAATTTTTAGCATATCTCGTCATTTTGTGCTTTCAAAGGCGGTATCCAAAACAAAATACTGCTACTCACTTAAAAGAAAAAATTTCCCCCAAATTTGTTTTCCCTCCTACGCCATTGTTTCCAACCAGGGGTGTGGGACATCATTCCAGTAGATACGAGAAGCGTCCGTCTTACCGACAGGAAATTGATCTATTTATTACTCGCCTGCGGCTTTTTTGTTTTCTTTTGCAGTGGATTATAAACAAAAACGTGAGGTTCGTTCAAACCTACGTGTCACGATTTTAATTATAATTCTGTAAACATTAAGTTTCCTCTACTCTTAAACGTATTTTTAAAGAACATATTGAATTTAAACAAATTGAATTGATATGAAGAGCTAAACCCGTTCAAAACTAAGTTGGCTCTGTGGTGTCTGCGAGTGAAAAGAGGGATATATTCAAATTTTTGATCACTTGAAAAAGTAGCTGATGACAATAAATCTTCCAGTTTGATTCTTGGGGTTTGTGAAGATGTTGTGGCTCATTTGGAAATGCTGTCGACGTTATTTGAAAGATATTTTCACGTAGGAAAAATGGAAACTTCTGAAGAATGGATTATAAATTCTTGCTTCTTCAATTTGGATAAAATCTCAGATGATGGAGAGCTGATAGAAAATATTACAGAACTGCGTTGCGTTCATATCGTGTTCTTGAAATGTAATTTGCAAATAAAACTTTGAAAGAGTGCTGGTGCTCGGCTGTGGTTATGTTTCCTAGACTTTGTGAAATTGCAATAACTGTGGTCATTCTATTTGCGAAAACATGCTGTACCTATACGAGTCAAGATATAGCTCTGCTGCAAATGTTTTTTTTTTATTTCAGTTTTTTCTAACGGATTCGGAAAATTATTTTTTTAAGTGAATATTTTCCAAAATCAACGATTGACCGATTGATAGATCAAAGACCAAACTTTGCTAATAACCACCAATAGCATTTAAAATTTTAGCCTTTTTTCTTACAAAATAAAAAGTGCAACATATTTTTTAATCGATACCACATTTCCATGTAAATCTGCGGATTAACAAACCTTTGTCATGATAGTGATAATTGTAGACAACTTCTTGACAGTTAATGGCGACAGCGCTGGCTTGGACAGAAGTGTTGTTTTCTGAAAAATGAATAAACTTTGAACATCTGAAGGTAGTTCTTAAAAAATCTCTTATATTCTGTTTGCTTACGCGGAGCTCTTAGTTCCTTTGCTTTCAACTTCTTCAAGTTGTGTGGTGGCGTACCTGAAAATTAAAAAAATCTTCATGAAAATAATCTCCAAGACAAAAAATTGTTAATTTGTTTTGCAACGGAGACATTTGGAAAATAATCTTGTTGCAATGATTAAGTTGATGCCATTATCAAATATGAAAGCACTATTTGAATAAATAGAATTTTTGAAACGATGTTTTGTAAGTTTGGCTGTTCTATGTTCACTTTGTTTGAAGTAAACAGAAAGCAAAACCCAACTAAAGGAATTATTAAGATAAAACCCAATATATTTGTTTTGTCTGACTTGCCAATATTACCAGACAATTTTTGGTACGTTGTTGGCCCCAGTATTGTTTTTTGGGTGAATAGGGTGACTGACTACATAAACGCACAGATTTATTTACCACGTTAGACTGACAAACAACTTTAATGTAAGCCTTACATTCAAGTCACCATTTTTCTGGCTGTTTTTATATTACCTTTTATAATCCAATATAAAGTCATAACATACCAGGAACAAAAAACTGTCCAAATCGTTGCAAGACAACATTTTAATGCTGTTTGTCAACGCAAATAAAGACATTTACAAGTAAACGACTATAATATCACAAAAATCAATTGTTGCGTTGCAGTTAAATGAAATCTTATTGATTATGATTTAAATATGTTGGATGAAAATTGGGTTGCTTGGAAAAATTGATGGCAAAGTGGACTACTTGCCAAAAAAATTTTCAGGACTCAAAAATGCGTGCTTCTTTAATTCTTGTAATTCACAGATTTTAGTGCAAATTATTAAAACGTATCAAGAGCTCACTTACTTCTAGCGCAATCGTAAAGACTTAATACATTCCTCTGATACTTGTCTCCGCGAATTATTCCCAAAGTAAATTCTTGGTAAAGCATGTTTCCGTTGCTTCGCTCCAAAAGAAAGTGCACTTGATGTCGACGCGACAAACGAGCATTTTTTACTTCTTTCTCCTCCGACCTAATTTTTGCGTGCGGGTGGGAAAGGTGGAATCCAACTTTTTTTTGTTTTGGTCTGTGAAACGCGGTTTCAGAATGTACAAGCCTCAACAAGACAATTAGCAATTTTTGAACAGTGGCGTAACTTAACTGGATTCGAAGGATTTTTGAATCTATGATATTGATCATCACGATAATACCTAATCATAAAACTTCCTGCTGATGGCGAAGACTACGATAATAACTGGTCACATAGCATAGGATTTAAATCTAAAATACTGTGTGTATACCATAAGCACAATGTCCAATTTTTAGCAATCTAATGTCATTACATTGTATGGAAAACTCGAAGCAAGGTCACAAGAAAGCAGCAGGTTTTTCAAACGTTGGTAAAAGTTTATACAATAGAAGCGAAATTGATCAAATAAATTTAAGCGCCCAACACCTGCAGAAGTTCATAAAAAATCCTAAAATTTGTTTCAGAAACACAAAATCTGTAGAATGTTCGAACAACTGTGATCTTTAATGATTGCATATCAAATGAAGGTTGGAAGCAGAAGCACATGGACAGCTGATGCCGGCTTTGGAAACCTTCCTAATTACAACGTTTTGATGACGTTGTCATTCTACGGACTTGCATGCAAGTTCCAAACGGAATAAAATATTTTCTCGAACTTCGATTAAAAATCAATGTTTTGTGATCAAGACGAACTAAATTGGATCTCCTACATATTGGGTTTTCTGAAGCCAAGTAAATGAACAACAAAAAGTTGGAAAGCAACAACGTATTGGTTCAAACCATAAGTTTGGACCAGCTTTCAGAAACTCACAGAGATAAAAGTCTTGTCAAGAAATCTCACGTAGAAGTGACTTAATCTACCGGGGACCCGAAAGTTCGACCGGATTGCAAACAAGACAATCCGCAAAAAACGAATCCACATTTAAAGCATGAAATCGAAGCTTCTCGTTGATCATAGGAATAGTAATATTGATATAATAATAATAATAACAGTAATAATAACTATTTCGGTGAATTAAATAACACTCTGCATGCAAAAACAATTATTAAATGCTATAATATTCATCAAATTTAACGCTGCCACTCTTGTTGGTTTGACCGTAGCTACAATTTCACGGTCTGGTGCTTTACTAATACCCAAGATTTTCTGAACTTTTCATTTTTTTGCTGGTTTTATCAACAGAATGAAGCAATAAGCTAACCTGAGTACAATAGTTGTTTCAAAAAAGTCAGTGCAGTTTCTAGGCTTGTGTTCCAAGCAGGAATCAAGCAAATAGATGACCATCACAAGTTTTTCTGGATCCTTTGAATATGGGTGAGGAATGCAGCAAACTACAAGCTTCTCCAGAGACAATGTTCTTGGTGAATGGTTTGTTAATCTTGCGGCATACCTTGTAAAAGTCAGGATGTCAAACAGCAGCGATGCATGTTTTCCATGCACTATTCAAGTGTTTCATTTCAAAACTGTAAATCTTTGTTGGGAAAGTTATTTGAGAACACGCCTGGTATGTTTTTAAACGCTAAACGTATTTTTTCTAAACCGGTTAGTTTTCGTTATGTTGAAATGAAAAGTTTAAAATTGTACAAAATTTACAAAACAAATCAGAGTTTTCATATCGAAAAAATACTTTTTTAATAGAAAAATCGTGACAAAGTTTTTCCTAGCTCAGATACTTTTTCTGAATGAGCGAATTCACGTTTATAAAACGACACGTATAGAATATGCACCGAGTGATTACAGTGAAATATCAATTTATTGGCATAAATCGGTTTAAGAAAAATGTCTGCGGATAATGTTAACAGTCAACCAAAATTTTCAAAACTCCACTTTCTACATGTCACACGTTTGCTTGTATACGGTTATAGTTGTCAACCTTCAAAGTTGTAGTTTATGAATTTCCAGCCAAACTACACTGTAGTGAATCAAATGCTTTTCAGATGCAAAACATTTAGTGTCGTGGTGATCTCCTCGCTATGCAAATCAATTGCAACGGAAGGTAAACTTGAAGCAGGAGCGCATTTTTACAGAAGCGAAAAACAAATGAGAGCCCTGTGCAACACTCAATCAACTTCAATTAAATTTGGCCTTTGACCAGGGCCTCCAAACAACGGCTCTTGGCCCAAATCCGCCCCGCGACGCTATTTTGTCAATAACGAAAAAACATATATCTACGGAAAATTTATTGATTTGGTAAAATGCAACATTTCCCGAAACGACGACATTACGTAAGATATCCGGCCCTCGAACTGTTGTGTAGCAGATTATGCAGCACTCTGACAAAAAGTTTTCAGACCACTGCCTTAGACGATCATGCATGAAAAAAGCGTAAGAATGTGATAGCATTTTAACAAAAAGTTTTAAAAGTAAAGAAAAGGAAAAAGAACTTTTACAAAGAAACAATAATCCCTTGTAAAGAAAAATAAGAGTGAAGTTCAAATAATCTTTTCCTGATAAAGTGCATTTAAGATTTTCCAATTCAAAGGACAGAATTATAAAGACGTTGCATGTCACTTCTGACACAAACTCCAAATCGAAGAGTATAAGCTGCAAACATTTCGAACACGTGACTTCTATCATTTGGACACTTTATGATGTTTCTTTGTAAGTAACACTTGTTTGCGAGTAGTGGATTTTTATAATCGTATTCGGTCACACATGAAAGACTTTTTCCATATCCAACATGACAAAAAATGTGTGTTTTCTAATTGTTGGTAGTGCGAAATAAACAGATNGATGCACACAGGGTTTTTTAAAGGTTTGACTTTGGTCAATACCTGGTCAAGAGCTCGATCTGTTTAGGCTGTGAAGATCAAAANCAAAGTGATTGTGCCGAAGCATCTTGCTTTGCAACATGCATTGCTGCGTGAAAGCAAGCTCACGTTATGCTGTGCAGCACCGTNCCATCAATGGCAGAAAACAGGTTGCGCGCGTAAATTATGGTGGCAAGAATATAACGCGATGAAGTCTTCCTACGAGGGCAAATGCTAGAAAGTAACAGGGAAAAAATACACTGAGTAAAGAGCCCTAAGAATGGCAGACAAACAAGTTTTACCTTTGGAAACTTAAATCAAATCAGCTATCGTAACATGCAACCATAACTCACATCCAAAGGCAAACCAACCATATGCGACATTTTGTGTGGATTCTTGTTCCGGATGTTTACAGTAAAATACTTTTAAAAAACTCCGTATTTGTCAAGGTTATTGGGAAGGTAAAAAAGGCATATATAATAGGGTGGTCCAAAAATATAGGGAAAAAATGTTTTTTCGAATTTGCTTTCCCTGGTTGGAAAAGTGTGCTCCCTCATTAAAAAGTCTTCCTGCGAAATTTTAAGCTTTTTGAAGCAGTTTTAGAGGTTTCTACCACATTTTGAAGTTTACAGCTTTTATTAACTCGTCCAAAATCACTGTGGTTTGGTATAGTACTGTAGGCCCACCAATATAAATCAGGGGTAATAAGCACATTTTGACAATATGGTTATACAGTACTTGAAAAAGAATCAACAACATGCGAATGAAATATCGGTAAGACAGAAAATCTCTATACATGTACACTAAATGTCATACGTACTCAAAGCATAGTAGTTGCATACCACTGCCAATTTTTGAAAAAAATGCAGCACATAGGCCTATTAAGTTTCAGTTGTTGTTGGCCCAGTTGTGATAGAGCTTCAAGAAAGCACTGCTTTCTTCTTGGAAGTTGGAAACTTTTTCCTGTGTTCTGGCACAAACTGCAACAAACATCGCTTCATGTCCTCATCCTTGGTGTGCAAGTTGTTGTACTCTTGAATGAGAGTAATAAATTTATTACCAGTATCGTTTGTAGCCCTTACATTTAGGACAATTTCCAAAAACTATCAAAGCTCTCTCCTTTGTCCACTGCTCTGGATCTTTTTGCAGAAAGCAGGAGTCAGTTTCGAGAAGTTCAAATTAAACGTTGTGTGTCATTAACCTAATTCAACATCAAAATCGTTTTGGTTGATTTAGTTCCAGTTTGCTTGAAATCTCTTAAAAGAGGTGTATTGGCCCAGGCGAAGATCCAAAACAATTGCTAACAACAATTGGCAGAAGTATCTCTCATATACGAGTATGATGTCTAAATGCAAAGTGAAGCAGAGATCAATCAAGCTTCTGCTCAAATAAAGTCCAGCATCCTTTTTATAAGGCAGTATTGTTGCTGATTGTATCAAAGCACATACACTTCACATTTTCCATTACTCTCCATTATTGAAGGCATTATAACTGCTGCAGAATGCTTTCTCCAGTGCTACTTAGAAGCTTAGGCACTTCAAGCAATTGGTCTACACCAAATCCTGATGCAATAATAGGAAGCCTATTAACCACATCATTGCCAAAAATATCACACATCATTTTACCATTCCGAGGAATTGTAAGTGAAACATCAGCCTCAAAAGCATGTTTTCAATCCGTAGCAAATTTCTTTCTAAACTCCATGCTCTTCTTACAGACAATTTGTCTGCTCAGCACTACTGTATTATGACCTACAGATTTAAAGCTTTCAGCAAGCATGTAAGTTGCATCTCTCAGGGTTCCCACGTGGTATTGAAAGTATTGAAAAAGTATTGAATTTCAAAATTGGTTTTCAAGACCTTGAAAAAGTATGGAATTTGGTCAAAATGTACATTAGGTATTGAAAAAGTATGGAAATTATAAATAGAAACGAGATCTAAAGTGTCTGAGCAGAATTTTACTGAAGGCAAAGCACTTCATTATTTATGCAGTGTTTTGCAATGAGTAAAATTGAGTTTGATGATTAAGAATTTCAAAAATGAAGAGAAGTAATGTTAATGAACTTCTCAAATTTAGTATTGAAAAGGTATTGAAAAAGTATGGAAAATGATTTTTAAAAACTTGTGGGAACCCTGATCTCTGTCACTGGTCTTATGGTCAAATGTTGTTGCCAAACCAACAGTCATCATATGTGCAGGCTTTTACACAAGAACAGTAACCTACAGTTCTTTTGTAGGTTCTTGGAGGAAGATATTCATCAGTTGTGATCAGAAGAAAAAGATGGTGCACTTGAACTATCACAGTGCTCAGGGATTACAGTAACAAACTGTTGTTTCTTTTCTAACGTTAGATGCATAAGTTGGATTTAATAGATCATTTGGCGGTTCTTTTCCCTTTACAGTATTACTACCTGCTGATCAATGGACCCCATTTTTCCAAGCCTTCTTTTTCTCTGAACTGTCAAAAAGTGACAATCTTTTTCAGTCTTAATAAGAGGCATGGCAGTTTTATGAGCTATGTCAAATGGGTTGTCCAACATCTTACTAAAACCAGCTCCTTTTTAACAGGTTTGTTACTTCTCTTTGCCCTGCTCATTTTAAAAACATATTTTTACACTTTTCAGGTAAAGTTGCACCCGTGTAACATTTTCAGTTTGACCAGAGAAATTTGAATCATGAGCCAATGTGCTAATACTCTAGTTAAGTATAGTTGACTCATTTCCCAATGTAGCAAGCTAGCATCTAGGAGACTGTTATGGTTTCTCCATATTTCAAGATGGCAGCCTCCGTGATGCAACCAACACATAAGTTGTTATAAGTTGAATTCATAAAAACTTCAATGCCTGGTAGCAACCTCTAAAAATTAATACTTTTTTTGAAACTTTGCATGTAAGCATATATCTGGGGGTGTCACAATAATTCATACAGGGAGCAGATATTTTCAAAAAGAGGTGAGGCAGTGGAAATCAGAGCTGATAAAAATAGCTATCAGAAATTTCTGATCACAATTCATTCAAAAAGTGCTTGTTAATGTCGCAAACGGGATGATGGTAAAAAACGTTTTAGTGTTTTTTAAGTCACAAATGAATGATGGTAAAGAAAAGCTTTATCGTTTTCTTTTATGTCAGTTTAATAGCAGATTTGTTTACAAAATTGGTTTGAGAATCGTGTTATTGTATGAGTGTTAATATTTTGAACACTCCGACCTAAAGCTGTACGTGAACAAACACAATCATTCGAATTCAAAAACATTTTTACAGCGAAAAGCTTTGAATGGCAAACTTGAAATAACCAGAATTAGAGTATTCAAACGTATGTATCACTTCCCACTCATTTCCATCGACGCTCCGAAG
>JGI24158J21664_10003894_pt1 | contig 18999 bp, 19 predicted proteins | sample Ectturendosymbi3_FD_21664 | JGI IMG/M metagenome (IMG submission 21664)
TATTTTATTTGAAACAAATAAATTTCATCACGGGGGGCCCCCTTGCAGCGGGGGGCCCGGGGCAATTGCCCCCGTTGCCCCCCCCCTTAATCCGGCCCTGGATGCAGTCACGCTAGAGCCGTTGTTTACGATGTCATAAACGTTGATGCCACGAGAACGGAACGCTTTAAAGTGAAAGAAACTAAAACAACTTTGTGAACAGTTTCAGTCCTTTACCAACCTGCTTCTTTAAGATCTTGCACATTAAAGGCACTTTATTCACAAACGCATGTTTTTTTGCTGTTGGTGATAGCTGCCGTTTTATGCTCAGGTCGCTATCAAATGGAGTTCGGCGGCACCAGGGCACGAGCGAACAGGTTCTACCAGCTGGCGTTGCTGGCGCGGCCAAGTGCGGGCATGCCTCACAATCAGCTGGCGACTTTGGCTGGGCACCACACGTGGTGGGGATTGGTGGCTTCGTATCATTATTGCCGAGCGTGAGTAGCAGGGCTGGAGTGCGGGTGACAGTCGTCGCTATGTATGTCGTTAGGTGATGATGTACTGCAGAGTTCCAGCGGTTTTATTGATGCAGATGGCCTATGACTTCCGATTTCATTGTTTCACGCAGATTGCATGCGGAAATGGCATTCGATGGCGCTGAGGGTAATCTGCAAAAGCTTCTGGACAGGAACAAAAAGCTGTTTTATCAACTACCAACCGACGCTCTCAACAACGTGATATCTGCCGATGTTTATAAGTGAGTTGCTTTTCTGTCTGTTACCTTTTTTTGATCCAAACTGTAGTCAAGTGGACGGGGTAGGTTCCTATCTCAGCTGAGCCAATTGGTTGAAGGTACTACCCTCATTATATTGTTCAGATTTTGTATTCGAAGTTGCTCATCTATCTACGTTTGTGAAACAAGAAAGTAAGCGCGGAATTTTTGTTTTGTACAATGAATGTCTAAAACATGCGTTCCTCCAAGTATACGTTGATTCTTTCTTCGTTGATAAAACTAGACTGTTACAGTTAACTCCGTTATTATGCCATAATTGCAGTAAATAATTCTTCCTTGCCTGCTCCATGCGTGATAAAAGCAAAGCGTGTTTCGCCGGATATTTCGATATTAAATGATCCCAGCTGTGCGAGCAAACCTGAATGTTGTTTGCGAAGCTTCTTCGCGATCGTGAGAATTTGCTTTTTCCATACGATCGCTGCCTGCAGTGACGTGCGTTTGAACGATTGCAGACGATGCAAATCCGACAATCTTCTGCTGTAGGAACGAAACCGCCGCATGTTCTGTGTTGCAGGAAAGAGCATACGCGCATTTTTACTGTGTCATTTTTATACCTGTGCGACCTTCTCCGACCGAAGACCTATGCAACCGACGTTGAAATTGCCGGTAAGCGTCGACCTGTCGTGGCCTGAACCAAAAGATTGTAACTTTTGCGCTTTCAAAGAGTGACTGAAAATTCTTCCGGTAAGCCAGCGTCCAATGGATGGAGGGCGCTTCGTTCATTCTCCGAGTATATGTTAGTTCGCACATAAGAGAAGCTAAATGACAACCCGGTGACGTGTGGATTGAGAACAGCGGCATGAATTTTGTGCCGACCACGCGGACACGACAGGGTTGGCCTGAGGAAGAAGCTTCGAAGAGCAAACGCGCAACAACAGTCGCAAATATGGTCCTGGTAATTCGTATTCGGCGGGACGTATCAAAGAGCCCAACAGGGCGTGGTTTGCCCGCCGTGCCTGGCATCAACTATACTGTGTGCATGCGCACATCGTACAAATAAACAATTACGAGTGTGATTTGCCGTGCCGCAATGTAAACGCATCGTCTCCCGCACATCATGTGCCAAATAACTGAGGCACGGAGCTTTGCACAGGGTTCCGACGGAGTCTTAAATTATGGAAAAAAATTTCCAGACTTGATCTTCTTACATACACTTTCATAATATTTTATCAAAGATTGGTATACTGTAGTTTCATTTCTATCATGTTAAATATAGTGACTGACTTTATTTAACCTGGGTAGATCATTCGGAAAATTAAGTCTAGAAAAAGTCCGAAAAGAGTGTGGAAAAGGTCTAGAAAAAGTCTGACAACTTATGTTCAAAATGGAGTAGGAACCCTGTTTGCCTGACATTTGCAACATGAAACAAGCAAAGACCGTGTGCGAGTATGTTTCATCGCGTGCCAATCTGAATCCGCCTTTAATCTGCATCACGCTTTGGCAGGTCTGTGCAAACGCTTGATTGACGCGTTAATCGTTTGTCTCGGAAACATGAGCGACAAATCCGAAGCTGAAGCGGTCGGCGCCGAAGCAGGTGCGTATTTGTCTGCTGTCTTGAATGCGGCGGGCAGTTGACATTTAAAAGAAATCAACGCAAAAGAAAATCTTCTGTTGAGTGTTGTCATATTTAGATTGGCGCCAACGATCGTCTTTGCACGCAGAAACCAGTCATCTAGCCTTTCCCGAACCCCCACCGTCTCGTACTCAACACAAGAGCCAACCGCATGGCAAACGGTAAGCCGTTTGTAAATTTTGCCCAGCTCTCGTGCTTTTCCACTTGTGTGGCGCTCATGAAACTTTTTCTCATCATGGGGGTTTATTTTTCGGTTTATCAGTCAGAATGTCCTTGAAATGTTGAATTAATTTTTTAAGTCCCGTTGGTTCGCTTCACCGACATTAGTAACGTCTGTGAGTATCGAGAGACGGCATTTAATGAATGGTGCAAACCACCATTTTCCGGTCACTGTGCGAGGTTGTATCACAGGAAACGCCATCGCCCGTGTCGCGTTTTGTCTGGATTCAGGTTAATTGTTGTTTTAGGCACGGACGATGTGTAATACACATCGTGTATTTCTCACAGAGTATGCTGTATGGAATATAGATTTGTAGGATTTGATGGGGGGAGAAGCGGAAAGAGTGGCGGTAACCACTGACCTAATCAAGCGGGTGAAACTTAGTTTAAAATTCGTGTGAAAGACATAATTGCTCCCCATGGTTTACTAGACCCGCTTCCAACCGCTCACTGGCGCCTGATTACTTGGTAACAGTTACCCGACACGTTGGGTGTTCAAGTTCTATAAGAGCAAAAATTCAAAATATTTTTCGACACTTCCCTTCGATGTAATTTTATCTGATCAGAAATTGAGCATCCTCATCGTTTATGGATAAGATCAACGTTTGCGCCAGCTTTTCTCCATTGTACGTGTTTGGCTTAATTGCAGTGTTTTTCAAAGTTCTTTATACTTACTTTGTTTCACAACCAGTCAATGAAAGGGCGTGGACTAAAGTTTCTGAGTCGCTTGTTATCCCGCGTTTCGATCTGTCTGCGAAAGCGCGGCGCGTCGCTCACAGTGCTGGGCGCTGATGCATTTGGTTTCTCCCTTTCTTCGCTGCCGACCTCGTTCTGTCACGCACGCCGTCGCATCCTTCGCAGCTACAACAGCCGAAACCACAGTGATGCAAGCAAACTGGTCGTGCCGAGCGGTGGTACGCACCACACCAAGCACCATCACACCAAGCACCATCACACCAAGCACCATCACACCACGCACCAGCACAGGCTTAACGAAGACATTGTTTTCAAGATCGGCATCTTGTGCCTTGTCAACGTGCAGGATTTGCAGGTATGCAGCAGAACGTCCCGAGTGGTTATGTAACCTGTCAAGACTTCGTACTGGGCGAATATTCACGGCGCCTGGTGAGCGACGAGTCGAACGTTGTGTTTACATGCTTCGGATCGTTCTCCAATTTCGCAGTGATGCATGTTGACTCGAGTGTAATCACTTACACTGGCCTTCTCGTCTTTGGCGTTGGCGTGCAACCGCAGATAATCTCATCAGAAAATCGATAATAAAAGTGGTTTGCTTTATCAAACAACATATTGATTAAATTTCAGTCTTGCAATCTAAATTTCCCGAGATAATCCATTGATCCCGCGTTGCTGCATTTGAAAGAGGCTAATGACTCGAAAAAGAGCTTAGTGTCTCCGATGTTCACCTCGTTCTGAATAGCTGTCTACGCTCTGTCATCCCGTGACGTGTTTTTTTCAGTTAAAACACTTGCTGCGATAATTCGAGATTGGTGACAACGGTTGGCCCTATTAGTCTTGCAGGTCGAATCGATCTTCCGCCGCCATCGCGTTCGCGCTTGCCTTCTTTTCTCATTTGCTCGGACACTTGGTGCAGTGCCTTTCAAGGAGCAGTAAGCCCGAACCAAGCGACAACAATGCGGGAGATGGCGCCAGAGATTCGAAAGCGGATGGTACGTCTCCGTGCTTGAGCAAGCTGCTTCATAGCAGTGTGTTCACACGCGAAAATTACTGAAACTGTCTCGGGATCGGTGCGTTTTGCGTTATTATGCGTTGTTCCCTAGCCTTCATCATTGTGTCATGCAAGCGACCCGTGCGCTTGTTTACCGTCAGCAACGCTGTTGTGGAAGACTTCGCAAACGGTCGAGTTGGGCCAAGTCGCGGGTCAATAAGCTTCCGCAAAACATTTGTTTGTCACAGCTTCGCTGACGCCAGTTTTGACTTTGCCCCGTCACATGACAGTAGACCGGTCCTATCTCTGGTTCGTATACACTTAAAGCGGTAAAGCAAAGAGTTTAATGGGCTGCGGATCGTGTTGAGCACCCGGTTAAAGCTTCCTGTCCGAATTTTGACCCCTGCGTTTGTGCAGGGCTTGTTTGAGCAACTACGCAAACTTTGCGATCTGTGTCGGTGTTGACCAGGTCCCGTTTCGTAACCCGCTACAGTGATTTCCGACCAAACTTTCAGTTTGCCACGATCACGTCAGACTTCGTGTTGGCAAACAACCGAGTGCGTGTTCAGAAATGATTCATAAAATTGTAGCCAAGCGCATGGCAAATGTTTGCATATTGTTATGGAGCATGTATCGAACGGACCGTGCAGGTTACCACTGTTTTGTCAGTGTTTACGACCAAACACAGTCAAGCAAAGTTTTTCGCGAAAGCCGAGTTGTGTTGAGCGATCTCCCCGCTTCAGATCGAAACGTCATTGTTTGCCTTCATCGATTTGCCCAACAGAGAAAGCTATAAACAGGTGTAACATTTCAAAACCCCCTTTTGTTTCGCCAAAATCCCATCGTTATTGGCTAGCCGTTGACTTTGATAAAAATGAAATAATAGGTTGATATTTCCTGACGGCATGTTGTAGGCTAATGAGCCTACAATGAAATCAACAGGACTCTAATCTTTCAAAACAGTGTTCGAAAACTGGCTGCGCGTTTCAGTTTTTCTCTTTGCATTTGTTTCTTTGTTTGGAGGTGTTTAGTGATTCGTCGTTTGAAAAGCTACGCTTCTAATCCCTATGCAGGCTTGGTATGTTGAAGCACACGTGCCTGTCAACTGTCTTCAGTCATGAAGTCAGTGGTGGAGCGATTTGTAGGTGATTGCATGTTTTCAGTCATCGTTAAAAAGTGAGAAAAATGAATATGCCTGTAAAAAAACGAGTTGGCAATGGCATTATTGCATCTGTCAATTCTTACCATTTAATATTTTGACGTGATTGTAATGATGGCTTCAGCAGTTTTGTGGCTTTTAAAAATAACTCCAAATGCACTTTGGGTTAAAATTTTGTAAGTTGTAAAAATTTCTACATCCGCCTACTGTGCTTTTGCCTCCTCCCTTACTGCATGGAATGACGTCTGCTGACGTTTGTCAGGTGATCGTGTCAAAGACGGCGCCGACAAGTCGTCGAAAAAAAGAGCGAAGCCCCGGATGAGGCGGCGCAGAAGACCGGGGGCGGGCGCGGAAAGTGAAGACAATGACTTGAGCGAGGGTGAAGACGCTCTAGCGTATGGAGACGTTGGTGAGCAAAAGTGTTCGATAACGTGCCTTAAAACTGGCGGCCTCTTGTACTTAACTCGCGTTCAGACTAACAGTGCCAGCAACAGTAAAAATCAGCGATGTGTGTTTTGTCGTAGGCTCAGAATCTGATCTTAGCGACGAAGACAGCGGCTCCCAGACTGAAACTTACTCCGAGTCGAGCGGTTCCGGGAACAGGTTAAGCCAGGAAGACCTTTCTTCGGATGAAGACAGCGACACTCCGGATGCGGAGCATCCAGACAAGGATTTCGCGTCTGCCGATCAAAAAAAAGCAAAGGGTTTTGTCAACGGGGAACTCCCGCAGCAAAACCTTGCCAGCTTGCAAGACCTCTCCAACAAGATGTTTCAGGTCAGTTGTGGCAAAAAAATACGGCTGTTCGCGTCGAATATGATTGTGACAAACAGACGCCTTATCGCGTGCGTCATGTTTATGATTTACTATCGCAGCCGTCTTCCTTGCGTCGCAAAATCACTCTCGCTCCCTCGTTTCTTCAAAATCTTGCTCCTCCGAGAAGCGCGACGCCCAGCGCAGCGAAAGTGGTCGGCGACAACGCAGGAGACGGTGTTCCGAAGCAAGTTGTCGAGAACGGGTCCGAGGAAACGAAAGATGTTGCAAAGTTGGGTGAGTTGTCACCTTCCTCCTGCGTGCGTCAGATACCAGCCTCTGATGCAGGCGCGTCGTCATTGCAGCGATGAATTTAAACGGGTTTTTAAAGCCACTAGATGGTCTAAGCAGGGGATCAGTGGTTAACCTAATCGAAGTTACTTTTTGATCACTAACGTGAAATGCTTGGGAAGAGGGTGAGCCACAAGTGAACTTAAAAATGGATACTTCTAGTTAACCTGAATAACTTAACTCTGTCAGTTGCTGCTTCAAATTCTTTTCAATTCTGTTTCCCAATCATTAAGACTTTATCTCGCAAATCAGCTTGGTAAGAGATTGTGGAGATCTTACTACTGAAGACTTCTGATGCTGAAACACACCTGTAAATGCAAATGAGCACCATGGCTCTTGATAACGAAGTATTTTGTTTATTCATAGTGACGGGGTCGACAGACAGGCCGGATGTAAAAGTGGAGAACGCGGAAACGCCCCGTGTTCCTTCCGTATCTCAACGGAGCGACTCTGGTGAGTCAGTGATAACGCAATCACTACGCATTGCGTCAGCCTTAACGGTTCCGTTGCACGGCCTCGTGTTTTTTGGAACGACGTCTGTGCACCAGGAAGTCCCAAACCGATCATCATGCGAGCATGCGTGAGATACGTCGTGCTTGGAATTTCTATCTTTGGTGCGCAACGTCAGTTTGGCAGCAGTCGCAGTTTCAATTATGTTTTCGATTAATGCAGATCGAGAACTGGCGTTTCGTCGTCTGCACGAATTGTCACGCCATCACCACTTGACTGCCGCGGTGAAGCTTCTCGCTGATTGGCTGTGGGCGAACGATCGGGTCGCGGCAGCTTGCGCCAGCAGTTCTCGCGCGCTGTGGAGTCGACTCGTCTGCTTTGTTAACTTGCTTCCAACGGACAAGGAAATGCTAGACGACGGTAATGCCGTGTGTCAACAGCGCGACGGCAATTGCAGTTGTTTTTCAATAAAAAAATGTGAAGCGTACGTTTCCGCGCATTGGTTTTGACACCGATAGCGTGTCTGCGGCAGCGCCTTGCGTCTCTGTAGCAACATGTGCTAACTGCTTATCAGCAAAAGGGAGCAACGAAAAATTTTTCTGGAAAAAAGGCGGCCCAAAAATTTTCCACCAGGGGATACCGTTGACAACGCTGTTTAGCATCGTGCGCTCGATTTGCGAAACGTCTAAGTTGCGCAAGACGCCCAGAGTTTAACTTACCGTCGCTTTCCCCAGAGAACCTGGGTACCGACGCCCTACTTTCTGCCCAACTCAAGGACGTAGTTATTGATAAGAAGAGCTTACCGGACGCCGGCGGTGAACGCGGACCAACCCATGGAGACGTCGTGAATGGAGAAGCAGGTGCGCAACAGTGAAATCCGCGCTCTTGCCGGCCATAGTGAATTGTTCTTGAAGTTTGCTAAAGTGTATTCCTCGCACAGAGAAAGAAAGCTCCGCTAAAAGAGAAAGGCCGGAAGGAAAGGCGAAGATCGCTATACAGAAACGTCCCGATCCAGGTCAGCGTTTGTGATGATGTGCAAATCTGGGCTCAGATTTTTGCGTTGCTCGCGATAATACCTGCATGATCATCGTCAAACGACTTTGATGAGTTTAAAAAAGCTTGATTTTGCGTGAAGCCAAATAAATAAACTTGTGTGTATCCATGAATTGCAGACATGCATGCTACCTACCCACCTGCCTGTCTGTTTTACTATCAAAACTCATTAGCAATATACACGCTTGCCTGGAGCAACTGTTGTTGAAATACTTCGCCAGAAAAAAAACGATGAAACACGCTTCATTTCACGTATGAATCTGCGTTCCTTCATACCGTGTTTTTGCCTGAACGCGAGTGCATGATTTTGCTTCGTATCACTGCGCATGGTTGGTTGTGGTGCCTGCTGTTTCGTTTGATAGCAACGCTTGCGTGTGCCAAGTCACTTGTTGCGTCTGCGTTGCCTCACTTCGCGTTTTCTCTGTTGCTACTTATTTATCAAGTTCCACTTGCAAGCTCGGCAAGTAAGCAACCTACGCAGGTTGCAACACCTCAGTTTGCACTCGTGCCAAAACACAACTTTTTTGTGAACTTCTTGCAGGAGCGCAGGCGAAACTGTGCGCCGGGTGGCGCCAGCGAGGCGTTCTTCCCGAAGACTGGGTCGTGTACAAAATGAAGGCGACATCAGAAGCCAGCGCCAAATCCGGTGTCGATTTTTCAGCACCGTACGTGGAAATGAACGACATTCAACAGGTTGCAGATGGTGTTGTTAATTTGGTGTTTTAACGTCAGGGCAAAAGCAAGTGAAATAAGTGTGCGAAGGTAGTTTTTACTTTGAAAGTTTGATCCTCTGCAGACTGCCTTTCTCAATCGGTCTGAACCCAAACTTATGATGCTAATAATTGGTGTAAGTCTTCCGTTAATCTGCAGGTTAAACTTTTGTTAAAGTTGTAACGATGCACATAGCGTATTCGCGACGTTTAGCTTGCCACGGCTACTTTAAGAGACTGGTTGAACGGCGTGTCGATAGCTTAGGCTACAAAGATGTCGAATTAGAGTTGACCACTCATAAGTGCGTTGTATTTCCATACGTTGTTTCAGTCTAATGTGTGTTTTTCTTTCCGCTGATTTCAAAGTTGCCGGCCCAGCCTGGACCAGGGCAGCAGCCAGCAGGACCGCAACGTTTGCGGCCATAGCTTCGTTCAAACGTGGAAAATATCACCATTGCTCCTGTGAAATAATCAGGGAACACCGGTCGTTGAATAAAAGTCCAAAAAGACGGCGCATTTGATAGCGCGTGATAAGTTCTACAGTAATATTGAGAATTTTCTTTTTGACTGATTGACTGACACCAAATTTGAGTATCAACTCGATGTACATCCGGATTCGACCAGCTGTATAGTTAGGTTGGTTTGAGCCCCAGCGAATAGTCCTCTCTTATTCGCGCTCTAAATCCCACCCATAGTATAACATATTTCTTCATTCACACTTCGCCACGTTATTGACTAGCTTCTTTGAAGAGGCTCCCAAATTGCTGTACTACTAGTCAGACCTGCATTTGAGACTACTACTGCAAAACGGCCCAAGACCCTTTGAAGTAGCCCGTTTACTTCTACACGTGCTACCGATGCTGTAGTTCTCATCGGTGAAGGTTTTGTTCTCCAGACGGTCATCAGGGTATGTCGTCTGCGCCAGCTCTGTCGATCTTTGACTTATGTGAATGGCATCGACATTGTCGCAACAAACAAGGACGACACTGGCGTGATCGGCGACGAGCAGTTCAGCGGACCCGAGGAGGAAGTGGTCGACCCGCAGATGGAGCTAGAGGTTCTTGCAGTTCATCTTACTCGCAGTGAAGTTAATATCCTTCCGTTCAATTTGGCTTGTGACGTTTTTTATTCTTGTTTCTTTTGCCAAATGCGGGTTAAGTAGTTTGTTGTCAAAACTGTGGCTAGATAAGCTCAGGGTCATTCAGTGTTTTTGTGAATTGCGATAAAAGGTGTGGGCCACGGAGTTTGAAAACATTTGCTTTGTCTTTTGTCTGCCTCTGCCGTTTTGTACACAAGCGGCGTGGAACGGAAGGTGTGTCTTGTAACCTTTGCGCAATTGCAATTTCAAGCGGTTGTGGCTGGCACGCGGTCGTCGACGTTTGGTGGTCCAGTTCCATCCTAAGACGGACGCTGCGGAATCTCCTTTCCACGTTCCGTTGTAGAAAACACTGAAAGCGTGAAAATGCAACCGTGTTACTTCGAATGTGTCGATCAAAAGCGCAGCACTGCCTCGCGCTGCAGATTGCTGTATTAACTTGGCGAAGCTCTAATTTAGATCATTCACTTGTCTGTCGCTTCCGTTGGTAGGAACTGATACAGGCAGCTCGGCTGTCGAGAGGAGGAGCAAACGCTGCTCTTCAATTGCTCCTCGCGCATCTTCGTTTGCAAAGCATCGACCCTGCGGTCTATGACCTCTGACGTAAGCAACTCATCGCTCCGATAAAAAAAAGTGTTATTTGGCACGAAAGGTCCGAACAATGACGCGACCTTTCTGATAAAAGTGTCTCTGGTCCAACAAACAAGGCAACCTTGAGCATGCCACATTCTGATATGTGCGTCCGTCGTTTTGCGATGCGCATGTGAAAACACAGGCTCTTGACACCCCTTCTTGACTCGAGTGGCGATTGCAGAAACAACACATGCCATTTCGCTTCTGTCCACAGCGCTTGTCGCTGGTGCGGCTTTTTAAAAACGCCACAGCGCGTTCTTTGTGCCACTGGCGTTCGACTTTCGGATTGGCATTAATTGTCATTCCGGACACGTCACAATGCGACATTGTTTGCTCGTTTCACGTCGTCTGAAATTGAATTCACACGCCAGTTGTGCAACGTCGACAACGTCAAATATTTGGAGCCCGTCTCCCGGTGGAAGACGCCTGCAGTAAATAAAGCCCTCCCCAAATATTGGTACATGCCTGCTGTGTTTGCTTGTTTGCGAAATAAGGGCGGACGCTTCTACTGCGTGTTTACAGAAAACTCGCGCGCAGCTTAATCGGTCACTGCGCTAGTGTCAGGCGCGGCCAACTGCCATAAAGGAAAAGGCTCAGTTACGGGTCACATCCCTCATTCAAAATGAAGATCGCTCGCCGGTAGTCAAACCTTTCGTCACTTCTGCAGAACATTCGTTCGCGCAGCGTGAAATTTAATGGCGCCGAACCCAAAACCAGAAGGTGAAGCCCCCAGGAGCATTTAAACAGTTGAAACCGACAGCAGATCACTCAGTTTTGTTTCGCGGGTCTTCGCAAGCGTCGGCGCGTGGGCTGGCATGACGAAAGTTGAGCGTCAGGCTTCGATTCAGGTCTGTTACGCGAAACGCCGCCCAGACCTTCTTGCATACGCCCCAAAAGCAAATGTATATCCCGATCCGGCTGCTTGTAATGAGGCCGAGGACGCTGCCCGCGTGAATATTCAATAGTCCTGTGCTGTTTGCCGAACTGCATTGATCGCCGCTTATAAACGGCAGGGCCTCCCCAAAAATGGTCAAAGCGTAATCGGAAAGTCGGGACGCGACTGCAAACGGTGCTCTGTTGTCGCTGTCAATATTTGCAAGGTGACATAAGGGTCTTACGCGCTGTGCAAACATCGCTCGAACGAGTGGCACTTCAGCAACGTCGGTTGTTTGTCGCTACCTGTACCGCAGCTCGTTCGCTGATGTGTGTGTGGGGGGGGGAGAAAGGTTAAAGTGCGTTTCCTCTACGTTCGCTGATGTCACCATGCAGATCCGCAAACGGTGAAATAGGTGCATGGTCACGTGATTTCTGCGGCGGACGGTGCCTGTGCAAACGTGTGCAACACAATACTCGTTTGTCTGCTAAATTTTGCTTGTCCTGCTGATGTAATCGTGTCAGCCATCGCTTGTTCGCGATTCTATCTCAACCTTATAGTCCCGACCCGGTCTTTTCGCGGTTTGCCAGTTTTTTTCGATTGGCCGCGTAATAGTTGGTTTGCTCCGGTGATTGTCACTTACGACCATCCATTTGCTTTCATCTTTACTCCTCCTCCCCGGTGTCGGTCTGAAAAAAAAAATCGCTTGCCTTTTACAGTACTGTACGAAACAAGCATCTTATCTGAACCTGTTGTTCGCTATGCTTTTTTTCAGAGAAGACCCGATTGCTTTTTTTTTTAAACGTCTTTTTCGTTTTGAGGGCTTGTAAACAAACAGGTGCGCGCATTTGGTACAGAAACAAGTGCTGGGAACTTTGCCGTTTAACCGTTCGACCTTGTTCCTGCTTAAAGCAAACAAGCTCGTTATCGATCGTTCCGTGATGTGGTTTTACGAGTTGTACACATACGGTTTGGCGACGTAAATAACCTGACTCAGGCCAATCGTTCAGGCATCGCTCTTGCGAAATTCCACCAGTGTCGTCAATAGTTCTGTTGCCAGTACATTCGCTCCGCTGTTTTGTGGTTGCCCGGTTGTGCCGATCTCATGCCAGGCACTTGCTGCTGCGTTTCGTGCACGGTTGCAGCGATGACGCGTTGTTGAGGCGCGTGCTGTTTGCGCAACCCTGTCGCGCCGCGAAATGGAAAGATTGGAAGATTGCAGCAGGTCTTTTTTACAACCGGCCGTTCATTAACAAACAACCCAAGCACGCTTAGCACAAGCAAGCTTTTTTTCCTGCCTACTTTGATATGACAGTTGTAATCGTTTAAAATTTACTTTCGCTTCGACGTGAACAGTGAGCACTTTCAAATGTCGCTTTTCGCAAAAGTTGAGAGCGTCTTCAATTCGTGTGTGCCGGACAGTTTTGGGATAGTGCTTAAACAATGCTTCGCCGCGCTCGCATTGAAACGTTTCATGCTGTTTAATCGAAATCAAGCAGTTCTCATTCACCCCGGTTGACACAGTCGTGTGCTTCGTGATGCGCTAAACTTATTGGCCGAGGGCGTTTTCGTCACCACCCACTTTTGATACTTGCTCTCGATCAAATGATGGTGTACTTCGCGTTCGCCGTAATTAATTACCTTAAAAGTGGTCCTTGCAAGATGGAAAGAGAGTTATTACTGTTTCTATCCGGGTGCATCATTTCCCTTGCTTCTCTAAACGTTTACTGCCCTTGGTGAACAATGTCAGGCTGTTGGCTGTATGTAAGTAGACAAGGTTCATGTTATTTGCATACGTTACAGCAAAGCTCAGTTACACGAGTTGTCCAGGCACTGCGATAACATGAACACCAGGTGTTCGTTTACGCTGAGCTGACATAGGAATAGTGCTCGTCAAAAATAAAAACGGAAGTGGTTTTCCGTTAAATGGTTGTAAATCACAGTGTTCCGTCAAACCATAGAGATTATTTCGCGCAGCACTGGTTATTAGCACCAGTCCATCCACCTCGGTTCAGTTGTCAATCGACGCAACGCCCGCCAAGCGATTCAATCGAATCAGGTTGATCATTGCGAAGTTGTGCGCTGTCATTTTCCCGTGTCGCCGCGATCCGCTGTTGCCGAACTTCGTGTATCGCCAGATCAGCCCTGGTACTCGAGCCTGTCAGTGATCACCGTAGAAGCCTGAAACACTCACCAGCGGCGTTTTGTCATTGTGGCTCGTCGCTTTAATTGGTTCCTTCTGCTGTGGCGTGGCGCACGAGCGCCGTTTCTTTATTGGTGCGATGCTCGTGACAGGTGCATGCCGCTGCTCTTTAAACCGCAAGAAATCGACGATCGGCCCGAGAGATTACTGCGTGCCTGCGGTGTGCCAAAAATATGCAGCTCCGAGCCTGATCGATCGAGGCGACTTCAAACGCGCTCTCGCGCTTCTTTCGTTTTCCAGTGTCGTGTCCTTGATGACTGGCGATACGTAATCGGACTTGACTTTCAACTGACGCAAAATGGTCGAAACTCAATATTGATCTGCACGGCATCGGAAAGCCGCCACGCTATCGCTATGTCGTCGTGGTTCCGCTACATTTAATTGTCCCAAGCTATCACACATCGAGCGCTGGATGTTTCTTGGTGAAGTCGTTTCTTTTCAACCCTATGGTGAAACTTATAGTTGTTTTCGTCTCGGCGCAACCATTTTCACTTAACTGTTTTCCGAGATTATTTGGTCGCCGATTATTTCCCGTTTGTTTTGCTGTGAAAAGCAAGCGCCGGGTCGAGCTGTTGCATAAACGGTAAATTTAAGTATTTTCAAATAAAACGTCGACCGTATCGTTTGTAATGTCCATAGCGCACACGCTACACAATCGCCGAGTGAGGACGCAATGCATGATCTCAGCTACATGTATTGCGCAGTGGTGTACACCACGAACATGCGTCAGAATATATGTAGCGCAATAATGTGTCGATGTTTTGTGGGGAGTTACAGACGCGCACATTTCTGCGAAAAGAAACAACCTTAGACACATCCGTGGTGTTTTTCATGGCGTCAGTTCGAGTTTTGGTTCAGCTGCCGTTGGCGCTTTCACTTTCTAAGCGTTTTTTCGAAGCCTGCGATGCGAACACTTCAGATAGATTGGAAGAAAGCGAACTTGCTGTTTTCTTTTCTAATCAGTTACAGGCTGCCAATGCTGTTGGTTTGTCATTGGATTATGGCCGTGTGGTTAGTATACTACTTTGGGCGTTGTGGACAATTCTGTTGCGAGCTACCACTCCACATTTACATTGTCGGTGCAGTCTGTTCGCTGACGCACTTTGCATCGCCTGAAACGGAGCGTGTCGCTACAAGCTGCTTGTATTTGACGCCTGATCATTTTAGGGGCGCGGCATTGATCTTGCGGCCGTACTCATGTCATGCTAGCGCTGTTACATTCTCGTAAGTCAGGGACTGTAACCAGAAGCAATCGCTGGCCTCAGGCTCTTGCCGCTGCGCAGTTTGCAATTCGCACAGATTCAGGTGCGTTGCGTTACTGCAACGGACGTTCTGTTCATTAATCCCATCGAACCGCGTGTGCCCAGGCAGTGGAAGCGATGCGGAAAGCGCGCATGATGAAGGATATGGCCACGTCGCGTCTTCGCAGCGAAGTTCAGGCCCTCGAATCTTCGTTGGGTGCGCCGAAGTCACGTGACAGCGCGCTCTGTCTCTACCTAGTGCCGACCGTTTCCGCACTTTGCTACGAACTGACGCATCTCCGCAAGCTGGTGGCAAGCGAACGTTTTCTCGTCACAATACCGACAACTGGTGAGTGATTGGTTTAAATCGAGAAGTAGCATGTTTCATTGACTGCCTGAGATGATTTATTCGCTGTATGTTCATGGTGCTGGACGCTGTGCAGCTTTTCAGGATTTCTGCAATCTGAGCTGTGGTTACTATTTTGCGTTTTGACTTGTAAAGACAAGAGTGAAACTGTTGGCAACTCAGGGACTTGTTTTCTAAAACATGATGAACTACCCCATGAGTGCCCCAACATGGGTTCCTTTCAATATTACGCCGAGGCAGAGAACAGAAGAAACAATGGGCGCGTTTGCCATTTGTTTAAAGCTCAATAAACTCTCGAAAAATCAAAAAAACATTTTGTAAATACTGTAGCTAAACCATTTTTGTTCGCATTAGCACCGTTTCTCACCGGTGCCATCTTTCCGTTGTTGCACTCGACATTTGAAAAAGCTCTTAACAAACCACTTGTCGCAGCATATTGCTCTCCATCACTACATGCCCCGGCAATCACGCCGGAAACCCACTTTTTGCATTACAGCGTCAAAAATCTTGCCTGGAAACACACACCAGAATTTAGGGTTACCTAAGGAAACCACGCTAACTAAGCTTTTACTTCGGTAGAGCAGTTGAAACTAGTTTGGCTTGTTGCAAAATTTGTTTAAATGGCTTGTGTGACGCATTTGAAGTCGATGTTGACTATTCATGACAACTGCGGTACTTTCCGCCATTGCAGTAATCGATGGCCTGGATAGTCTGAAGAAAGAAGTGCAAGGAGCAAGAGACGCCATACGATACCTCGAAGCGGAATTCAAGAAAGGAAACCGGTGAGACAAACAAGAAAAAGTAATAGATTAAAGAGCTTGAAGCTAACAAAAGCAAAATCAGTTCCCAAGCGAAACGAAGGCGTGGACGGCGAACACTCGACTTCAGCAGCAATGACGTCAAAACGATTGCGCCCCGTTTGTACTGAGAAGCTTTTACAATTTACAATGGGAAGTCATTTTGATCTGTGTGATCTTGCAATTGCCTTAAGTGCTGCCCTCTTCGCCCCACAATTACACGCCATTCGCTTTTCGCAAGGGCGTAATTATGTCGCAGTCTTTGCGTACTCTGCATTTCTGCGCTCGCGCACAAGTTGCGCTCTCGCTTTTTCGCCCAGATCGTACGGTTTTGGCGTCGACTTCAAAGCGCGACGTCACGCGCGACGGACCGAAGGGCGTAATGCGCGGTTCTGTGTCAAGTGGGCGGTTCGGTGGGAAAGACAACGAGGCAATCGCATCGATGCTCGGCACTTGGAAAGTGCATCGTCGATTTAAGCGCCAGTTGTGTCCGGGATCGGCCGTCGGCGCTTCTACGAGCCAACTCCTATTTTCGCTGACCGAGCTTGTTTATTTTGGCTCGAGAAACAAACGACGCGCCGGGATGAAGCTCCCCGGGTCTTTGTTGTCTTTATTTGCGCCGTCGCTGCATTATGTAATTTGACCCTGAACCGCCAGCGCTGCATGTTTTCCTTCTTCACAAGCGCTTGGTCGAAAGCTCCCGAGGTGTCGTTGAAATCCCGGTTTGGCGATAATTCGGTCCGGTTTGACCGCAGATTTGTCCATTCGTCTTGTTTCTGTCTTCGGCAACACTCATAATCGGGGCTTCTGCAGGTGGGAGGCGCTAGAAATCGTCCGCGGAGCAGCCCTACTGTATACACTGACCTTTTCACATCACCGAAAAGTACATACCTTGTTATTGTGTGAATATATGAATACAATGAGCTATTCACGACTCCGGAAAAGTACGTAGCCCAGTGTGTAAATGAAAATCCCCTCCTTATTGCGCAAGCAATGGATTTATTGGATAAATTGGCACAAAAAGTCCACATGAAACGGATTTATTTTTTGAAGCTGTAAGTCACACTGTAACTGTGTGACTAACAGACAACAACTGTTGTCCAAAGATATGATCTGGTATCCGACTGATGGTGGTTTTGAAACCTGGACCTGGCGCTCGGCCGCGTTCGTTTGAGATAGAATACTATTTCAGCTTCCATCGTTTGTTTGAAGCCATGAAGTACTTGAGATGGCGTAAATGTGAACATGACTTGATTAACGATGAAATAAACGTGTTTTTTGTGCCAGAATAGCAAAAACGCTAAATCGTTATTGTTCGGAATGAAACGTACGCACCACGCACACGACTTGTGATTAATCTGAGATGGCTTGCGCGTTAGTTGAAAAACGATCTTAGGAAGGAAATTCCCAATTTTTAACCGCCGATCTGTGGTGAATAACTACTGTAATATCGCGTCATAATCCAAACCGAGCGTATGTGGTTTCTTTCCACATCCTGTTGTTCTACGACATGAGACTACTCAGCGGAGCAGGCCCCTTCCTGGCCGCGGCTGCGCCCACACGCCGGCCCTGGTGTTGGCGTGCCGTATTTCTGTGCGCTTTCGTCACGGTCGCACTCAATTTCACCTCCACATCTCAAACAGGCGGTATTATGCTGCTCAGCTGACTTTGCCTTGCTGCTAATCAGCTTACAGTTTCCCACCCGGTGGTTTGTGCCGCTCTGTTTGTTGTCTTCTCGCATCGCTCACAACATGCGGGGACACTTGCGATAAGAAACCCATGCAAACGTCGCTCACGATTTCGATTATTATCGCCAAATAAGCCTGGTCGTTCGCAATCGTTCGTCAAAACCATCTGACCAGCTCTTGAGTGGTTAATCCGCTTCTGGCAGGTTATCGCAGTTTGAAAATGCACCAACATTAATGTATTTTGAAAACATTGCGCGAGTACCTATTGTTTAGCCTTCACCTGCTTTCACCCCTCTCGGTCTGCAGCCCTCGCAGCGCTTGCCATCGACAAACCGCAAAACCGGTCGGCACTAGCTGTTTGTGCTGAAGATAATACTGCAATGAATCGTGTACACAATGGTGGTGCGACCTTTCGTTGTAATTTTCCGAACTCTTTGTGGTCGCAAAATTGTTGCAATACTCTCTCCCCTTGCGGTTTTTTTATTTACGGAAGGCCGTCCTTCTCCAGCGAGTAACGTCACCCATGTTACAGGCTGCGCGCTCGTTTTGTTTTCACGCGGAATAGTGGAGACGGCGGTAATTCCACTCGTGCGCAACTTGAGTTTCAATGTCGGGGCAATCGCCCTCTCATTCTTCTGGCAACAGTTCTCACGCGAGGAAGGAGTGTTCGGCCGTTTCTTGCGGTTTCTTTCGGTTGTTTTTATCTACTACTGCAAATGGCCGCGTTCTAATGCGAACCGATAATAACATCGGCGCAAAATCTCGTCGCCCCGTAATTACGATTTCCTTTTCGAACCGGTTAATCCTCATTCAAGACTCTCGAGCCCGTCGGCTGCTGGCAACGCCAGTTTAATCTCCGCTGTTTACTGTCTTCTGGCCTCGTCGGTTGCGCGCAACACGATTAGCGCCGCTGCGAATCGGATTGTGACGCCGAACGTTCGCGGCCCCGGTCCTCGCTCAGCGTTAATTGCGAGCTCGCTGTTCGGTCCGAGTGCAAATCTGGCGTCCACGCGCGCTGCCTCTTTTCTCGACCGTTACGTCAGCGCCACAGTTTAATTATAACAAGTCTTCGCCTTGCCGCAGGTACATTCGAGCGCAGGGCAACGACGAAGCGGTGGCAGGTGTTTCGGGTGAATCCCCGAAGTTGAGACGGCGGGACATAGACGCTTGGTAAGGCACTTTGGGATGCGTTGCTTGGTTACCGGTCAAACGTCACTCGCTCGTTCGCTCTTAACCGCAGGCGATTGTATCGAATCATCGAGTGCTGCCAGTTTCTGATGCAACGAGAAGCAAAGAAGTCTGGAAATGACGTGAAGGAGCACAGCGGTGAGCACATCCTTGCATTTGCTCATGTGGCGTGGTCCCCCCCCCCCCC
>JGI24158J21664_10003896_pt1 | contig 18991 bp, 17 predicted proteins | sample Ectturendosymbi3_FD_21664 | JGI IMG/M metagenome (IMG submission 21664)
AGCCAGGCAAATACGGAAAAAAATCTGGACAATTTGTGACTCCACTTGCTCTTACGCATGGAAAATGCAAGTGTACACTGGTAAAGATGCTGGATCGGCCCAAGAAACTAATCAAGGCGCAATAGTTGTTCTTGATTTGGAAGAAGATATTGAAGCTTCTGGCCGAAATATCACTTGTGATAATTTCTTCACAAATCTATCGCTTGCACGAAAACTTCTTCAAAAGAACCTCACACTGGTAGGAACAATGAGGAAGAACAAGCCGGAGCTCCCAACGGAGTCTACAGTGGCCAAAGGACGGAACGTGATGAGCACAGTCTTTGGTTTTCAACAAGATGCAGTGACTGCATCGTACTGTCCTAAAAAAACGTGTAGTCAAAATGCTTTCAACGATCCATAGCCAGCCGGAAATCGAAAGCACATAAACCAAGCATTATTCTGTTCTGCAACAAAACAAAAGGTGGTGTTGACACTTTGGACAGAATAGTGAGACCATACTCCACCAAACGCATGACTCGAAGATGGCCATTAGTCTTATTCTACAATATGATTGGTGTCAGTGCAATCAATGCGTTGATCATTTGGCAAGAAATGAATCATGAAAATGGCAACATCTGCATGAGGCAAAGAAGAAAGTTTTTGATCTGTCTTGGAAATAAACTCTATGTGGAATTACAGAAGAAGCACAGCCTGTTGCACCAATTTCTGCAACCAGAAAAAGGAATGTTACTCTTGTTGGAAATGGTACTACACTGAATAAGAGAGCCCGATGTACTTTGACATTTTCGGTCCTTCTTTCGGTCACACAGTTTGTTCTAGATGTGGCAAGCATGTATGTCCTGAACACTCGGACATTGTCTGCATCAACTGTGCTTAGTTTGATATTACTATTGTTATTACTTTTATTTTCGTTTGTGTTTATTTTCAATGTGTTCAAGGTTTGTGCTATGATTTGTGTTTATTTGCAAGTGTTTTTGAGGTTTGTGTTGTAATTCCAGTTTATTCGCAAGTGGTTTGGTGGTTTGTGTAGGGGGATATTTATGTGAGACGCATAAACAAAATCAGTAGGCTACGCTGCAGGACTAATATCATCGGGTACCGTTAGTTTCGTCGTTCATTTCTGTTCTTTTTTGTGTACGATGAAAACACTAATTATTGAATATGAACTAAACAATATTACCATTCAAATCAACCTTGTAACGAACTGCAAAACTTGTGTTCGCTTGGTGCAACAGCAAATTTTACAACTATATCTTTCGTCTTTCATTGGTTTTAAAAGTTTCATTATTGCTAGAATGATCGATTACTTTCTTTATTATGTTCTAAGTAAGGAAAAGTTAAAAAAAATAAATTCCAAAAAAAAATTCCAAAGTAAGGATCGTGACTGGGGTCAAAATGACCCCACTGTTACAAAATGCACATTTTTTTGCTGGTAGACAGAGGGTAATCAATGCTTTAACCACCAATAGAAGCTTACCTGCCTTTTTGAACAAATCGTTTGCTAGTTTTGTAATCCCAAAGGTTTCGGTGGATGTAGCGGTAAAAACCACTGGTTCGATTGTCAAACACGGTTAAGAACCCTCGGTCCAAGTTTTAGTTTGCTTTGTAGATGTTATCTAAACTTTCGTCAAGTGCACCTGCGTTTCATTCAAAGGAAACCATATCGCTTGTTTTGAAAGTACGGTGTGTAACCATTTTACAGATTTGTGGAGCTGAACATATTTCCGATTCCAACGATTTGGAAACTCTGTTGCGGCATGTGAGTTACTGAGTTGTGCTTTTTGCCGACGAATCGGAAGCTGTCTTCTGTCGTATCTTGGCAACACGCACAATCTAGTGGCGATCTGGCGTTTTAGTTGTACTTTTAATCCGTTCTGCCTGTCAGCGATGCTCGCGCGGTTACATTTCGCTCGGACGAGTTGGTCGCACGAAAAGCAACTAACTTGGCCGGTGCTACTTCATCACAAAAATGCTCTGTGCAGGCGACGGCTTGCTACGGTCGTTTGGAATGTGAAGTTGCATCGGACACCGGGTCGAGCAGCAAGACATCATCTCTCCTATCAGGTATCGCCAGAGCATGAATAATTGAAACGCACGGGATGGTTTATGACATTTCCATGCCAGCGTAGCGTGAACCGGGGATGAAGCATTTTTTCGGTGGAAGCCTTCAGCGTTTCGACAGAGTGTTAGCAAGTCCGTGTTGTTACTGCCGCCGATACATATCTCGGTTCCTGACGTTTGACCGATCGTTTTCGCGAGGAAAGTGAAAATTGTCTGGTTGTTCGATGCGGTGGTGTGGGGTAATGCTAACGTGGCGCTCTCTTGTTGCTTTTTTACGTTGTGCAGTGGTGTAGATTAAGATGTGCATTCTGATCCGCGTTTTGTGGTCGAAAAACCGAGCATTTTTTGCCGAAAATTCCACACGAGTGGCCACGAAAGCGTCATGACGTCCTCCGACTACAGCGCTGCGTCCAGTACGTGATAGCTTTCCTTTCAGGCATTACGCTTGTGGCAACTTTCACGTGTAATGTAACTGTTCATGTGGCTTCAATGATTCTGTTTTGTCTAGATGAGCTCAGCAAAGCAGCCGACGCAACCAACATGCAAATCATGCTGAACAAGCACGTGAGTAGTTTGACTGCTCTGGTTACCGTCCTATTTTCGTGTTTTTTACGGTGTTCATTCGCTGGATCTAAACGCACTATTTGCAGCAATTAGAATTCATCCGTGTGTTCCTTCATGCCGACGCAAAGTGCGTGCTGGCAACTGATGGCGCTTTCGTTGTTTGTGTGTTTTATCTGTTGGAAAAAAAACACACAGTGCCTTGGAATAGAGAAGAATTAAATCGCTCTTTCTGTTTCCGCCTAGCTTTGCGAGCGGACGTCCTCTTCCCTCGGATGCCTTTTATTGGTCTTTGAGGACATGAACCACATCACCTGTCAAGTCGTGGGGGAGAGGGTTTTGGAGTTTGAGAGTTGCTATCCTGTACGTGAGTGAGCTGTCCCGCTCTGCAATTTCGTCATGTTCGTTTGGTCGCACTTTGGTTTTAACCGAAGCTGAAGCAGACTAGAAGAGAATGTAGTATCCAGCCGTACTGAAGCTAACAACCCAGTTGTCGGTGTGGTGGCCACGGTCTCAATATTTCACAAAGCCGACCTTATTTTGTGTGCGAAAAGGCTACTCGCTGCGTCGTCCAAGTAGAGTCTGTTCTCTCATGATCTCAACTCGAGCCGGAGTTGAAGGTTGTTCAACAAGAAGTTCGTTCACTCTGCTCAGCAAACTTCTTAACCTTGTATTATAGTTCAAACTTATTACTCTCGCACGGAGACTGCATCTCTGTTGTTGTTTGAAATAAAATGCCCCTCCCCTCGAGGTCAACAAGAGCGTCGAAAACCGCGTGCGGTTGGGTTGGCATCGATCACTAAATAAATGTTTGCGTTCATTTCATTCATCAAGCCGTCATGTGATGCGGCCCCGCCTCAATTGTTGTTACCGCCCATGCGGCCAGTAACGTGCGTTGTGTCGTTGACAGGCGGACGATGGTCTTTTCGGCGACGTTTGCAAAAGTGGGAAACCGCTGCACGTGCATCAAGCCTGCTCTCTTGACGCTGTACGATGATGCGTGAAGCGTGTTTGCGTTTCTGTTAGTTTTAATCTTATTTTGTGGCCCCTAGTGCATTTCTTGCGATTTGCGCTTGTTGGTCAAGATTCCTTCGGCTTCTTGCATGCTTCTTTTAAAAATGGCGGTTTTTACCGTTGTCCAATCGCGATGCAACTTCGCGTTTGCTCGAGAGACTCGCCCGCGTAACAACAGCGGAGCAGTTGTTGCGAAGAGCGTTGTTACGTTCGCAGTTTCGCGCAAACTCGGAAAGTTCGGACAACAAACTCGGAAAGTTCGGACAACAAACTCGGAAAGGTTCGGACAACAAACTCGGAAAGGTTTGCTTTGTTTACATGGCAGGAGCAACAAAAACAACTGTTCGCGCTCTTCGGCGTGCCGGTGGAGACCTGCTTGTGCGTGCCCGTCACTGAAAACTCCACTAAGCGCACCATCGGGATTGTATGCCTGTGCAACAAACCTGACAGGTGAGCAACGGGCTTAAGTTCTTCAAAGTGGGTTTCGCTTTCGTTTCAGTTGGCGCGATTTTGCGTGTCTTGGTCACAGTGGAAGTCTTTTTTACTGTTCTTCTTCTTCTTCAGGTTCGCTTAAATCGGGAAGCTTTTTTCCCTCAGCTTTGTATCTTTTTGTTTCACGAAAACCGAAACTTTTTCAATTACAAGCGCCGTGATGTTCGGGAATAAATTCATTACGAAAAGTTTACTTTGAGTGACCCACGCATCATCGAGTTACTTGTTATAAGTTTGGTGTTCTGTGCGTCAAACGTTTGGTGTTCTATGTTGATTGACCTTCTCTCTCGCAGTTACGACGAGTGCGACATCGCGATGGTCAAGTCCATCATGTCGCGCACGTGGACTGTTCTTTCCTCTTCGCTCGCCTTGCAGAAGGAGAAGAAGTCGCGCATGGAGTGCGAAGCCATGCTTCAAATCGCGCGCAACCTTTTTGCTCACCTCGGTAATCCAGTATAACCACCTCGCTGTTTTTTAAGCCCGCTGAGTGTAAAAATGTGTAAGACTGGTCTGTTTTTTGCGTGCGGCATATTTTTTAACGGCTTACGTCAAGTTTGCTTCAGCATTTGGGGAGCCTTGAAAGAAAGGAACTGGGCCATTACGACCAGCCCAGGTCAATCTTATCTGCTTGCCTCGGGAAACCTACTTACTTCAAGCGCGCTGCCAACGCCGGCGAATCTTATTAATTAAATGCTCGATCGATAGCGAAGCGTTTTGCTTCGATGGAGGCGCATCGATCCATGCCTTTTAAAGTTGACGTTAAGTTCAACAGCGTGACGACCTGCTTCCTGACGCGCACATACCCGTGACGAGCGAAAACGTCATCGTGTGTCCCATGGCGGGGGAAGAATGATTAATGATTGCCGAAAGTAATGGCGCATAAAGTGGAGCGCCTGCAATCTTGCGCTGGGACCTGATAATCATCTTTCGGATAAAAAAAATTGGTTACCTGGTTTACATGTTTAACAGGACTTTTTGAGTACCAGGCTTATATCGAACTCTATCTCAGTAGAAACCAGGACCTCCTCCTGGGTGCTACATCTAACACCTTACTAGATGGTTGCCCTGCGTTAGAAGAAAAAGCTTCCTGCTTTTCTTTTATTTCTTTTTAGTGGGGGAGTGCTCTGCTGTGTAATTGGTAGACTTGTTTTTTTCGATCTGATTGTGATGACCTCTATTTGAGATGCGCCTGAACCTATTTGGCTGCGACGCAGCGCTCTCCTTGATCAGAATGGATGAACACACAGTCGTATAATTTACGAGACGCCTTAACGTTTTTTTCACTGCGGCNAAGACGTTCGGCGTTAGCCCAAGCTTGGCCCAACTGAAATATGTCCGAATGCATATTTGGCTCGGCTTTCTCGAAGCCACCTTTTGCAAGGAGCCGCAACCAATTTCGCAGGTCCGCTTTAACAGCATCACGGGCCTCCAGGCCAACTAGTTTGCCAGGACGTCTGCGAAAAGTACATTACAGTAGTATATATTCGTAGTTAGTCGCTAAACGTGCAGATTAGCATGGGGCCCCGGGACAATGCTCATCGGGCCCACATGTTAAGACGACTTTGAGTCATTGCTCCAGCCTTCTATAGATTCGTTAAATTGAAACGTAGGTATTTTCAAGCGTTGTTAAATTCCAAATATTTGTAAGCGTGAAAAGTCTACGTATCATTCAGAAAACGCAACGTGACTCGAGGTGCAGAAAGTATCGAATATATCTTCACCATCCGTATCGTTGTTCAAAGCGATGTATGTGTCTGAGGTATGCATATCCCAGTTTCAATCACGTTGGCATCTAAGTATGATGGTAAACTAAGTGATTACCGCAGCTGAGCATCAATCAAGTGATCACTGTCACTGTACGTAGGCCTAGGGCAGACGATTTATAAAACCTTATATACGTTGTGGCTTTGGCACTCCGTCGTGTCAAATCTTTGCGTTTTTGTTATAACCTTGGCAGTGCCACCGTACGTAAGCCTATAGAAGTACTGCACGTGATTTCGTTTTCTAACGGTTTTAGAAATACGCGGCATCATGCATTGAAACTGGAAATTTGTGTAATTTCCATCAGCTTGAACATTTATACTGTGAAACGTAAAGGCATGATAATCGCATATAACATTAACTCAGTTCTTCCACCTCTTGTCACCTGACCAGGCTAAATCAACAGGGGGCCTGAGAATCCGGTGTGTCCCCAGGCCCGGAAACAAAACGGCAATGGCCGCAACAAGCAACAGGTTTCTGTTTTGCGCCGTTCTAGACGACATGGGGATGCTTCTGGGCGAAATCATTCAGGAGGCGCGGAGCTTGACCAACGCCGAACGCTGCTCTGTCTTCTTGGTGGACAGCGCCACCAACCAGCTGGTGGCGAAGGTATTCGACGGCATAGTGTCGATGGACGAGGTGAGGATCCGGAATGGCGTCGGTTTTGGGCTTTGGGCAAAAATAGTAATGGGCACGTTTGCATTGATCGTGCTCTGCTGGTTGGGTTGACAGGCACGTTTGCTGATGTGTGCACAGAGTGTTTTTTTCGGTTGGTTCTTTGGCTTTAAATCGGGGGTTCTCAACCTTTTTCAAGCATGTGGCCCAATTAATAAACACAGGGTCCGTGGCCCACCGACTGTACAACTTCTCCCATGCGACAACTGTCGCCCGTATGTACAAAGCAGAAATAAAAACGACTAACAGACATGGGGCGAATACATCACAAATATAATCGATTACGATTACTTGCCACATTCTCGATTACGATTGCGAATAAACAAAATCACATAGTAATCGTTTACGATTACATTGAGAGTAATCACGATTACAATCGTGATTATATTTGTCTTGGAACATCCTCAGAACGATACGCATGATTTGAGTTTATTTTCAGACAACATACGATATGAATCAATGCAATGAACGAAATTACTGATGTATAAAAGAACAAGCAACGGAAAAAACAAAAGACACATTGTTTCCTGAGATGTTCGTGCAGTGAACAAACCAGTGGCGTAACTAGAGGTTAGGGCTAGAGAGGAAACGTAGCTGAGAGAGGCCCACTGTCCTGTGTAAGGGACCTACTAGTCAACACTCAGAAAAAAAAACTTGAAGTGATGGTGAATCCGGGTGTGCATGGCTATACTAAAGCCACAAATCAACGGAAAATACTCCGAAAAATGCAAAACGACGACAACCTACTAAAAAACAATTAGAAGAACACTAAAACCAAAATATAAGCTTTAAGTGGGTGCCTTGTTTTCACATTTAGCTGTCCAGGGGAGACAAGTCGTCCCTCCTCCCTCCCGTAAATTACTCCACTGCAACAAACACTTCAAATATTAAATAAACAAAAATAATCGATTAAAAAAAAACAGTTGATAAACATCAATATCAGGTTTGAACATTCGTCCAGCAACGCTGAAAATTCGTTTGTTAGTAATTTCACAATATTTCTTCTAACTGCGGGTTACGATCGTCTGCAAACCAGCATAGGATTGTGCAGCTTTTAATATGAGATGAAATAAGCAGTGATGGCAAAATAGCTGCGCATCTGTCTATTAGACCAAAAATCAATGGTCAACAAAACCTCACTGGTTTCGTTGATTTTTTTACCTCGTTGATTTTTTTACCAGTATCTGGTGGATCGCGGTTGACATGCTAGTTACCACTGTTGTGGAAACGTACTTTCGACTTGGATTGAAGTACCTTAGTCCTCTGAAAAGAAGTTAATTTACTGTACATAAGTTAATGTACTAATTACATAAATAGCCTACTGCTACTCCAGCACTTAAATTCATAAGTTTACTCTGAATGAATATAAATAATTCTGTTGTCGATGTGTCAACCCGTTTTTAAGAAAAACTGCTATTTTTGTTGCTACGTCTCATTAGACTCACTACGTTACTTCTGGCGGCCAAAAGGAAGGCTGCAGTAGCTGGGACAAAGCGAGAATTGACTATCTGGATTTAACCCACACCGACGGACAAATAGCCTCTCCTGAAACAGAACCATAACAAACGATGATAAAGGAGGAAACCCAGCCACCACAACCGTGGTTCAATGCACAGTGATGTAGGGTGAAGATTTCCAAGTTTAATAGTGAAAGCAATCGTCGATTACGATTAAATTGGCAATATAATCGATTACGATTTCATTTTTGGTCAGTTCAATCGATTACGATTACTCAAAACTGTAATCGATTATGATTACTCAAAACTGTAATCGATTATGATTACCCCATGTCTGAAGGATAAAGACATCTTAATTACCCAACGTACACTACAATCAATGCGAAGGCAGAGCCTGTTAGCTCAGGCTCATCTTGCAAAACGGCAAAACGTATTCGATTTCAATAACACAAGGCCGTGGCCCGTCAAAAAGTCTTCAGTGGCCCACAGGTTGAGAAACCCTGCTTTAAATGATGTAAGGTGCGCTGCCATTGTTGAACGTGTAGTTCCGCCGAGATGTCTTACACGCGCAAGTTTGCAATCTTACAGTGGCTGGACCCAAAGCAATACGATTTCGAGGTACTGCTTCCATAGAAGGTGTTTCTGCCGCTGCATGCCGTAAATTGTCCGGGTGCTGACATTGGCCGTCTTTTAATCATTTTTTTGGCTGCGAAATTAATTTCTTTGCAACTTTGTTTTAATTTTTACCGAGTTTCTACTGATTAAATGCATGCTGGTGCGCGTTTGATGCTGTAATTCACAGAATTACGTCCAGCTGCTGCTGCTTCTGGCGTCGAATGGCTGTGGGCCACGTTGCGTTGAGCTTACTGTTACTAAAACGCAGCAGTTGCTCACTTACCGCCAAACAGGAAAAAAATCGGAACGGTCGAATCGCTGCAGCCGCAATGTCGCATGCGTTGAAACTGAGTCAAACACTGGGTCAGATCAACGGAGAAAAACGGCATTTGAATCGCGCGGTTGGATCAGTCCAGGGCACTAGCAAATTATTATCGCCCAGTCACTCAAAAGGCTTTTCTTGCTTCGGCACAACCTGCGGTCAGCGTCGTAAACTATTCAGCAGTTCTTCCGCAAACGCCAAGTCCTCAAAGTCGTGAGAAATATCTGCTTTATGTTTAGAATTGGTCCAATCTTTCAAGTTATTTGAACACAGCCCAGCGACAGCTCATTGGTAAGGTGTCCGCCTCCCAACTGGAAGGTTGGGTGTTCGAACCACGACCACAGAGTGAATTGCCGTAGCGCTCCTGGGGAACAGTGTTCACCTCAACCGCCCCGGCAAGAAGCAAAATTCAGGCTTCGTCCTGCCGCCAATTGCCGTCACCAAAAACCAGATTAGAAAAAGAGCACAGCCCACGTAAATGCGTCTTGCGCCACAGGGAGTTAGCTTCGAAATCGATAATCCATGCCGCTTCTATGCCAGTGGTTCTTAACCTGTGGGGAGTTACCCACTAGTGGAGAATNATAAGGGTTGCAGGTGGGTAATTTGTCTTTTTTATTTGTTGAACAACCTAGTATTTTCTTTCGAGCCCGTCAGAACTAGTGCGAATAAATCAATTTAGGATGCGGGAAACGAAAATATTCAGTCTCACGTGGAAGTGGGTAACAAGGAAAAAAGTTGTAAGAACCACTGTTCTAGGCAGTGCCGGCCCTGAAGCTATAAAGTTTCGTCGTATGCGTCTTTAAACGTTGTTAACAGCATATGTTGGTTGAACAATGCAGCATGCTGTGTGTTTGCTGGGCGTGATCCCGTATCCTAACATTTTTTCCGATTGCTTTTGGTTGCCGCCAGCCATAATCCACGAAGTGCTGCTGTTGTCAGCTGATTTAACCGGAACTACCGTATTTATTCTAGTGCAAGTTGCATTTTTTTGTACTAAAATTTCACCCAAAAAGTCAGGTGCGACTTATACACGAGGTGCGACATGCGCATATACGCTGCTACTGTGCATGTAAAAAGTGCATGGGATGACATTCCAGCAGACATTGTGAAAAAAAGTTTTCTAAAAACTGGTATTGCAAATGCCCTGGATGGGAGTGGGGATGATCAATTATGAGATGACAGCTCTGATGATGAAGGCGATCAAGTTGAAGAGAGCTTGCCGTTATCACGGGATGCTGATGAGGATGCACCAAAAGAAGACTGGGATAAACTATTTGAGGACAGTGAATGCAGTGACTTCGATGGCTTTTAAGTTTTTATTACGTGATTTTGATGAATAAATGTTGTTTAAAAATTTTTACACCATTTGATCAGGTCAAATATGGAGGTGCGACCACATGCGACTTATACTTGAATAAAAACAGTATTTTAGCATCAGTTGAAGTAATCCCCGTTCTTATTTCAATCGATATTTGCATTTTTTGCATTTGGCAGTATAGAAAAAACGTGTTTTTCTTAAAATTTTTAATCGAAGACAAATGGATCTCGTGCGTCAGCTGCGAGCATTACGTCATTCTTCTCCGACTGTTCACTGCTGAAAAAAATTAACAGAAAATCGTAAAATTTTGCTGCGAATGTGGTTGCGTCCCGCTGTTAAATTTTTATGCCATTGCGAAAATGAGTCATATGACTTCTGTTATGAAACAATTTCTTAGTGACGCGCACTTTCTTAGTGACGTAGCGATTAAAAACTTACCAAAATCGCCGCCTTTGTGAAGAAAAAGGTTAATGTTCTACTGTTCCGTTCTGGAATTTAAAGCGCAATTTATTTTTCCACAGAATGTTCGCGAAGTCCGAATGCCGCTGGACCAAGGCATCGCGGGGCACGTTGCAACTACAGGTCAGCTTTAGTTTATGACCTAACTTCGGAATTCGGCCTGGCATTTGCATAGCCAGCTAACTCGAGCCCCAGCTCCGTGTGATTTTTGCTCGTGCGCGCGAATCGTTCGTTCACGCCGAACCCCCTCCGCGTTTGTCATCTAGTACTTGTTTCGAACTGCGTCTGTCTATGTGGTTGTTGTTGCGAAAGTGTTGTTGACTTGGACTAAAGCGTGAGCGTTGTCGCCACTGCCACATCATCGCGTTTGGCTCACTGCGAACGCGGACGTTGCGCGCGCTTCTCTCGAACCACGACGTCACCTCCTTCCTGCTACTATTGCAGCCTTCTTGTCCATTACTTCCAAGCGGATCCACGCTTTGCCTGCTGCGTGAAGTTGGTTGGCCAGCGCAACGTCTGCTTCGGATTTTTTGCTCGCCCGTACGCTTCTTTTTCTCAATTCTTGCAAAAATTGATTGAAGACCAGCAGGCCCGTCACCAGCTGGGACACCAAAGAGGGCGAAAAGTTTTCTGGGAGGTGCCCAAATTTTTCAAACTATGTCCAGCAGATTTTTCCAGGGGGGCGAAAAGTATTTTAGGGGGGATTCTCCTCCCCGCGTGCCCCAAGTTACGGGCCTGAAGAACAGTGATGTCCTTTGCTGCTGACGCTGCTAAGTTTATTTTTCGCTGCCGTTGCGAGTTTCGGCGTCCACATCACGTCAGTATGTGACGCTGGCTGTTTGCGCGAGCTAGACAAACATTTTGATATGACGCGTTACTACACTTCGAGAGGCCACATGCCCGTCAAACTGAAATGCCACGCGGGGGTATATTTGCTTGAATAGACGAATTTACAGCTGCAACCACAGGCGTAGCCATGGTTAGTTTTAGCAAATCTATGACTGGCAAACTACTTCACGCGACAATGTTAGTGACACTTGGTATTTTGTGCTGTTTGCGTTTCCTTTTTTCAGGGAGGACCCTAAACATTGCCAACGCTTACTCCCACCCGCTGTTCTACCGAGGAATCGACGAAGCGACCGGTTTTCGAACGAGGTGTTTTACTCCTTCAGTGTTGGTTGCAGTGGGTTCGAGAGATGGAAGGTCTCGCGGTTTACGATGTTACCGGGGCGAACTGTTAGAAATGTTTTCGCATTTGCTGCTGTTAAATTTTTCTAAATCTATGCCCAGATACGCCGCACTGACAATTTGACTTTTTTAGTCGTACCTACGTTTCAAAAACGCTTTTTGATGTCCACTGAATGACATGAATGTCGTCCCATTATAAGGTTTGGTCACTTCGGTGTTTGTCTGAACTTATTTCAACGTAAACGGTTAAGTTTCAAGTTGCGCTTTGAGCTGAAAACAAAACAAAACTTCGTCTGAACTCGAAAAATCAGTACAACTGTTTTTAGCATTTAAATTTTTTTTATCGTATTTTAAACATGTGCACTGCACCTTATCTGCACCCGTAAAATAAAACTGCAGTGGCACTGCAACTTATGCGATCATCGCCCGTGGTGACAAAGCTGAGGAGCAAGCCGGTCATCATAACAGTAGTTCCTGTTGTCATTGGCGACAGTGAACGTGCTAAATACCGTTCCGCTTTAGTGCTCTGACACGACGTCATTGACTATGTTACGTTGTTTATGATGTTACCGTTTTTTTTTCCAGAAACATTCTTTGTTTTCCCATCAAGAATAACTTGGGAGGTATGGTTGCGTAGAAAGGTCAAACGTTATTTTCTCAGCGTCGCATGCACGCTTGACTGAGCGCTTAAATTGCATGGAGAAAAATGGCGTCAGTTTGCGATTTTGCAGCTTGCACCGCGCGCACGAAATTGCCACTATGCGCTTCGTTTGCAAGCTTCCCGGCAAAGCTCTACTTACCCAGGTTCTCCCAACAGCATGCCTCGGAATCGTACCGGAAGCACGGACACTCGCTGAAAATAGTTCGTGCGCTGGGCCACCCTTTGTTTCGTGACTGAGTCTTGGCACCGGCCGGGCTGACGCGTGTGGGGCCATCTTTGCGTGGCGGCGATTGCTGGAGTTTCGTTTGGTTCGTCTGAAAAGCCTTTAGTCCTTGTCAGTTGCGGCGTGGGGCAGGACGTGAGATTCGCTTGCACGAAAAAGCAAACGATGAATCAAACGAACGCATAATGACGAGTGCTGTGACTGAATTCTTTGTTTTCTGTTAAAGTCGGTGGGAATTTTTTTTCTTGCGTTTCAGTGGTCGTCGGAGTTTCACAACTATGCAACAAAATAAAAGGTAAAAATGCCCGTCGCCTAAAATCTATCGTATCCTTGTCCGACTTGAAACATAGATTTGTTCACGCACCAGTCTCTTCTCAGGGAGCCGCTTCACGAAATACGACGAGGAACTCGCAGAAAGGTTCGCCGTTTTCTCGGGCATCTCCATCGCTCACGTAATTACGACGTCACGTCCGTTTGAAACTTTCCTCAGTTGCTTTCGCTTGAACTCAAGCGAACTCTTTTCTTTTCCGCAGTCGATCCTTTACAAGAAAGCGCAGGAGTCCGACGCGCGCACTCGACTCGCCAACGAGTTGATGACGTACCACATGAAGGTGACGACGATTGGTGACTTCCGCACCGCTGCTTTGCAAAGCGTTTGCTGCATTTGAACGGCGTGCTTAAATGCGAATTTTCCTAATCCTTTACCGCTTGCCAAACGGCTCTGTTTTAAACGCGAGAGGACACAATTCGTATTCGCAAGAAAAGGCGACGACTCTTGAAGTAAAGTAGAAGTTCACCGCAGTATCAACCTGCTGGCGAAACGGCAACGACGTGAGCGTTAAGAAGCGGCGTTTCGCTGGTGCTGCTTGATGTCGCCAAGAGTAAATAATAATCTCAAGCTCTAATTTTGCTGCAAGCTTTCGAAGAATCAGCCGACCGGGCTCTGCTTTCATCTGTTTACGATAATTGAAACTTGCACACAGCAGTATTCAAGAAGCTACTCTACACACAGGCGAAGGGTTTAAATCCACCAGCAAATTTTTAATAGGAAATCGATTTCACATAACAGTGTGCATCGTCAGTCCTACAGTCTTGTTTAACAAGTGTCATGAGTCTGATGAGATCTCCCTTGGTAGCCGAAAAGGGTTAATCCCGTGCGTTTTCAGCCAAGCTTTATTTCTCGTGCGTGCGTCAGCCTCGTGCCTTTTCGTTCGTTGCTCTTTTACGGAGCAGCGTTCTGTATCGGTTCCGACCAACGAGATATGAATGACCGCGTTTCGCTCGGTAACTGTTTTGGGCGCAGGTGGAGCACGACGACATCTTGTCGAATATGCCGGACGGCGCATGCGCAATGAACGACATCCACCCGTCGTTTGACAAGTTCGACTACCCGCCACGCTATCTCCCGTGCAGCCTTCACGTGAAGGTACATGCGATGTGTATTTCGATACCCAGCGCTGTTTGATTTTCTTCGCGGTCCATCCTATTGTTGTCAATGAACGTTTCCGCGTTTGGTGCCATCCAAGATGCCAGAACATCTTCCTGAGCTTGCCAGAAACTCTATCGTGACTTTAAACGAAAAAACATAAAACAAATCCGCTGTTTTCCACACATTCACCAACCTCGCCACTCCCGCCGCATTAATTCCACTCGTCTAGTCTTTACGTCATTGCCGCATAGCATAGCTCTTACGTCATAGCTCGACTACAAAGCTGTCGCAGCAGTTGCTCGGGAACGGCGCGTCGTGCAGCCGGCTGAGCTGTCAGCGCGCTTGCCGCAGTATGCAAGGCGAGGTCTCCCGCGAACGCAAATCGGTTATCGTCGCCGTCTCGGTGTCATTCGGACGCTAATAGAACAAGCTGGCTAGCTTGTTATGTGACGCATGTCGTTGATTTCGACATCGATCTCGCAGTGCGCCGTCGCTGCGCAGACGCTTCGAAACGAAATCGACTCGAGCGCTGGATGAGCGTTGGACCAAGGTGGCCTTGGTTGGACGCAATCAACTCGGCCATGCGTGCGCTGGCGCCGTTTTAACGCGTGCTGGTGAGGTTGCCACGACCTTGACGTCCGCGAAGCCCATTTTATAGCGACGTGAACTTGGCCTGTGGCTGATGATGACCAGTACACTTCGGTATCCTTAGAATGCCCCCTCCTGCCTTTCTTCGCTTTGCGTGCTTTGGCAAAAGTTCGTTTGAGGCTGTGGGGTGTGTATCGAGATCGATTTCGGAAAGCATCGGCTGCGATTAACGTCGAAGTGTGGCGTTTTTATCGGAAGTACAGCTTACAACATCAACAAGGCAGCTTTACAAATTGGTGTTGTAGGCTAATGCTTCCAGGGCGTCCATGAGTCAAATTTTTGTTTCTTGTATCGTGTCCTACTAGAAAGCAGAGTTAACTCGCGTTTGTCAACGACTTGGATTGATTACACTTATTATTCAGTTATTCCTGAATAACTTCAGTCGAGGATCATACTGTCTGACTTTACTAACTCTAAGGTGTGATTCATAAACAGGTGCTTTTGATAGAAAACAAACATTTGGATTAAAAGTTCCAGTGATTAGAATGTAAGGTTCGCGACGACTCGTTTTTTGCCCATGACCCAACTCAACGTCAACTGCCCACAGCTTCGAATCAAGTCAAGTTTAAATCCATCAATCGCGCCAGCCGTTGCTTCTCACTTTGCTGATTTTGTTCAAAAGGAGTTCGAATCAAAACACTGCTCGTCAGTCATAACAAGCTCCCCAGCAGTCATGCGGGGCTGCCACGTGCATTGTGGTTTTGCAAATATTACTTATAATGGTTTTGCTTCCAAAACGCGCCCGCACGTCTTTGTCTTGGTTTATGCCGTTCGAATTTTTTTGTTCCGTCTTAAGGCGGCTGACTTGTCACATGATTGCCTGTGAAAAGTCGTCATCCTTATGTTCGACACGTAAGTTCAGTGTTTCTAGTGCCGTGTGAACTGAAAACACCACAATGTGAAATAGTCAGGGCTACCATTGATCTAGACGCAAAAATAAGGACTGGTGAAGAAAATTTGAAATCATTACCTAAGAAACAAAACAATTTTTTCTGTTAACACCACTAATGTCAGTTGATTTAATTGCTTATTTATCTCCAGGAACCATTTGCTTCAGCAATGTCTTATTCTCGACTTTCTTCTTGTAGTCGTCACGGAAAACGTTTTTTCGCTTGCTTATTTCTTAATCAATGAAATGCTAATGGCATGCATGTCTATCAGATGTTGCCTATTTAAAATTGTTACACTACAGAAAATAAGAAAAATAAGGACGCAAGTCACAAATAAGGACGTATCTTAGAAATAAGGACAGTATGGTAGCCCTGCAAATAGTCAAAGGCAGGAGTCTTCTTTCACAGCCGAACAACTCTTCTATGCAGGCATGCATCTGGATGTACGAAGATCTCGGTCTGGTCGCCAAGTTCCACATCCCGATGCGGTCCCTCGTTCATTTCGTGCTTACCGTCAGAAAGGGGTACAGGGACCCACCGTACCACAACTGGAACCACGCCTTCTCGGTGATGCACCACGCCTTCCTTTTGATCAAAAACCTGCGCCTTCAAAGCAAACTGAGGTAGAAATATCGGCGTGCTTGCTCGTTTTTTGACGTTCCTTTGTGCGAAACGCGCACATGCTCCGTAATGTTTGATCTTGTGCAGAGGTGACCAACATGCGGCCCGCAAAAGAATTTCGTGCGGCCCGCGAAGCATTCAGGCGAGGCCAGCAGTCTTGTTGTTTGTTTCTGTTGATGGACAAGTTTTTTTTTTTGTTTTTAACAGCTTTCGTAGTATGACTAAACAGTTGTGCGGCCCGCTTACTCAGCGGCAACTGACAAAGTGGCCCGCGATAGCAAATAGGTTCCTCACCCCTGATCTAGTGAGTCAGGCCGGTCACCCACTGGCCCAGTGGTAAATTGCTCTCACAGAAAAGCGTTGGGTAGACATTGCCCCTTGCAAGCAAAGCGATGTCTGTATTGAGCGTGCATTGCCGAACGCATATGCACAAACAACTTTTATTTAAAGAACGTAATAAAAGATGCGTTAATCTTTTCAATTAACTGAACGATGTGGTTGCGAAAACTGAAAATGCCGAGTTCAGAAAAAGGAGCGACTGTTTGCAGCTGTATGCGGGTTCGGGATGTCGTTGCCAATTACGATCTTTTTCCCACTTGCAATGCTTCCGCCGTTGTCTCTCGTCTTTCGCAAACCGCGCAAGCACTGTGCTATGTGATGTATAAACCTTCCAACTGAAAGCAAGCCATCGCCTCGGCGCGCGCCCAACAAGCCCAGTCTCTGTGTTCACAGGAAGCAGAGTGACGTATGCTTTGTAGGGATGTTTTCACAACCGAGAGAGAGTTGAGTTCGTCCTTACTTGCACTCGTTTAAATGACGGGAATTTCACCTCGCTTGCATTGTGTTTGCTCGTGAGGGCGTGTTTATGTCATCATGAAAACCAATCACGTGATTTCGCTACAGCGACCTGGAAGCGATAGCCTTGTTGACAGCCAGCATGTGCCACGATCTCGACCACCGGGGCACGAACAACGCTTTTCAGACAAGCTCGGTAAGAGCGTGGCTTGCAACTGTGTGGTTGTGTTTTGCATCCTTACGACTAGAGGTGGTGTAGCTGGACCATAATGTAATTCAGGGGTCTCCAAACTACGGCCCGCGGGCCAAATGCGGCCCGCGAAGCCGTTTTGTCAATGATGAAAAAATATAATCACGAAAATTTGTTGATTTGGAAGAATATAACGTATCCCGAAACAATCACATTACGCAACATGTCCGGCCCTTGGCATGTTTTGTATTAGCGGATGTGGCCCTCGGACAAAAAAGTTTGGAGACCCTGATGTAATTGATAAACTCTCGGCGTCGGTACAATGTACTTCGTCAAGTACAATGTAGATCAGAATATACTCCTTGTCCCACGCAGGTCCAGAGCAATGGTGTATTGTGACCTTTCTGGTGCGGCGTTCAGTGATGGTTAAATGGGGGCATATTGTGGTCATTCTTACTTGGTGCGCACTGTTCGTGACGTCACGCTATGACGTTTTACTCGCATTTCCAAACCAATCTTTTGGCGGATTTTATTAACCAACCTGTGTAATGGCCAGCAAACGCTCTGTTAGTTGGTGAACACGGTGAACACTTGATACCCGTATGTCATTAGTAGGGCAACCAAAAGTCAATAAAATCAAAAATTTTCTGCCGTTTCTAGAGTTTATGAAACATCCACAAATCAAATTTCACGCTCATACCATGAGGGAATACCAAGCTATTAGGTCAAAAAAAAGTCAAAATTTATCACTGGTCAAAATTTGTCGTTAGGGCCAAATTTTCTTGCAGCACAGTTTTTTTCTGTTAATCGAAATTTTATTGAAACTGCAACAACAGATAGTGATATGCTTTTGCAAGTTAAGTTGCAATTATGTAATAATAATGGGCTTGTTGCGATTTCTGACGTAATAACGTTGTTTTGCCCACTACTGGACGATTGAATAGCATGTAGGATAGGCGTGGTAGGCGAGAAATGTGGTCTTGCAGTGTATGTTTTGGCAAATGCTCAATCCATTATACATGTAGTGTTTCAGCTTTTATGATGTTCTCAGGTTTGACTCCACTGTAGTGATTAACGTACATATCAATATATCATCCCCAAAGTTAAACAACCCAAATTTTTTAAATTTCGAAGCAGGGTGCATAAATATGCTTCTTGGTTAACCTCATCACGTAAAGCTGAATTATTTTGCAGTTACAAACGCAGAAAATTTATAGGTCAAAATAAAGCCAAAATTTGTAAATTATAAAGTCAAAATTTTAAGTTTTTAGGTCAAAAAATTGGTTGCCCTAGTCATTTGTTACCGTAAACTATCAGCATTCCAAACTGCGACAACGCAGTTCACTAAATTTAAAACAGCGCTCCACGCAGTGACCTAAAAATAATTCAGTAACATACACTGAGCGCTGCTACAGCAGATTAAAAGACACTCAATGCTACAAATCATCTATAATGCAATTCTATCCAACTCAGCTTACTTCACCTTCCCCGAATATCTGCAGAAAACCAGTAACTAAACTGATAAAACATCAGTTGCAACAAGTAAATTTGCCATTTCTCTGCTTTCTAGCTGTAGTGGAGTAGTCGCGGTGCTGACTGCCGAAAAATTAA
>JGI24158J21664_10003898_pt1 | contig 18987 bp, 12 predicted proteins | sample Ectturendosymbi3_FD_21664 | JGI IMG/M metagenome (IMG submission 21664)
AAAAAAACATGGTGACTAAAGGTATTTTCGTAGGTTTTAAGGGAGAGATCGCCCCCACTGGATCCACCCCTGCGTTGGAAAGCTAAACTCCCCAACGCCTGGTAACCCTAAGGTCTGGTGTTCGATTTTCCCAAAAACAAAATCTCTTTCCCTTTGCATATTCAATACACATCACGAAATTTTTTTTCTGATTTTGTTTATTTACACAAGATTTTCTTGTTCTGCTGCTCTTCCAAATGTTATTTTCAAAAAGTTCTGTTGTCTGGCTCCTCTTATGTTGCTCTGAGGCCCCCTCCCTTGTGCAGTGCACGTAAGTCTGAAATATTTGACCCGTTTCGTTAATCCCATCATGTATTAGTTTCTTATGTCTTTTATGCTATCATCGTATCATCCATCAAGGTTTTGCATAGATACCATTTCCTTGTCGTGTTTTCATGTGTCAATTGCTTTGCCAATAAACTGGTCATTTTTTCAATCCTCTTCACAATAATCAGAAACAGCTCTCCCTATGTCAACATCTTCAGTGTAGTTTCAAGTCAAATCTTTCAACTTGAAGCAGTTTGCGCATGGCTGGTTACAATTACTTATGTAATTGTGTACTGCATTTTATATCATGATCCTGCATTGAACGTCATACAAATGCATGAATAAACTTGAACTTGAACTATTATCAGCGGAAACCACTTAGAAGCATTTTTGAAATAAATCGGTCATTTGTTGCGTTGCCTTTGCTTTCATCTGATTTGTCACAGGCGACCACAGGAAAGGACACAAGCGGTCAGCAAAGCCCAATAACGACGCGCGCCTGAAGCAGATGCTGCATGGTCGCGAACGCCATGTATATCCCTTCATTAAACAAGATCCTCATCGCAGAAAGTCTGACGAAGGAGACCCTTGTAGCGACAAAGGTGCGAACATGCTGTAAAAATGCTGAGAGCAGTTTTTTTTTATACAAATTTGAGTTGCAGTTCGCGTTTCGAACATGTGGAAATCAAAATCGTGTTTATTGTCTTCATGTTGCAAATCATACGTTGACAAAAGTAGCGCTTCTTCGCATTTGAAATGTATACCCACGCGGTGCCTGCGTCCTCACTTGATCTTCACACCAATCGTTGAAAAGCAATCCCGCTAAGTTTCAAATCGTTTTTACGTAATGTTGCCATCTACTGATACAACCAGTTCACCTTCGTACAGAATTCTTGACAGCCGTCTTGTTTATGCATCAGCAACGACAGCAAGTTCCACGATTTGATTTCAAATGAAACCACACAGCGAACGCTGCGTTTAACCGCCTGGTCTTAACAGCCATGAAATGTTTTCGAAAGAAGTATGAAGTTTGAAAATAATTTGCCACCCACTGTTAGATTCCATTAAGGTTTTTCAACGACGGGTCTTTGAGTCCAACATGCTAGCAAAAGCATTCATTTATTTATTTACATGCTTCGCTCACACACATGGTTTGCATCACAAAGGTTGGTTAGCCAAAGACAACAAGGGTACGAAAACGCTTCGTCACAACGCATCACAGAATAGGTGTTAAGAAACAAACTCTGAAAAAACGCACCAGCAACTACGTTCGATGATCATCATACAGAAGTACAGAAGTNTTGTATATACGGTTGCCAGATGCGTTTTGTAAAAATACCGGCCGGTTTGTCAACAGCAGGGTCGGATCCAGCCAGCAAGTTTAAAGGGGGGGCGATTTCAATAATATTTGGCAGTCAAGTCTCATTACGGGTTCACTGCTGTAAGACAGATGAAGTATACCTCACAACAGNGCTGTTACAAAACAATGGACGGCCAACTAGCCNTATATCGCGAATGCTGTTTTCCGAATGGTAAAAAATCATGGTGAAAAAAGTNACTTTTTTAGGTTTTAGGGGGCGATCGCCCCCCCTGGATCCGCCCCTGGTCAACACCCNCTGNCAGATCTAACCTGTGTCGACTCGTAATCCGTAAGTGGCACAGGGAAAACAGAGAGATAATCAGTATTGTTAAGTCACAATTAATAAATTTGCCGGTATTTTGGCTGGCTCATTATATTTCGGTTTGTGTGACAATCACACCACGGATTGCATCAAAGCAAATAAACTTCTCTGAAGGAAATGTCCTGATGAGATTAGAGTCATCATAATTTAAAGAAATTTTGCGTTAGTTCTTTCTGAAGTTAAGGCAAATTATTTATTTTCAAAATAGTAGAGGCCGGCCTTTTACTGGCCTCTACTAAATTAGAAATAAAATACCGGCCAGACCGGTGAAATACCGGCCATCCGGCAACCCTAGTTACAAATAGTGGGTGAAAAATGGAGGTTTGTAACAAGCATCAGACAACTGAAGTGAGCTGATAAAAGTTTAATCAAAATGTACATCGTTAAACAAAAGAATATAAATTGTTTCTAGTCAAGATATCAAATGTCCTGTCGAAATTCACCAACGTGATGTGGGCGCGCACTTACATTTGTGGCCTTGTCATGCAAGTTTCAGTAGACGTTCTTGTGGGCAACGCGGAGGCATTTAGTACCAGACTGTATATTTCCTCCACAATTGGTAGGTATACACTGCATGAAATAGACATGAAACAGGCGTTTTTAACTGCAGTAGTGCATTGAGTAAAGGTACCTCTGAGCTTGTTCGCTGCACAGCAAAATGATTTCACTTGCCTCTGAATGTCATTGTCATCTTTCAATGAGGCACCACGATATTTCACTTGTTTGGAAAGCTCCATACTTTTTCCATTTAAAGAAACATGGTGTTGTTTATACTGTTTTTGGGGGAAAACGTAGGTAGATTAATTAGTTTTGCGAACAAAACTTTGTGATTAGTTTTGTCAAACGCCTTAGACGATTTAAAAAACGCTGAAAGCACTGGAGTGCCTTTGTTCACATAATATTATACAGTCTGTTTGAGTAAAAATACATAGGTATCAGTACCATATTGGGGTTTAAAGCTAAGCTAGTTGTTAGTGGCAGCCAGAAGTGGTGAAATTCAGGATAAAATGTAATGCTCAAATAGTTTGGAGATAATAATGCCAAGAGAGATAATTCCCACCATCCCTTATGTCAAAATTCTTGTTTCTAACAGTTTTCATGCATTTTTATGGAATTTTTCTATGCAACCCTTTACCTACTGCGTGCGCCACTTTGCACCAACATAACGCGCCTGCGCAATGAACTGGAGAGCTGTTCAAACCCTCTAAAGATACGCAAAGTCTTGTAGTTTGCATTAAAAATAAAATTATAAAGTTTTGGATTTGAGTTTTTTTGTGGGTGACGTCATAATTGGGGCAGGTTTAGGGTTTTTTTGGATGGGGTCATCGGGCCCTGGGCCCCAACCCTAAGAGGCAATTTTTTGTTTCTTTCTTTAAAAAAACTAGGCGAAAATCCGCATGTGTAGAGCCCTTGGTTGGCCTTCTAGCTTTTGTGGTTAACAAATTATGGCGTAAAAACAACAAAATTAATTAATTCCCCAAGGAAATTAACCACTTAATTATTGATTTTTTTCGAATTTCTTTGACAGGAATTTTTTGGAGTGGTCCTGCACGGCATTAGTGTTTGCTTTGTGCTTTTCATTTGCGTTACGATACGCTCTCAATCAGTGCAAATCTGAAATCTTTGGGTCTGCCTTTCATATTGTCAAGCAAAGGTCCACTTTGGGTATTCTTGTTGTCTTTCTAGGAAAAGTAGGCATTTTTTGGCACCACAATGTTTTTCATAGTTACATTCAACCCAGGAATGTAATGACTGCCTACGCTTGGATATAGCGTCAATTGCTGTCGTTTCGAGCAACATAACTATATTTGTTGGTCAAATGAAAGTTCGTCCGATACAGCATTACAAGAGACTTGATTTTTCCAGAAGTAACTATCGTGCCAAGAAAAAATAGTTTAAATAACGACGATTTAAACGAAATCCTGTTGGACGTTTTCAATACATGTCAAAAATTGTTGGGAAAACTTTTCATCCTCGGCAAGACTCAACGACTGAAGTGCGAAACTTCAGACTGCAAAGCACGTGGTTGGCGCTTCATAGAAAAACATGGGGAACCAGTCAGTGCATGTCACACATAATCGGGAAATTATGTTTAACATGATGAATTAAATGCCTCTNCTCATATATGCCTCNCCACCCGCGTGCTTCGTGTTCAGACACTCCGCGCTTCATTTATTAAACTTTGTGAGACAACAAACAGTTCTCTACTAAACGTCCAACATGTTGTCGGATAAACCATTTGTATTTTGCAATCTTCTCTCAAGTTTTACTTTAACCTGTTCAAGACCGTCGTGTGAATGGATGCATGATGCATGAAACGCAGGCTGAGGTTCTCGCAGTTGTAAAAAATAAAAAATACTGCATTTCACTTTCTTTCAAAATTTTCCTTACAGTTCTTACAACCATTCTATGTTTTGATGCTAAAAAAGATAGTTTTGACTACGTGAATTCCTCAAGGTTGATTTAATGAAAATGTCCACATGGGTTTTAAAAATTAAGTAATTGAAGGAAAGTAGTGTTCATATGTTGGTTGAATTCCATTACTGGGTAACAGCATCTTGTAGTAAAAACGATGCAAGTCTAAAATATTTTGAACAATGCAAAAACTTACCGAAAACGAGTTGATTTGAATAAATAATCCGAAATGCTTTTGACACATGAAGATTAATTATTTCGATTACATTGTGTACTGTATATGCACTAAGGTTACCTCAAAGCGTTCCTTGAGAGCTCTCGCCTTTCACACTGGCATTTTTGCTCGAGGCCACTTTCGCTATGTTCGATTTTTCATTAGATAAAAAAATGTTTGCAAAATCTGATGATGACCTTTCGTGCTCGCGAGTCACTGTACAATTAACTTTAGGTGTTTGTGCAGTATCTTGGAAAGGTCAGGGTTTTGTAAGACAACTGAGGAACCAAGAAAATGGCGTGTGTGCCGTGTATGTGAAACGGCTAATGAACTTGGCTCGCATAGTTGCTCCGTGCTCTTTGATACTGTACAGAGTGCTGTGGCGCTCCATTCGACGACTCAGACACGAGCGAAGCTCCGGGTCCCTCTCGTAGAGTACGTGACAAGAGCTTGACAGTGGTTGGGATTATGGATGAGCTCCGCCTCCAGGGAGATTTGACTTCGCTGGAGTTCGTGCGCACGTTCGCTGCCAGAAGGTTTTCTGTCGTCAGCGAGTTAGATTCGTTTTTGTAAGTTAAAAAACAAATTTTAACTACAATTTTACAATTTTAGTCTCATCACAATTTGATGCCACCAGGTCATCACCAGCAGTGCGAGATCGTTGAATTGTTTAGAATGCATTGATACAACTGTATACGCAACGTTTGTCTAACGTGTTTTTTTTTAATGTATGTGATGTACGTTTCAATGAATGTGCTTAATTTTTCCTCCCTACTTGTCTGCAAAGTTCAGGCAGTGCTGCAACATCCTGAATGTCATCATTCGTTACATCCAGGGAAGCATCAGTCCACACGGTGGCGTGCTTGCTTGATGATGACAGGCTCAACTTGGATGAATTTCGGGTTTTCTGCGCTTTGTGCAGATGGCTTGAAGCTGAACAAGTCCACCTTGTCCACGCTCCATATTTGTTGTCGAAGGTTTGGCTGTTTGCGTCAGAGATACGAAGTGTTTGCGACAAGCAATTGTTCATACATTGACAGTCTAGTGAGCAATTAGTGTCTGAAAATATTTTCATCATGAAACGTTTGGTCGAAGTTGATGTCACTAACTGAAGGCATGACGCGACCTGGAATCACAGATGACTGATTCACTGCGCGTTGTGTACTCAGTGGCGTCACTTCGAGCAGACGTTGTGATCACGTATTTCTGCACACGGCTAGCGGCTAGATTCCATTGGCGATGCGCTAAAAGCTGCTCACAGGAGGACTGAGATTTTTCTTGTTCAAATGCTGGGCAACTCTTGTTGGTATAATTTAATAAAATCTAGCGGCAAACTCAAAAGTTCCGTGCAGCAAAGCAATATTTTGAAAAGATAGATTGAGATGAAAATGTTAGATTAAATTCCGATGTTTGTGATTTTCACAATTTACTATCTACTTGTAGACAAACGAATTATATTAATCGTTTTCTTTCATACTGTATCGTGCTTCGTTTTAAGCGCTTTTGGCATTTAGCTTATAGTTTTATGTGCAACAATACGAAGTGTTTTTTCAATAAGTAGATTCGAGATGTATTTGTCATAGTTAGGAGGGTGCGACTAGCTTAGTACTTATGTAATTCGTCTGTGATTTCAACATCCTGCTTCAAACTGAACTTCGACAAAACATTTTGAAGTGATGTTTTCAAACATTAGAAATCAAAGCTTGCGTTCGATTTTTTATTTTTTCTGGTGTGAAAGCGTTTGTGCCGAGTCTCGCTTATTTCAAGAGGCGCAAAGCTGAATTTAATAGTTTCTGGTTTGATTTCGATTCTGTTGTGCTGCATAGCCTTCTTATTAAAAATTTTGATTATTTTACATTAACGTTCTCAAAAGTTTCCTATTTTTGCTTTCAACATTTGGTGAAGAAAATAACAAATTCTTAATTTGCAAATTACTCGCGGTTTATGAAACCTCATTCTTTCCATCGGTTCCTATCCAACCGATATATTTGCAACTTGTAGTCAGTATTGAAATGTCTGCCTTTTGTCGTTTTGCATTATTTTTGCACTTATTGATTAGACAAGAAACATCATCCACGCTTCGGCCTGTCGCCAATTGTCATTAAATAATTTTGTCGCATTGCATGCGATCCAACAAAAAACTATTAAAATGTCGTTTAAATTCATCTCCTGGTTCTGTAGGGCACATTGTGTAAACACACACATCAATAATGTGCACCAATGAAAAGCATCACTTCTTGCACTCCAGCAAGCGCTACTTTTAACAAAGTCTCAGCAGTGACCAAGTACTCACTTTTTAATGGTTTCATTTTTATCATCAGTTTATACATGGAGTTTAACGTGTCGCAGGTTCGTCCTCTTTTGTCTTAGACGTGTGGGCCAAGCTGAATTTGGCAAGCCTAACCTAGATAACTCCGCCAGTCCTTTAAGTCGGCTAACGGTTGAAGCACATTTATGGGCTTCAGTTACAAAGATCCAAATTTAGCAATAGAACATAATCTTTTTTAAATGACTTATTTCAGCTGCGTCTTCAACTTCTAACGCCACAGCAGCTTACAGAACACGTTGAAACGAAGGACTATCTCATGCGAAAGAAAAAATGTCGTGTTCTTATACTAGAAGCTTTCCGGTTTCACTGTTTGCAAGCTCAAGGAGGACAGGCTGAAGATGTTTACTCAACAGAGCCAGTCCGTGGCCAGAAACCTCGGGTTGGAACAAGCAAGTAAGACAAGGATCGTTGAACAGAGGATTTCGAAATCAGTTGTTAGACAGTTATCTATAACAATTTGTCACCGCTGAAATTCTTGCCGTGCGTAATTTCTAACGACAACCACCAACAATTTGTAACCACNCTTAACACAAATTCGAAACACAAAGAATTGANACCAAACATTTCCCACGGAAGACAATATTTTCGCCACGAGCCAACCATTCAACACTTTCAGAGAAAGCAAATATGATTGTAGGGGTTCCCCTTCCGTAAGGTTTTTCACGGGTGTTGTTTAGCTCTCTACGTAACAAGACACACAGTACAAAAACCAGATCAAAACTCTTGCAAGGAAATAGGTTGCTGATGTGACAGATTGAAAAAACGCGATTGCGCAATTTGACCAAAGCCTGCAAAATGGGAAAAAATTACAAGAAATCGAGTGTCTATAACAGTGGTTCTCAAATTGGTCGATATCGACCCCAAGGGGTCAGTTGGACCATCCAAGGGGTCGATAAATACTCACGGGGTCGAATGGGGGTAAATGAATAACTGCTGGGGTCTTCTGGAGCAATGAAGCCTTCAATTCAAAATTATTGTTAATCGGGCAAGGAATGCAAACGGCGTTTTTCAACAAATCAAACAAAATTTAGAGGGCCGATAAAATCTCAGCTGCAGTACTGCGGTTTAAAAGTACATTCGATTCGAATAGTTTTTTATTAAATCATCCATTGTGATGACATTATGAAAACTGTTGTTTGTTACGTCACAAAAATATTGTAGTGCATTTGTCGCAGTTCGGCGGTTGCTAGGCCACGGGGGCTACAGAAACTTGTATACTTTAATTGGGGGTCAACGTGCAGAAAAGTTTGAGAACCACTGGCCTATAAGCTTCCTTTCAACCTTGCCGACGCTGTCGCCGTAAAACGAGTGTTACCCGGATAAGTGTTACTTTTTGACACATGCTTGTTGTGATAAGTGATGTCATGCAGATAAATTCTGGCCGAGGTGAGAACTTCTCTTTACCTTGGATAGAGGTTCGTGGTAGGGGATTGGTGGAATATATCTTGGTGAGGTATTCCTTGCGGAGAGATGTTGTGATGACATACTGTTTATGGCAAAAGGTGTCATTGTGGCGGTTGAATGTCGACAGCTCTTATCGAATCTTCTAAACCAAATTTTTTCCTAGTTCATCGCTTTTTAGTGCGGCAAGAGTATAGGTAGCCGACTGACATCTGTCACCGTGTTCATTCTCATGTCTAAAGTGTGGCCTGCAAACTGTTGAAAAGAAAATATAGACCCTTTGTTGATGTACGGTTAAACGTACTGAAATTGTTGTGGGCCAAAGTTTAATTCTTGGCGATGTCACTTTGATGTTAATGAAAATCTTACTTGTTTTTAACTTAATGGATTTAGAAGGTAGGACTGATAATCCTCTGGCATATTTTCTTGGGTAAACACGTTTTAGAAACGCTTTGTTTCAAACATTTGGCCCTTATGCGAGCTTACCTATAACCATGTTCAAGTGATGTTTAAATGCATGGCTGTATTTTAAGCTACATGGTCAATATAAATTCCAACAAGCTAATGCCTATTTGTACAGAAGTCTTGAACGTTTATTTGCTCGGAACAAAAGCCAATGACCTTCATTATCTTCTAATTGCATTTAATTTTTTATAAAAATATTTGCCTTGCATGCGTTTACAGAACCTACGACTCCGATGAAGCAGAGACTTGGTCGCTCGGTGAAGATGGTGGTCTGATTAAGAAAGACAAAAGCTCCACATTCTGTCCTGTCAAACCCTGTCACTGCGTACCGGATTATATTCTCGCCTCTGGAGGTGCTGTAGTTAGTGAGGCTGGTTGAAAGTGAGACACGATAATGGTCGATGCTTTCACACGTTGCTGATCAATGCTTTTCGACGCCCCTGCTATAACATTCTTAACGAATAATTTCGGGTTATGTTGTTTCCTTACCTAAAAACTGGTTTCGTTAGAGATAAATCAATCTAAAATGAATTCTTGAATACAATTTATTTGCTACGAGCCGAAGCAAGCGGTCCGCACTGCAAACACAAAAGATTCAGGACTTTCTCTAAGCCATTGGATTTATAATTCATTGTTTAAAGCAGGGGTGAGGAACCTGTGGCCCGCGTGAACATTTGAATTGACCCGCATCAGAATTTTCGTTACCCAACTTAGAGTACAAAGTCGCGTCAAAACGAAGCTCCATGATAAGCAGGTACTTAGAGACAATGTCAAGAGAAGCCTCTATTCTTCATAATTAGATAGAGGTAGAATTTTTGGATAAATCAATTGTTTTTGCGCCCCGCCAGCGGTAATCCACCATCTATGCGGCCCGTGATAGTAAATAGGTTCCCCACCCCTGGTTTAAAGGTATGTTACAGGTGGAGTTTTCTAAGGATTTTTAATTAGCAGCATTTTGCCAGTATCTCTAGATAGGAAAGAAATACTGGAAAAATGCTGTTAATTAAAGAGTCCAGGGCACAAAAATCTTTTGTAAAAGTATAAGCCGCAGAGGACATTATTAACTGCTATTAAGTTTATACTTTTTTAAATCTCTCGTTAAACGTTAGCACGACACCAAATGGGCCTACTACGCATATGTACAAAGTGAATTCGGTTTTATTATTTTTCTCATCAAAATGTGCCAAAACTTGGTTTACTCTGCCCGCAATTTTATTTAAAGACCTTTAATTTTGACAAGCGAACACCAGACATGTTCAACATGCAAACGTCTATCGCGCACATGAGCACAACGTTATCATCGCAGTTGTGAAACCGTGGACACGTTTGATGCATCCCTTTCAACTGCAGGAATCGACACAAAGCAGAAAGTGCCTTCGGATGGAGTCTACAAATACGAAGAGCGTGAAAACGCCTGGCTCCGATTTGCTAAAATGCCTCAGCCTCGCAACCATCACGCTACAGTATATTGTAAAGGAGCCTTGTATGTACTGGGTGAGTTGACCGATGAAGCTAACTTCTTGTGCGTTCCTGAGTTGTGCCTCATCTTAAAAAGATCAAAAATTAACTTTGGTGGCGACTACTATCTTACAATTGTGTTGGAAACTAACTCTTGGTTTCAAATCGCTTTTACGAGAATATTTTAGTCATAATAACTCGATTTGAAAGAAAAGACCGTCCTGGCCCAAAGCCATGAAAACGTTAGGGAATCGCTTGTAACAGGTGCCCTCAAATCGAGTGCTACTAATTACTCGGTAACAAAACGGGATGAAAGCAAGCAGCTGAAAAACCGGGAATGTAACAAATAAATCAATTCGGAGTCGATGCAGAAATGGGCAGAGTGTGTGCATTTTTCGAAGAAAATCACGTATATACAAGATTTTCAAATGCTCATAGAATAAAAACTGAAAAATTTTGTGTACCTAAAATTGTACAAAAGCGTTGTTCGCCTAACCTGCCAATAAAAAATAAGACAAAACGTAGATAAGAAAAACTTACGTTTTTATTGACTAATTGCTCTTCTACTGTTTTATTTTTCGCAAACTTGGGGTGGTCTGCAATTGAGAATGATTGTGTGAGTTGAGCATCGTGCTCAATGTGCTTTCTAAGGTGGATCGGACCCATCTTTAACGGGCCCAGGGAGTGAAATTTGTCCTGTTTCGACTTGTCACCGCCTTGGACTGGGTTCACTGAAGTGGTGCAAGATTGAAGCGATGTCGACTCCGAGAATGTCTTTGCAGGTTTTTGTCCGCGTGTTGCATGTACTTCCTCTTCATATGAACGAATGTGCATTGTGCAATGGAAAAACAACTGCAACTAAAAATGAAGCAGTTGTACGAGGAAAATATAGATGATAAAGGCTAACAATAAATATGTAACTAAAGCAAATAATAAGCTACAAAAATCTACATGCATGACCATAGCGACCGTAGTTTTGCACAGAAATACGCTTATCTTAACATCTTAGCTTTCGCAGTTATTTAGGAGCCTGATGAGCAGTGTTCCCTCTAAGGAAATTTTACACTGAGCATTTGTTTGTTTCACTGAGCTTGAATATTTTAAGGCTGAGATAACAAAGTTATAAATGATTTAGAAATTTTGCAAATTTATTAGAATAAGTATAAAGTTTTTATCAAAATACGAACAAAGTGCACATTTAATGCAAACAGCTTCTTCTTTTTTTGTGCTTTTTAAGTATTTTGAATGTTACAAGTGCGCGAGAATGAGATTTCACTGCGCAAATGGTCAAATGGTACTGTGCAGTTGCGCACCTTAAAGGGAACACTGCTGATGAGCGTGTTATTGCACGAAGTCATGGTGACCCAAAAATTTGTAGCCGCAGGTCCTAAGTGATGAGTGTAGCAAAACGTAATTTGGTTCTTCGCCACTGATGCTCCGCTCTATACGTACGTAAACCATGCAACATACTCCCAGCAATGCTGGTCACATTCCAGGCACACGTTGTGCATATGTTGCCTTAACGTATACAAAATATACAATCTATTTAAAATTTTGAAGTCTGCTACAAAACATTGAATGACACAATTTTTAGGTGTAATTGAACATTTTGAAGAATAACATTCGTTTGTTGCGTTCACTCCCCTTACACAGAATAATCTCGGGTCTGATAACTTTATAGAATCGCGTCATTTCAATTTTTAGAAAAATTCAAAGTCGTTAGTAAACTTTCTTCAATTTGTAGATGTTTCCTTTCGAAATCATATTTTTCGGTTGTTCTATGGATACTAGACTCCCTGGTCTTGATTTAAAAAATTTTGCAGCCAAAAACAATCACGTGTTCCTGATAAAGTTTTACTGCGGCGCAAGAACGCCAATAACGTCTATTCTGCAGGAACTGAACATTTTTACCGAATCTCTTACCTTCATATCGCGTGGGTCGTTTCTGTTCCAGGCTGCGTACATGAACGAGCACGTATATGCGATTGGCGGCCAGGACCACAAACAGAGGATCTTGCGTGATGTAGAGCGCTATTCGGTTTCCAGAGGAAGCTGGGAATACTCAGGTTCGCTGTGCAGCGCCCGAGCTGGTCTTGCTGTTTGTGTCTACGAGAATAAGATCTGGGTTTTAGGAGGTTACTGCCACAGATCTGGAATGGTCTTGGACATTGTTGAAGCATTTGAAGAGGAGTTTGGAAAGTGAGTGACGCTGATTCTTTGATAGCTTAGTAAATGGACTGCAGACCTGTGTCGAGCAATTGCCACTTCAAGAAAAAGTTTAACCGATTGCAAATATACTCGTAGGTCGAGTCCTGGTGCGATGTCAGGCGTAAGTATTTCCACACAAGTCCTCAACTTTGTGGAAGAAATTCTTTGTTTGCCCCTATTTTTTCCTAGTTTGTTTCTAGAAAATAATGCACTTGATCCGGACCCGAAAAAAACTTGGCAGCCATGATTATCAACTGAAAATGATACAGCTTACTGTACGTAATTACGATATACCATAGCCAGTGACGTAACTGACGGGGAACAGAGGNGCAAATTGCCCCCCTGGCAAGCTAAATGTTAAAACTGGTCTTCCACTTAACTTACGTTTCAGTTTTAGCATTCNTATGGTCTTCAGTAGGTTGTTNTTTTTGTGTGTTTTTCGGATTATTTTCCGGTGATTTAGGGTTTTAGGNTAGCCATCCACATCCGGAATCACCATCACTTTTGAAGTTTTTTTCTGAGTGTTGGCTAGTGGACCCCGCACAGTGGCCAGTGGGCCCCTTTTGTCTACGTTCACCACCCTGGATCAAACCTTTAGTTACGCCGCTGATATGCCAAATAAGAAATGTAAAAAGGAGGATATTTTGACGTTTTTGAATGTCCTCGAAGATCATTTCATTTCTCATAAAAAATGGATATGTCCTCCAAAAAGAGGACGTATGGTAGCCCCATTTAACAATGCTACTGATATGCGATATGCGACCTGTGCAAATCTGAGTAAGACAGACGCAAAATCTACCAGTAACGAGTAGAGACATAAGCTAATGCGTTCTACGTGCCTTGGCCTTGCATTCACTGGATTCAGGTACCTGACCGACTTTCAGGAAAACAAAAAGTGTAATAATTGTTTTGTCACAATATCAAGTAATATACAAGCGAAATACTGTCGTCTGGACGACCGATAATTTAATAGCGTCTACAAACAAACTTTCCTCGCTAATAAAAATGACTAAGTGGCACGCACATGTCGTACATATGGCTAAACAGCTGAACATGATGGGAGGCCCCGGGCCTCTTGGGCTCCCCCTAAATCCGGCACTGCGACTCCGACTCCACCCAAAAACCTCCGACTCCTTACGACTCCGGCTCCGCAACCCTGTTTACAACAGCGTGTGGCACACTCTAAACATCCCAACTGCACAGCATGTTATTTCACGAAGCATGGCAACATGCACGCACAAAAAAATCCTGTCAGAGCTTTCACTCATACACCGACATTTTAACATCTCAATAGAGAAAGATATCAGAAATTACTGAAAACCACTCTAAATCTTTGTACCTGCTTGATCTTTTGTTTCGTCCTCATGTAAACAAAAATTGTGCAACTGCAAAGAAAACATGCACTGTATTCCAAGCGCATCAAGTTTTTCAATGCATTTCGTTGAACCAAAAATAGCGTTCTGGTTGAAAAGACCGCTTTNATATTCAACTGATCTCACCCTGTTGCAACCTGGTATACTGGACAGCATTTTCAGTGAGGGCCGTGGGCGGCAGATTGTGCTCCTNCGCCTACTGCACGATATACAGGTCAGCAGCAAGGTCGATTAGAAGCTCGTAGCGCACAGATGCCTGCGGATTAAGTGCGGTAAGAAACTCAGCTCACTCTTTTCCCTGGATGCATACAAAGGAAAAGCTGTAAAACGCAAACTTCTTGCCGAAGAAAAAAATATTCACCTTCAAAGCTTTTATCTCCTTGTTGTCTCAGCTGGGAAATCATGCCTGCACTTCGATTCCCGCGCTGCTTCGCAAGCGCTGCCGCTTGTTTAGGGCGTCTTTTCATCGCCGGCGGTGCTTGGCTGGACTCGGAGGTCGAGTGCAGCAACTTCAGCAGCGTTTACGATGTCGATGTATACAACAGTGCGAGCAAGCTCTGGGAGGGTATCACTGCGTTCAGGATAGGAAGGCACGATTGTGGAATCGCTGTATTAGGTGAAATTTAAAGTTGTTTACACCGTATTTACGTTTGAGTGGCAGTTGTTTGAAGAGAAAAAGTCAGGGATGCCGGAGAGCAGGAAAATGACGGGAACATTGCCCCCCTGACCTTTCAAAAGGGGAGCGCCGGGGGCGGAGGTGCCTTTTTCATAGCAGTATCATGGGTAATTTCATGGTTTATCAAGATCGATTTAAAATAAATTTATTGCGACTATTCGCGTAACAAGAAATTTCTGAATGGCTTTCTATAATTTCTGCTATTATTTTTGAGGTCAACATTGTTGCTGAACAGAAACAAACATATTGGTAACGATTTGTTTATTTGTCACAAATTTCCATTGCCCTCAACTTTTTTACTGCCCCCCTGCTTTACCGTTTTCCGGCGTCCCTGGAAAAAGGTGACGGCGTTGAAGTGTAAATATTTAAATCTGTGTATTAATATATCTACAGCGAATTATCACGAGGTGGCATTTAATGTCAGTCGACTTCAGAATGATTGTCTCGCTTTCGTATCCATACCGTTAACAAAATGGACTAGTTTTGCAAATTACAGTACTGCTGGTTTTGTCAGCATGTTTGAAATTGTTTTTAACAATACTTTGACCTTAAAATAATTTGAAAATAAAATTTTTTGAAGATTTTGCGCTTTCTTTCGTGGACATCAAGTATTTTCCATAGTTAACTTTTGTGTTATTTTTTTATGCCTTAGCATATTAGACAGCTGTTGGACAAGTGCTTCCGCTCTTGAAAAAATAACATTTTGTTCACTGATTTTGTCTCTTCAAGAAGATAAACTGTTTATCTGTTAATCTATGCACCACTTAAAACATCGAAAACCTCCACATGATTAAAGTATGGTATTTTTTGAATCGCAAATTTTGTAAGTGTCTTGGATAAACTAACCTTTTTGCCTTTTTTAGTTTTTTGCTTTTGGCTAATATCTCAAAAAATCAGCACAAACAGGCATATTAATTTACGAAAAACTTGGTATCTTTTGATGGTGACATTGCGTATGTTTTGGATCAAAAGATATGAACTGCACTTTTAGCAATGCTTCTGACATTGGGCCCAATTACTTCGAAAAAACCGCAACTTCTTTTGCAGGCCCAAGAATTTATGTAGTTGGAGGAAAACACTGCGATGCCGGTGCGATAAAGAACTTGGACACTGTCGAATGTTACGATGTGGAAAAAGCAGACTGGATAGATGGCGTCAAGTCACTGCCTTTGCCCTTACTTGGTCCGTCGGTCACTTTCACGGCATAGAATTGCGCAAAGAGACAGTTTGAGCTTCACGGGTCGATATTTAAGTGTTTACTTACAAGAACATTAGAAAGCAGGATGCTGCAATGCTCGGAGGTCGTGTGCCAAGTGTTCCTGGGCCGACCCTGTCGCAATACACGCAAACACAAAACTTACACCTTCGGTGAAACGATGCTGATGTGGGACTTTTCTTCCTGCCATCGTATTGCAACAAACCTGTTTTTTTAAATACACGAACAGATTTCCACATGCTAAAACTGCAGAACATTTTGTTGTATGATACAACATACAGACTAGTACATAGTCTTGCCTGATCAGCTTGTACAACGGCTCACGTTTGCAACCACAAACAACGAAATCGTTTATTTCCATTATCTGATGTTCTGCTTTTTCTGATAATACTTTTTATTAAGCTATATGCGATCGAATTTTTCTTTTTCGCATCTAACTTTTCTTTCAACATCTTTTTGTTATGAGAAACATTTTCACGGAAAGTAATCGCGTTATTTCTTGCCGCAAAGGAAAAAGCTAAAAGGTTAATCCAGAAATATTACAAAAACTGTCTTTGATGTATGGAGAAGACTGACGCTTACTTATTGTGCCATACAAACTGTAACTTGTCTTGAATTTGGATCAATGATCTGCTACAGTTTGGATCGTCGAGACTGCAATCAATTCAAAAACAATGGCTGTTGATTTTTAGCAGTTTTACAGCAGAATACAACAATGGTTCGCGTCACTTGAATTTCTCGCCGCAAAAAACATTTTCGTGGTAGTTGTCCTCCCAATCATTCATTTACAATCAACTGCATAGTCATTCTCAAGTGGACTGCATTGTAACCAACGGCGCATATAAAAGGAATAAAGGTATACACGGCAATGGGCCAAACGTATAGAATCACAGTGATGGCGCCACCAGACAAGCAAATGATAACATAACGTGGACGAGGGTATTCTTGCAAAAACTTTTATCCCGCTTTTTGTAGGATCACCATAGATCGGAGCTGTAAAAGTTACAAATTAATTTTGTTGAAGATGAGCAGCCTTTAAGCGGTACGCACTAAAACAAAAAATTAATAATGAGAGCTACACTTGCAACGCTAAATATAAGATTGTGTATGCAGTGGAACTCTTATGTTTTTGAAGTTAGTTTCCATCCGGCAATCGTACTCGGACAGGTTCATTGCAGGTATGTTTTTCAACATTACTACCAACAAACGGCAGCTTCTACGTTTTTTTTTACTGTGGATAAACGCATTACGCACCCATGAGCAAACATGGTTTCTAAGTACGAAGAAAACGTTGTTTGCCATATTTGCAATCATACAATTAAATTCTTAGCAAATAAAACTAAGAAAAAGAGCAGACCAAAATGTTGCCTTACTCAGAAATGAAAAAAAACGTTGGCAGATGTAGAGAGTGTTACAAAGATCTTTCGAACACAGTCACTATCACATTGTCAGACACACAAGGTAAGTTTCGTGGAGGAAATACCATCACTGCAGCCGAAGCTCTCTCAGCTGTCAAAACACTGAAGGCCACAATGAAATCCGATCTTAACGTAATGTTTCATATGATCAATAAACGAGCACTTCTTGTTGAAGTATGATGCACATCAAGGGCGCACGCAAGGGGGTGGGGTTAAAAACACCCCCTTGAGCTTGATATTTTACAAAGCTTTATTACCTGCGCAAAGGAGATTGATTGTTTTCGCATACTTTTTGCTTGTTAATCTTTCAACTTAATGCAAATACCACGGAATGAATTTGCATGCAAATTTCAAAGAACATTGTAAATAGGCCAAAAAGTAATACCGTAAATACGTTTTGGTGGGAATCTGGGTTATCGTCTGCATCCAGAAACCATCTCACAACTTTTTGCACACCTTTCGTCCACTACGCATGTTTAAGATTGTGTTCCGCGATAGTTCACTTTATCCGAAACAATTGTTTTCATTTTGTCTGCTATGGCTGAGCAACGCAAGTACTGACCACATTGATTACATTACCAGTTTCTGAAGCATGATAGAACTGTTGTACGAACTCAAAAACAGCAGTTGTTAACATAGAAGCATTCAGGCATTTGATAACGTCTCAGCAGGGAAAAAAGAAAACTAAAAATCTGCTGGATTTCTATACATAACAAAAAATCGAATGTTTTCTTGCGTACTTTATGCGCATTCTCAATCTTGTGTAGTTTAGAAGATTCGATCTTGCAAACCGGGGTGTGCGTTAGACAGTCCAGTCGCACACTTTCTACACTCCTTGCTCGTATTCGACAAGACATTAGCGCAGCTTGATTTTGCAGTTGTAAATTTCCCTGACGCAGTGATGAATGTGTTTTACTCCCCTGTTTTAACGCGCAGCCTGATATTTTCGCAATCATGAACTGCTGTGTCGTAACGTTGAGTTTATATTCCACCGATATCATAACCTGGAGGGCTGATAGTTCATATTCAGTGCAATTATGACACATAAATTAAGGGGAGTGCATGCAGAAGAATATGCATATTGTGCCAACACATTTCGCGAAAAAGTTGGTTTGGAAACATGAATATTACGTCATATTGTGACGTCACAAACAGCGCACACCAAATACAAATGATCACCAAATGCCACTGATTGAAACCCCCCATGAAAATTTTCTCCGTACGCCACTGATGCACATTAATTAGCCTCAATTTTTATTTATTTCAAAATAATTTTGCAAGTCTTAGGGGCCCCAAATGAGTTTTGTTCCGCCTAAAAAAATTTCTCTTGGAGGCCCTACACTGGCTCACTGCACCATGTAAATATCCATCTGTCGTATTCCGCTCTCAAGACTAACGAAGAGTCAACACCAGCTTTCACACAAAATCACCATGGCTGTTTGGCGACTAGTAACGGTTTGCTTGCTAATGATTTTTTATATTTGCTCTCTGAAACTGTAATAAATGTGGTATTAACAAAGTTTGTGTGCTTCGCTGACAGTGATTTGCTGTACATTTCAAAATTGAGACTCTATATCACTACCTGGCATCGCACACCCACTAGCCACAATGCCAACCGTGCTGTGAGAAACATTGCGTTGTTGCATAACACTCCATTGCGTGGTACGCTTGGGGTCGATCATGTCTTGACCAAGTATGTTTCTATTTGGTTTGGCAATACTTCATGCAAATAATCCTCTCAAAAATGTCTCATCTGAATTTGTACTTCTTTGCAAGAAAGCTGCGCCCTTCCATTTCACTCAGGCTACACCTCAGCTCGTGTTGTC
>JGI24158J21664_10003899_pt1 | contig 18986 bp, 7 predicted proteins | sample Ectturendosymbi3_FD_21664 | JGI IMG/M metagenome (IMG submission 21664)
TTACATTCAGTGTTCTGTTCTTATTGCTTTGTTATTTTAACATTCCTTTTTTATTCATGGCACTGTGTTTATTCATTGTAAACAGTGTATACTGTGCTAACAAGTTAGGCTAATCAAGTATTGAAAATGCTGCAATTTCCAAAATTCTTGGTTATAAATCCTGATTTTTAAGGTTTTGAAAAAAAGGTAAGGCATAAAATACATCACGTTTTTGATAATGAAGCAGAAAACAATATTAAATTATTGGAAATATCGGTATAGGCCGATATATCGGCCCATGAATGTTAGATATATCGGTGTTGGCCTCAAAAAAGCCATATCGGTCGATCTCTAGTTCTTTCGAATCATAAAAGTACCAACGGGGAATGTGTGAAATAAGCAGCCTTGCTTGTGAGTTCGATATTATTTTGCTACGTCTAGGTTGCTCAATAGGACCTTTAGGTAAACGTGCAGTTTGTTGTACATTTTCACTGAGCTATTTTTCGACGTTGTAGCCAGTGTTAAGCCGCCATTGGCGTTTCGCCAGCGTGTCTTCTGTTTTCAAGTTCTATCCTGGTTCCACATAAATGTGTTTTCAAACTCGCTGTTGACCAGAAGGCATTACGCCCGATCTTAAGCAGAAGTCTGCTTTGGGTAGAACTCGTCGCAGTAGAATGCGTTGCGGCGATGCGCATTCTTCCAACTGCTGCTTTGTTTCCAGTCGTGATTTGCGTCAACCTTTGAATAGCCGCTTTCAGCCCGACGCACGTCCGCCCCAGCGCCAAATAACAAACAAACAATACTGCGCAGCCTATGCAACGCAGACCTGACGCACGGAGTGAGTTCCGACTGTTCCTGCAACGTTAGCAGCTGTTGTAGCACCGACGCTTCTGCGTCTCGACCTTTGCGTCTCGTGTATCACCAGGGCCTCCTAGACCACGCACGCGTGTGGCCAGGCTCCCGCATTCAGGGAACTCACACCTCTCACGTCTTTTTACGTAACTTTATGCTCTCCACTGTTTGCGCGCAGCAACGGAAACCTTCACGCACGTATTCGCGTCGTATCTTCCCGCGCCCTTATTGTGACCTCATCGCATTGGGGCGTTTGGGATGAACTTTTGACACCCCCCCCCGTTTTGCATTATCCTGAAATCCCCCCGCATATTGCAAAAAGCATACAAGGAAGAAAGCAACAAATCTTACTTTTAACAATTCGTTTGTGATGGCAATGTGGAGCGCCAAGCACATTTTTATGGACACGGCGCCTTATAAGATATTTGTTCGTTATTATCTATGCCAACAGCGGCTCACTGAAAGCAGCAAACTACTTGGTAAAACAAGTACAACATGCAAAATGTCATGTTTCCTTTCTGCGACGCACAGAACTGGGAAAGGTGCCTGAAGAAACTGCTCTCATGAAGCAGCCTTCCACTGACGAGCAGCGCACGAGAGAAGTCGTGTCCGCTTTCATGAAAGCTTTGGACAAGCCGGAGAACATCACCGAGGAAGCCGCCTCCGACATCGCTGCCGTGCAAATGCAGGTGGTTCAAGCGGATTATCGCTTCTTTGCGCGTTCGTGCCAGATCGTGGCCAAAGGCTGCTGGTTGTGTTAATGTTTCCCAAGATGTTGAGCTTAAACTGAGGCCTTGGGGCGTATTCTTCTGGCAACTGCGGTTCGTACATACCAAGCACATTGCGCCTACGTTCAGTCTCCCGATACGCTTCGCAGCAGCGTCTCAGAGCGACGTGCTGTCGACATTTTTGAAAGCGCTGTTCTCGTCCACTGCCACGACCATATTCATCACCACCGCCGAACGGGACACTTAAACGGCGAGCGTCTTTTAAGTTCGCTGTAATGATGCCATCACGTCGAGCCGTTACGTTTACGTTCTGCTTCTTTGCTTCTACGCAAGGCCAGCGGTGAGTATCGGAATTTCTCAGTGCTTCTGTCGTGGCGCGTTCTCTCCATTATCTCTCTTTGACGTCGAAGCCCCGGTTCGACACAGGTTATCCCTTCGTTCATACGGGTCATTCCACTCCAGATCACCCAGTGGTGTTAACACTACCATCACCGATTTGCTTGCACTTGATATCGAATTGGGCAAAAGTAGCATGTATTGCACTGCGGCAAAGGGACCTGTGGCGATGGCATGCTTTACCTGTCCGGCGTTGTAAAGCAACTCAGTGAAAGTCGAAAGGAGTATGATTTTTGGCCACAGGTGGACAAGAAAAAAGACCGCTTTTTTCTGCTAATCGGTCAAAACCTAAACGTTTTCATTTGCTTAGTTTTCAACTGAGTAGAAATCAGGCCGTATTAGGCGTATATACCACACATTACTACAGGCGTTTGTAGAAAATTTAAGCATTTTTTGAAAACACCTTTTCAATACCTGAACGCAATCTCCAAGGGAGGTTCGCACGCAAGCTTCAGGTTTTTTAGCGCTTTCGAACTGCAGCGCTATTGAACAACAGTACGAGCGTTGTTTTCTCTTCAGAAAAGAATCGTTTGCAATAATTTGGATATCCTTCGTAACCCCGTCCTTTTTGAGGATCGACACCAACGGGAGATGACGAAACTGGTCGAGCAAACGGCACGGAATGCTTTTTTTGTAACATAGTGAAAATTCACACATTCCGTCGTTCTTTCGCTAAGGAACGAGCAAAAATTAAAGGCTTGAATGGAGCCAAGGACTTAGTTTTGAGATTGGCGTGCCTGCCCCGCTCGGCAACGTGACGCAACGTGCGTACCAGGGATGTATTGCACGCATCGCTGACAAGACGTTCGTTTACGTTGCAGGAAAAGACGCCGCACAGTCGGGCCTGGTACCGAGTAAAAGCGTCGCGGGACCTCTTTGCCGGTCAGCGCCTGCAGCCGAAGCTGAACGACAACCTGCAGAAGGTACCGCGCCTGTCTGTATTGCGATACTTAACCCGTAAATCTTTTCTCCGAGCCTAAAGCAATTACCGCGCGATACTTTAGTGATTCCTTCCTTTGATCACGCGATGTTGATGTCTGCAGTTCTTGGCGCTAAGCGCCAAAAATTGCTCAGGTGTGACGCAACGTAGCAAAACACGCAGTCGACCGCACACACGCATGTTGCGCAAGTTCCACTTGTATTACGGGCTTTTGTTTTTCGCTGCTGCTGTGCACTCGCCTAGCTTGTTGTTCACTGCGTGGTAATTCTTATCTTGGCGATCAGTTTCTAGAGCTCGTTGCAATCGCTTTTCATTGTTGCGTCGCTTCCGGAACACGCACATTATCGTTGCGTCACTGGCGAAGCTCGCCGTGCGTTTCGAGCAACCAAGTACGTGAAACGACAACTGCAGTGTCCTTAAGATTTTGTGTTTTTCTCCCGCATCCGGTTAGCCGAGCAAATAGTATCATTAGATGTAAGTGCGTTCGCCCGCTGTTTGCGCCCAGTAAACAAAAGTCCGACCGTTCTCCGCCCGCCGAGTAAATCGAAATCCGTACAACGGCTTGGAACTGAAAGTAACGCGATGACCTTTTCGAACCCGATCCATTTCCCAACAACCACGAACTCCACTGAAGGCTGCGATTTCGAAAGCCTGTAATCGTATTTACTCCGAACTATGTGGATTAGGCCAGTCGTGCCGGCGAGGGACGCACGGTTGGATACGCACTGTTTACTGATAAACAAGGCTCTTTCGTTTCGCTGTAGCAAATGGAGATAAAGGCGTTTGCTTAGGCGTCCCGTGTAGATGATGGATGCCTTCTTACCCATTACACGTGGAACCTATTTTTTGAGCAACGCTTACCGTATGTATGAAAGGTTAACTACCTGTCCGCGTAACACACTTCTTATTATGACGTAACACGCTTGATATTGTCCACGTAACACGCTTCGAATGCTTTTTTTAAACTCAAAATTCGAACGGTCTGAACCAGCCGCTTCGCTATATTCAGCACTGACGCATTGATGAACTGATCCTTGTTTAGCTGAGGAACATGGCTAAGATGAACGGCCCATTTGTGTCTGTCTCTCGGCCTGCGTCATAGTGCGGTAGTTTTCAAGTTTTCAGACCGTCATAACATTCTGACTCTCTTTTTTTGCCAGAGAACTATTTGTTGCCTTTTCTTGCTGGGTACGACCGGTAGCGTTGAGCGCATCATCTTGTTGTTTGTAGCCATGAAATATTTTCCGGCTGTTTAATTTAAAACTGAAAACAATAAGCGCTGCTTTTCACCTTACCAGATTCTTTTTCGCATCCCATAATTATGGGCCGAAGCGCTCGTTTCTGTTTGCTTATCTAGCGGCACCAGCCGTTGTGAAATTTCGCCAGTTCCCTCACAGTGTACCATGACTTCCTACCGGTCGCTTATTTTGACGACATTGTTTTGTTTGTTGGTCGCTAAGCAACCGATCGAAAAATATCATCGCCTTTCAAATTATGCAACTTGACAGGACAGTCATGTTGATTCGGTGCAAAAAAAGCTCAAAGAACCGAGCGACAGTGATTGCTTTAATATTGATCTACGTTTCAAGCTTCGTCCTCAAAGCGAAGCAGCCTTCCAAGTAATGCTTTTTATACTGAAATCTGTCGCACGAAACTTCAACGAGTCACAAAAATTAGTAAGCGTTTGTTGAACGGCAACCTTTTTAACGAAACCCAGCGACACGCCATCATCCAAAAGCGGGAATCGGGAGTTTTTTTCTTCTCAGGTTTTCCATTGATGCGTAGTCATCCTAAACAAAATTCGCTTGTATTAAATACCGTGTGCGCCTTGATTTGACAACTGCGAATGTCGTTGTTGCCATATTGATCGTCGGTAATGACAAACAACAGTGTGCGCGCGCTTTTCTCGTGCTCGATCAACCAGCGTGTATACTGGTGGCGATTTGGTCGACAGGCGTGTTCCGTCTCAATACTTTAACCGCATGTCCACATACTTTCAGGTTCTGCAAGTCGGATCACTGGCACAGGTTTGCGAACGGTGTGCTTAACGGTTGATCTGTGTTTGCATTCATTTTTCATTTCTTTGCGTGGCCATGCTTTATTTCCGTGCGGGTGTGTCGGCCTGGCGCAAGGCGCGTGTCAAATGTCGCGGCATGCGTGCTGGAACGCGAGGTCCACTGTCTTGTCGCGCGTGCGGCAAACTTGCGGAATGCCGTGATACGTTGCAGTAATTGTAGCTGTCGTCGTGTCGGGTGTGCTGCTATGGTCTGTTCCCATTACCAAAGCAACACAAAACCTTGATTGCCGACTCAGTGCAAACCGTTTGCGACTTTTTGTGCTTAGATCACGCTTAGCATTATGATTTTGCTCAATCATGAATGGTTACACCTGATTATCCAGCGAATGTTAAGTCAAGAGGCTCCTCATCATTTTCTTTCTTGTCAGCATCGCATATGCAGTAGCAGCTTAGCAAATGCGGCGGAAAATAGCATGCTGAAGCAGCCGCGGGTCACGCTACTCCTGGTTTTCCTTGGCCAGAAAATGGCGTCATAAGCAATCCCGACTCACGAACCTCGTAGGAGCAGTTGAACAGTTCAACTTACCCCATGCTTCGCTTTGAGTTACCTGCTTTTCAAACGTTGCGGGAAATAGACTTGTGTTGCCAGATATTAGCCTAGACCAATGGTTCTTGGCCTTTTCTCTGCCACCACCCCTCACGTACTTTTCCTATCTTTCAACCCCCCCTGACATTAAATAAGCTCTGAAAAGAAATATATTTATTAGTAATTTTTTGGTCAAACTTCCCGCGCGCAAGGGCTCGCGCCCACTGGAAATTTATCGATGCCCCCTAAGCAGGCGTGACCCTGGTTAAGAACCACCGACCTAGACCCATCACCTCGTGAAAACAAGTTTGAAAAGCTATCAATCTCTGCTGGTGCCTGCCATAGCTTTTCTCATAAAGTGCCAGTTTTTGTAAGTTGTTGGCTGAGTGTTGTGTGGGCTAAATGTCTGGTGATGTATTAGGTTGCGGTGAATGCAGTGAATCATTAAACTTTCTGTGGCTGATAGTCACGTTTCCTTCACAAAAACTCTAAAGCTGAACCGGAGTCTGCCAAGCAATGCAACATTTATTATTAAGATCAGACCAACGAAAACATGGCGCCCAAGCCGCGCACAAATCCCGTGTTCCAGAATTTCTTTTGTAGCGTAACATTATTTTGCGTTGGGTGGACATTCGCTACGTCCGGTGTTTCCGGCCGGACTTGCATTTACCAGCACGCTGCATACACTGCTTTTTCAAATTGAAATGACTCGCATCTCGACTGTTGCGCAGCGATGCATGCTGTAGCGTTATCGCGGAGGTTGCGACAGGAATAACTCTCCTTAATTGATCAGGCTTTGATGTAGGCGTTGCGTTCATGTGAAACTCTGCATAGTTGTGATTTTATCAGAATCAAAGCTCGACCAATACAAAAAATCTGCTGATAACAATGCCGACGCATCCCCGACATATATCGGCAAAATTCCGCAATATATGCTCTTGATAGTATGGGAGTAAGTTATTGCTCCTTCTCTGCTGTATTACGGCAAAGTCTCTGTGATGTTCCTAACGGCGTGTAGCCATTTTCTTGTGAGTTGGTTTAATATGCATTACAACGTCTTTTAAGTTCGGCTTGATTAATGCAAAAATATCGTTATCGGCATTGACGAATGTCTGTATCGGCCCAAGAAAATCTTATCGATCATCGGTCGAGCTCTGATTGCGATATTGGATTCAATTTGCAGAAAAATGACCCAGAAATGTGGAAGTTTTATCGCTCATTCGGTAGTTGTAAGAACAAAACAAAAATCTCGCAACTTGATTTTTATTTGATAGTTTCGCTGATTTTTGCTGGCTAAAAGTTGGTTTAGTTTAAAAACCATTCCAAACAAAAAAGAGACTGCGTAATCAGGTTGAATAAGCGACAACAAATGGATTCAAGAAACCGCAACAAATGGATTGAACAAGCCGTAGCTTACCCGCCGCACAAAAAGGAAGTGGGTGATTGAAGCAGTGCAGGAGGCTATTTCGCAGTTTGACAATATATTTTGCTGAACAGTGTTTTTTGTTTTTTTTCCGCGCAGCCTTGACGAGCGAGCGACACCAGCAGCGACCCAGATTAACTGCTTTCAGAGGTCGTGCTCGTAGCCGCGCGTTAATAATTCATCGCGCCAATACTTGTTTCCTTTTGAACTTCGCGCTTTTCCAGCCAATACCGTTGCAGGAACTCCGGCCGTCGGAATTCAAACAGGTTATTGGCTTGCGCCCTGGCTCGTTTAACTGGTTGCCATGGTGCCTGCCAGCGCTCAGCACGAACGGCGATGGCGGTCCGCTTCCGGAAGCGCTGTCGTTGGCTATTTCTTAACACAATTTTACACCGGAAATTAGTTTTCGATGTCGTTATGCTAACCTTTTGATGAAGANGGACAGGATTTTACGNGTGGTTTTTGCTGTCCTTCACTGCTCTGTGCCTGAAAACGAAATAGTTTGGGCCCGTTTTGACCCAGAAACGTCACTTCTGGAGCCACTGTCAGACCTCACGCATTCGCACGCGTTAGCGCTATGCAAGAAGCGAAACGTTTAGAGTTGTTGGTTTCACATCCCACGATTGTTTGTGGTGTATCGCGACAGCACTTGTGATACCGTGCTGTTTGGTTAGTCGCTGCAGATGTCTGTTCTGGATGCAGTTGTTTGTCTTCTTTACCTTTTTTCTTATATGAAAGTCTTTCCATGCAAGGTTTTCAACGGGCAATTTGGAAACAAAAAGTCATTTTGGATTAACGCGATAAGGCTGAAAAAGTGAGGAAAGCCTCTTTCCAGCTGATGTTTAACGATTGAATTTGAAATTATGGCGTAGACTTGTCTGTTTTCACTGTGGTTTGCATGGTTCCCAATCCACCAAAAGCCCGGTGAAAATCAATTCAAGACGTTTTTTTTAACTTCTCGTTATACACGGTGACGATTAAGCTCATCACTTATTATTCCTTAAAGTTCTATTTCTGAGCGATTGCCTCACAAAGATCTAGATTGCATGTTGTCACACAATCCACTTCCACGCATTTTCGTGTTTCTTGTGTCGAAGCAGAAAAAAAGACTCTGGGATTCCTCCTCCTCCTAGCCTCGATACACCTGCAAGTTGTTTCAACCTTGTCACCCGGGGACCCCGCTCTACACACAATCATGATGTACGACGCTTTACCTTCAAGAGATGCGATGGCAGTATAGCCGACTGTGGCTATGCAGACCTTCGATTCGAACCTGATACAGTTTAACCAAAGGCAGATTCACTCTCGTTACTTTTAGCGACCACGCTTTTTCAAGGCCGAAGCTTATCGTGTGCGCAAGCATTGTTACTTTTCATCCGAAAATCGAGAATATTTCCATCGTTTGCAGCTACCAGCAGCTGTCGAAACAAACACTTTGCCTTCCTGATGCAGCGTCAATAAAGTGCGGCAACGCAACCAAAGTTGTCACGTGTCGGGTTTCAACGCAGTGCGTTGCGAACCCGAGACCTTGACACGGTGAGGGTGTCGGGCGTAAGTTTCAACGAAAACCTTTCAATCGATCCGATTTTCCCGCTTCGTCCTCCGCCCTGACTTTTCGAGCTTAATTGTTTTCTCCAGCGACGGAAGCACTTGGCTTTTTCTTTCCGATCTTGATTACGTCAATCGGTGACGTCGACATTGATCGCATGCATCCACACCTCGTCGGGTCACGCCTTTCGCCGAGGGCGCACGACCGGATTCTCATTGTTACTTCGTTCGTTTGAGCAGAGCGCTGCCACCTGACGCAATTTCACGTCCGTTTTGCGCCTACAGATAAATTGAAAGTTGAGGGATATTGCGGCTTAATGGCAGCTGGTAGAATACAGGGCTTTGTTGATTTGCAAGCAATCGATCTGTGGCTGCTCTGCGTATCACTGGAAGCGTGCAACGCATTCCAATCGTGCGTCGTCAAAAACTAGCAGCCAAAGCTGCCTTGCTTTTTGCTTCAGCCGAGCAACCTCTTAGACGCGTTGGATTGCTTGCGCTTCTCCAAGCACACAGGAAAACCCTGGCATTATGCTTTTCTAGCATTCCTGGATAAATTCCATCGAGCAACAATGGCCCCATTGTTATGTTACTGCGTTTGTAACGTGTTAAATCGTCGTATCCTTTGTGTAATGCAATGTAAGCTTTTGTTTCTCTTGAACAATTCCGGTTGAAAACAAACAAAAACCAACGCAACAACATTTTTTTGCAACCTCGTTTTGTTACACATACTTTCATTACAAACAAACTTAAGAACTGGGTTTTGTTTTGTTTTTTTCGAGAAAAACTCTTGCGCGTCGGCCACTGATGCCTGCAAGCGAGAAGCGCGCGTGACGTAATCAGAAATCTTTCTCGAGCTTGTGTTTGCGTATTAGGGTGTGGTTGGAGTTTTCTGGGCGTGTGTTTGCTTCGAGTGAACTGTAAAGCGGGTTGGCCGCGTGGTGGTGTTACCTGAGTCCATTTTGTTCTGAGATTTGCGGTTTGCATGGCGCGGAGGTCGTTGACAAAAATCCAACTTTTTTTCTGTGCTTAATGTTTGCGATAACATTACTATACCGCTGCGCCAAGGAATATGGCGAATATTCAATAATTCATCAACAGTAAACAAACTAATATCCTAACCGCGGGAAACGTGAAGATTTTCGACCTAACTTTCTTTGAAATGTTGCTTGAATAGTTCACGCCGATGGTTTATTGATTAATGCTCATTTCATCTGGACTGGTACCAAGTTGCAAAAAATTTAAAGAAAAACTGCCATGGAAGAGCCTGGTGTCGAAGCGACAAATTCCCACTTTCCAAATTTGTAAAAATGCTTTTAAAGACGACGCTGCTAGGGGTTGTTATGGCAGAAAATCACTTCCACTGCCATCCACAAAGCGTGATTACTTGGTTGGAGCCGCGTAGCATTGTAAAATGTTTTGACCGAATGCATCACCGCTTTCCATCTCAGAAATACGCTTGCATTGACAATCTCGCTGCATTGTTGTTAATCTTGCACTGAAGCATCTAAATGCCTTGGCCGCACACCTGGAATCAGGCTCTTGCTGCCAACAGGGACGCAACCAGCTGATATTTTCGGGGGGAGGGGCAAAATGATTGCAACTAGTTGTTTCGCATGACAACTGAAAACGTTTTTGGCGTTTTCAAAAAATACTTTTGTAACTTTCTGAATGGGGACAATTGCCCGGTTGCCCTTCCCCCCTGATTGCGGGCCTGTTGCCAAATGTGTCCGGTGTCGACAGCAAACAAAGCCCAGATCGCTCAACTGCAATCAGCACTTGACCGTTCGCCTGCAAGATCAACCACTCCGCGCCTTGTCTGATGACTCGTGACGGAGCCACAACAGTCGTTTATGCGCCGTCAATTGCTGCCACGCGATAGGAAATCCTTTTTTGTCGCTTCCAGCAGCGACGTCACGGGTGCATCGGGCAGTGTGCCGTGCGCCACGATCAACTTAGTGGCTGTTTTTTTTGTGAAACGGTACATCCACCGGCTTGCTTTCTGCTGCTTCAGCAGTCAATCGAAAGGCTGCTAGACATAACGGATACACTGTCGTGATGATGCATGTGCGAATGTGGAATATACGGCGAGAAATGGTGATTGTAGGTGCTTGCATGCTGCTTTCGCCCGGTTGCATGCGCTTCGTGCGGCTGCTCAGAAAATTGCTTGCTTCATTGAGTAGATCAGTTGCAGCTGTTGTCACATGCTTTTACGCTGGCTGATTATTATTGCGGTTTTCTTCGATTGAATTATATCGTCCAAGACAAATGGTAGTGATTTGCACTTTGTTTTTTTTAAGTAATTGGCCGCATGCGAGATCTTTCTTTTTATTATAAGCTTCAAAAATCAAGTACAAGCTCGGCCGTCGTCTCAACGAGAAATGACCGAGAGCTGACAAGCCAAGCTTCGTACTTATGTCCTGATCTCTTATTACCACTACCTTGTTCGAGAATGCGGGGGTTTGCAGCACTTCATCCTAAACCGAAGACGAGCTCGCTTGTGTGAGATATTTTCTGGCCGAGTTGCTTTTCTTAATTACTGACCATTGCGTGCTGTGGTCCAAACTGTCGGCGCATCGACTGCTGAAGCCCTGAGTCGGAGTCTATTTTCACCGCAACCCATAGCCAAGACTGTCGTGGATGAGAAAAGTCGCGCATGTCCTATTTCAGTTCCATTGGTATGTAGACAGAGGACATTTTAAACCGGTTCAACTCTTGAAGCTTTTCGGCAACATTTTGACGAGAGTGATTGGTGCTACCTCAAGCGTGACGAGAGTGACCGGTACTTCCAACTCATTACATCTCAGCACTGAGCGCGATGCGACCCAAACGGACAGCACCGCAACAACTCAATGACAACCAACGCTCGTTACGGAACGGGGGGCAAAATGGTGTTTTGCTGCATTCGCTTGTGGCGCTGCACGGTAGTGGTGTACTTTAGCAATTAAGCGCGGTGAAAAGCGACGCCAAGTGCTGTACTGTTTGCAAATGACGCCACAGGTGTCGGACGCCTACACCAACGGCATCGCTATGACGTCGGAACGTGGCGAATCCGGCCATATATTGACGTCGGATGATCCGCCGAAAACCGAAATCGAGTTCGACGCCGTTTCATGTTCAGTGATGGAGAACTGCGGCAGTGTCAAGCTGATCGTCGTGCGCAAGGGCGATTTATCCAAATCAGCCAGCGTGAAGTAAGTTGGCGTTTCTTTGCTGCAGCTTTGCGACGAATTGCATTTGTGTCATGACGAATGCCTGAGTTGTACGGTTTCTGACGTACTTGCTGATAAAGCGTTCATTGGTTGGCAAACTTGGTATGCAAGCCATTTCAGGCTGATTTTCTGTGTCCCGGCTTCCAGTGGACACGAGACCGCTACAAATAACAGAGTTCAAAATTCATGTGTCGATCCGACACGCTTCGATGACTTCTATGCACACTCGTACAAACACGTTCAGAATTCTTTGCGGGCTCAGGTCACAGGGCTCTATGATCATCAAAAAGGAATGTCAGCTGCTGGCTGTGGTCGAAAGCTTCATGGAATTATCGGAGGGTTGCAGAAATACTAGCGTAGCCAGCCCAAAAATTTGGCGGGCCTAAACAATTTGGGGGGTGCAAAATATTTGATGTTAGGCGAATAACACTATTTTCTTTGGGATACCGCCTCTCAAGGCACAAAATGACTATATATTCTACAAATTAGGGGGGGCATCGCCCCCTAGTCCACCCCTGGCTGCACCTGTGTGCAGAAACTACTGGTGGTTGCGCCGAATCGAATTAGTAGTTCCGTGTTTCACGAATTTCTCCATTCCCTTTGCAGCTGCGTCAGTTGCCAGTTACGGAACCATACATTCTCTCTTCGGGCCGCCTGGCTTTTTGTTTTTATTCTTTCGAATTCCTTTTCAGGTACGAAACAATAGACGGCACGGCGAACGCCGGCGAAGATTACGAGGCGGCGAAAGGCACCCTCACGTTCGCGCCAAAGGTGGGGAGTTATTCACTGCCTCATAACGTTACATGCATTCTTCCCGCAGTAGGTCTCGCGGACGGTCGGTCCTTTGCTGTGCACCATGCAAGTCCATTGTCAGAGCGCTGCTTGCGACTACTCTGCTGCCAACGCACCCAAGCCCTGCTAAGCCACTGAGGCTGCTTTCGAAACGTCTTTGGTCGTGAACACCACGTTATTTTGTGCGTGCGTACCTTTACGTCAGGCCAGCAACAATGGGGAATCAAACCGTGAAATCCCCCCCCCCAGAAAATTCCAAAATCATCTTCGAAAGCGCGTCACAATCGTTTTACCCTCTCACCGAAAACTTGCGGCCCTGCATTACGTCATGCACTTTTTTTGCAGGAAAATCGGAAAACAATAGAGATCGTGATCGTCGACGACAACGTGTGGGAACCAGACGAGACGTTTTTCGTCAAGTTATCGCTGCCTGACGCAAGCGCGAATGACGACAGCGATTACGTCACGCTCGGGCGAAAATCAATCAACCAGATCACCATTATTAATGACGACGGTGAGGATCGCCCACGTGCTGCTCCGTGTTGACCCTTCCGTCAGGCATGACCTTTCCGTCTGCAGGTTGGGGGTTCGAACCTCGCTTTAGACAGGACGCGTTATGATATTGCAGTCAGCGTTCTTACGATGAAATGCGAATTCTCCGCAACGTTTATCGCGCTTTTGTGTTTTGAAAACCCAAATTTGAAAACTCGTTGTGGGAGTTCCTTCGATTTATTTTTACTTCTTCTCTATTTTAATTGTCTGGTGGAAAAGATTCACTGGTTTCGGGCATTTTGCAACACAGACAAACACCACAGCGACGCTTCATACGCGTTGTTACCTTTCGGCTTCATTTGAACCCCTCTTCAATTGTCACCCGCAGTGCAATGAATAGTTTATTAACAGACGCGAAGTAAGAGAGTAGGAAAAGCTGCAGGGCGCTTTGGAGGTCTGCAACACCCGGTCACACAACAGTTTTTCGGCGCACAAGCTTGTGTTTGTAATCTGCTCAGTCACTTGCAGAGCAGGTTTTCAGCGCTGGAGTGCGCGACACTCTGGCATCCGGGACTGTTTCGGATCAACCACTCGTGTGGTCACTGCGCGTGGGCTCTGGCCGCTGTGGTGAAAGGTGGATGAAAGAATTGACCACGAAGGGTTTATTTTTCGTTTAAAATTTTGAAAAAGCGGGCAACAGTGCGTTGAGTGATTCAGGTACATTTGTCTTGGAGGCAAGTTTAGAAGTTATACTTGGTTAAAGTTTGATTTGCCAGCCGGGTGTGCGAAATTTAAAAAATGCAAAATTAAAAAAACAACCATTTGAAGAACTTTTGCTTTTCAGAAAACAAAGCGAATATCCCCTGAGTGTCTTCGCACTGGTCCATTGCCAAGTCGCAGTAATTTTAGTTGGTGCGGGTGTTTTAAAAAAAGACCTATATTTTAAAAGTTGTCTACGTCGTTGTGGTGCTAATCACCATAATGGCTACAAGCTTCCAAAAAGTTTTCTTTGAAGAGGGTTAATCTGTCTGGAGTCTGCGTTGTTTCAAGTCACGGCGAGCTGAAAAATTGAAGTTCGACAAAACAGTTTCTGGCAGAAGCGAAAAACAGCGGATATTTTCGCAGCCCACTCAGCACCGGAGCACGTTTGACCTCAGCGTGACTCAGCGTTCTTAAAAACTTCAACCGCAGCTGTTCGACTCCGCCTTGCGCACGCTTGTCGCCGTGCTGCAGTTAACCTGCCCAGAAACGTGAAACGGAAAGTTAAAATCTTCTACCTTTCGACAGCTTCAGACGCACATGACAGCCAATTACAACCGCGCGATCATAACACGGATCCATCCAATTGTAGCCTCGAGCATTACACGGATCCGCGCAAACGTGCACCTGGGGAATACACTGACAGGACCCAAATGGCTGTGGCTGCTTTCGGGTTGAACTTTATCGAAACTTTTTCTGCCGCTCTCTTGTCACAGCGTTCCCGATAATAACGATTATCTGCTGCCCTATGTCGTCACAGACCTTTCACAATCACTCGCCGACATTGTTTGCACCGCTGCTGCATGGAAACGAACTTTTCCAGGTCAACGTCGTTTTCTAATTCGATCTTTCGCAATCGATTTCCGTCAATTCCATTAGGAGCTTGACACAGGAGTGAGAGTAACGCCGAAGTGGCGCATTATTGACTTTCGCTGCGAAGCTGATCGGTAGATGTAATCCTCACGTCTGCTGAAAGCTGTGGGTTGACGAGGGAAAAAAGTTCCGACGCTGCACAAGACTAACGAAAAACGAAATATATAACGAATATGTACGTGTAACGCGTATGGCGACAAAAGTTGGAAAGTAATTTCAATGGTGTCTGTGACATCGAAATGAGTCCTTCTTTTTCAGACGTTTGTAGCTGATGGTTTATAGCGCAATTGGTTCTGATAGATTAGCAGAGACGAATGTGCTTGTAGAGCAGGTGAAATATGTGCTGTTTCCACCTACACCTTTTTCTCCTCCGGTGACCGTTCCAATTGTGATGGAATAATCGTCGCAATTGACGCATTGTTTTCATGCGAAGCGCACCGGGTGAAGGCGAAGTTGTCGTATCGCGAGAAGACTCAACGTTTACAGTAGGGGTCTCCAAATATTTTCGTCCGAGGGCCACACACTCACACAGCCTATTACGCAACAGTTCGAGGGTCGGACATCCTAAGTAACGTGATTGTTTCGGGATATGTTGCATTCTAGCAAATCAACAAATGTTTCGTGAATATGATATGTTTTCATCATTGACAAAATGACTTTGCGACCAGATGAAATGGCTTTGCANGCCGGATGGAATAACTTCGAATAGTCGGATTTGGGCCCACGGGCCATACTTTGGAGTCCCCTGTNTTAAGCCATACCTTGGTTTTGTCGACTTTTCGAAACCAGTCCCAATCCAGACTGCTGCGTGCCTGTGTCGAAAAGCGAACGCAACCGGGGAGCGCTTGGCAACAACATAAAATGACTGCTCGTAAAGAGTTCAACTTGCTTCATCTAATGACCTCCTCCCATCTATACGTCTCACAGAGCCAGGCACGATCGACTTCACCAAACCGAGCTACTTGGTCAAGGAGAGTGTGGGAACAGCCTACCTGCCCTTGCTTCGTACCAACGGTGCCGATGGTGTTGTGGAGGTCGAATGGACGTAAGTGGGCTTTTTTCTGCCCTGCTGCAGGTTCTTTTTGTCCGTGAACCCTGAGTGGCAGGGCCGTCGCCAGGGGGGGGCCAGNGGTGCCCGGCCCCCCCATTTGAAATCTGTGCCACCCCTTTTCACGTTAGGCCCTCTGGTTGCTGCATACATCTAATACAGTATTTTTTAAATGTGACCCCCCCTTCTGGTTTTTGGCCCCCCCTGCTGCTAAATCCTGGCGACGGCCCTGCTGAGTGGTTCGTGGTTTTTCCGTTAATTGGATTTTCTAGCATTGAGTCAAACAGTGCTTTGATAAAGGCAGTGTTATCGCAAAATCCTATTGCGTACTTTGTAAGCCACTGAAAATTTCTGAATCATTTGAAACATTGTGCTTCGGTTGTGTCCGTTAAGACGATCGCGTATCGAATTAAGACACTTATCTCTGTGTATAACGCAACTTCTGGTTCCTCGTCACCGGTTAATGTCCGCACAATCCACGCTAACAGCTGGGTTTCTGTTTTTGAACTGCGCGTTAATTCGCAAGTGCTCGCCATTTCCAGTGAACTCTGACTGTGAGCATTGCATTTCGTATTGTCTTGCCTGCAAACCGCGCGAATGTCTGTTATAATGCGTAGCCTTCGGAAAACACATTGTCGTTGGTGTTTTGGCGGAAAACCGCGCAGATCGAGAAATTCGGCGTGTTTGGGGGGGTAATTTTCAGTTGGGGGGGAGATAATGGTCAGTTGGGGGAGGTAATTGTCAGTTTTGTTTGCAAACGTAAAGTACGGAGAACCTGACGGCGAAGGAAGGCAAAGATTTCATCGGTCGATCGGGCAAAGTTGTCTTCGAACACGGTGAAGACGAAAAGCACGTTGAGATTCCGATCATCAACGACCACGCCACTATCAAAGACGAAAGCTTCCAGGTTCGATTCTCATCTTGTTCTCCTGTTTTTTGTCGATTGAAGTTTTTATCTTTTCGTGATCAAGTGTGGATGAAAATCGCTTTGTCCTGTTTGCGCGGTTGTCTTTTGCTCAAGAATTGTCAAGGTCAGGAAAATTAACAGATGAATGATGAGGGGCATTTATCCTCCCTCTATGAAAAAACAATATGTTTCTTCTTCGTAACCTTCACAACTGAAATGCCGTTTCAACAAAGTCTGCTGGATATAAAACGCTTTTCATTATCTATCGAAAAAAAAAACAATGTCCATTTTCCGGACAGGGCCAAAACTCGCCTGAATCAACCTTTCCAGGTCTAACTTCGTTTTCACTGCTTCAAAAATCTTGGCCTCAATGCATATCAGCCTTGTGCTGCTAACACCGAACAAAGCGGTANATCGCCGACAAGTGATCTAGTTTTAGCGATGGGACGATACCATCGAATATCAATAGCATAGAGCGTTTTCAGGGGAATGGAGACTNGTATCGATATCGAAATATTTTTGTCTGATTTTCGATACCAAGCATCGATAACGACGACTTAATCTAAGTTTCGCAACTGGCTACATCGGGTATTATATCAAGGGTTCCATACCGTTTGGCCGAAAAGGTACACGGCTGGGACGATAAAACTTGTCTTTGACGAAGTAAAATTGAAATGCTCGCATATAGCAAGCTAACCCATCTTCAGACTATTCCTGACAGCCACTCATGGCTTTTGTTTTGACTTCGTTTATCAGTGGGAAACACATTGCTTAGCTCTGGGAAAAAATTATTCCCATTGCTTGTATAAAACATTCACCGTTGCCCAAGAGGTTTGATAACCCGCAAACTGTAGCTCGTGAATTGAAGCTCTGAACTTTTTGAAAATCTATCGATCGCTTACTTTTAAAAAAGGGCGCGCGCTTTTGGACACAGCGGCGATCGCCCTCTAGCTGCTGCTTTATTGCGATGTGCGGTTTCGTTGGTTCAGGAGGTTAATGCGACCAGTATCGGCGCCAACGACGGCCAGCCGGTGGTCCACTGCGTCGACCCGTTACGAACGCTTACCCCCCAACGTCACAACCTTGCCTGCGAAATCCCCCTCCTTTAACCATATATCCAGTAATTACCCGTCACCTTATTTTGATGGTGTATCTGTCTTCTGCTCGCGTCTAACAAGTCAGATACCGGATCGCTTTGGTGACAGTCGTTGGCACTCTGTAGCTCCTCGTTGATGATAATTGCTCCTGAGTGCTTCACGCATCAGCGCGAACCACCAATCGGACAAAAAGCCGTTGTCACGTGACCCCAAACCCCGTTAACGGCTCCCAGCAACAAACACTCGGCCTGAGCCAGTACAGCTTCTTCGAGACGACGCCTGCTTGCAATAACCCCGCATGTTCGCTTTATTGCCCTCGTTCTTTCGTTTGCGTTGCCGGCTTTCCTTAGTGTCGCGAACAAGTCAATGCGCTTAACAATGGCAACGCGATCTGCTGCACGCTTTGCGCAGCGATCAATAATTTATCGAAACGGCGTCGCGCGTCTCGAACATTGTGATGAATCTGTGNCAGATCCGGGCACGCCATTNTCTTCCTCTTAAAAGAGAAGAAATATTCTTCGTTCTGGAAAATAGTTTGTGATCCTAGCAAATCAAAACGACTTAACGTCAGCGCGATCTTGTAAAAGTTCAAGCCGCGATAGAAAACGACGAAGGAATCTCGGCCAAGGCTTGTAAGTTGGCCGCTGGCCCGGCACGAGCAAAGAAAGGCGTTGTTGTTGCGTAACTATCGGGAGCTTGTTGGTTTACATTCTGCGAGGTTTATGATGTTCTTCAAAGAGGTCTTACGGCTCAGAGTGATCCCGCAGTGGTTTACCAACGAATTCAATGCTGTTATATCACACTGCATTCTGTTAACCTGTACGTTCGAGCTACTGCGGCGTCGTGGAAAGTCTTGATCAATTGGTTATTAGCTTCCGCGCGGAACGGATTGTTGATTTGCGGTCAAAGAGACGATGTCACCCATGAACATCCTTCACTTCGTGACTGGCTTAAAATCAAGGCAACGTACTGATATCTGCTGAGATAAAGGGGTAGCTTCGTTTTTATGCAAATGAAGAGCCTTCTGGGTCACGCAAGAAAAAAAAACGCCAGTGAGTAGTGCGGATAGCCATTTTCTGGCAGAAAATCGCGATTTCGTTCACAGCTGCGCAGGGCTCCGCGCGTTTATGTCATGTTTCTACCACCTTGCTGGACCTCCTGCCGAATTGGAATATTTATGATCGCTGCCGCGAAGTGCTTTTGCGTGAGATCGCTACAGCGACGTGCTTTTGCGTGAGATCGCTACAGCGAAGTGCTTTTGCGTGAGATCGCTACAGCGACGTGCTTTTGCGTGAGAAACCAGGTTTGCGCATCAAACAGCAGAATCCTGCAACGACACA
>JGI24158J21664_10003900_pt1 | contig 18984 bp, 19 predicted proteins | sample Ectturendosymbi3_FD_21664 | JGI IMG/M metagenome (IMG submission 21664)
TTTTGCTTTCATGTTGTTTCAGGGCAATTGAAGATGAGCAACCACCACCTTCAGCTCAGCAGTGGCAGTACCATCTCCAAGCAAATATCTAGATGATCGTCTCGTTATCCATCCAGTTTTGTTGTTGCTGTAAATCTTGCCCTAGAAAAACTGCTTTTGAGCTTGTTTGCACGGATGCGAAAGGGTTATGGTAAACCGGACGGAGTTTCATTTTGGCTGGGTTTACACTTTCTTCGTCCAGCTCAGTTCCTTCAGGAACTGGCGCACCCCAACGAGAGAAACCAGATGCGACCCAGCACTCCCCTCGCAACTTTGGGGGTGATCCTGCAAACACCCCCTTTCTTCAACTGCGTTGTTAGTGATAGTTTTTCACATGGCCATATCAATAACTAAAATGTAGTTTAATGTTAACTTTTTTAGGGACACCTGACATGATAACCGTACTGTTTTTTTCGGTGTCCTGGCAGACTGTTTACTATGAAACTGTAAATGCACTATCTTTCTTATCGCCAATAAATTCACTACTACCACTTACCGATGTCCAAGGGGGGCAAATGATCCTTTTGCCTTCCCCTTTCCGGTCAACCATGATCAATGTTTGTACTGATGGGAAGATGTAGGAAAAAGTTCAAGAACTCTCATAATATGACGTTTTCTTTGAGATACTGTGTTTGTCACGTGATAATGTTTGTACGTTGTTGTAAACAACTTATGTAATCATTTGCTTAACATAGATGAATTGTTTTCATAACTTAGATTTTTTAAGAAACATTGCTTTAAAAAATATTTATGTAAGAAAAAACACGAAGTCGATGAAAATAATTCTGCAGCTCTTGGAATTACACCTCCAAACCGGAAGTGGTATGAGCACCCCTGGTTAGAAAACCTGCTGATCACCTTCTTTCTATGAACATATCTCAACCTGGTCCCAACAAAAGCGCAAAGGGCCTTTTGAAAAGCTTCGAACACTCTGACACACCTGTTCGTAATGATCAGGCACTAGAATTTTGTTCCTACTCTTAACACATTAACATACAACCTTTCTGTAAGACAGCGTTAAACCAATCCAAATTTTAAAAATGATGCTTAACACTAACTTTTAGTTTATGCTCACAATAGTTCTGCATGGCAGTACACACAACATACAAAAAAAACTTTTCAATTGTTGCGCTATAAAATACTTATTCGAGAACATAACCACTGATAGCATTGTGTTCATCTGCGGTTCAGCTCATTCGAAATTCATTAAAAGAAGCGGAAAGCTTTCGAGGACGCTATAGCAAGCACGTGCACAGCGCGGCGCGTGAGCTTACGAAACGGGAAACAGTGACAACAAACGATTGCTATCGGAAGTGGGGACATTGCACACCTAACGTCGCCCATGGTGTCCAAGTCAAACGATAAAAATGAGTTATGGAGCACGGCTAACGCCAACATTTAAAGAGCACACGTTTTTTTGTATCAAAAAATAGATTCGAGTAATGTCAAGGCTGTCAATCGGTCGTTGGGCTTAAAATCTGAAGGGATGCGGCTTTTTTGACCAAAAAGTATCATCATGCACAAAAATTAAGTTTTCATAAAAATTTACATTGCAAGTTCAGTAAGTAACATAAAGGTACATTTACCACAAATTCAACCCCATTAAGACTTTCGGGAAAAGAATTAAATTGAAAAAAACTAAAATGATTAAAATTTCGATACAACTGTTTTCATGTTTGAAATTATTTTTGCTCGAAAAGCAAAGGATTTGGTGCAGCAGCTTCCTGCACCCGTTAATCATGAGAAGAGGTCATTTTCAAAAATTCCAAAATGGCTTCTAAAATGCTGTTGATGTTGTTGTTGTTCCTATATAACATTTAAATGCCTAAAAATTTCACTTTGTTTCAAACCGCGGAAATACTTTTGAAATGATGTATGCACAAAATCATGCCGTCGATCCTGCTTTCAAACTCGTCAGCAGCGATTACAAAATGAATTAAAATCTGATCCATCATGCACAGGATGTTTTTTTGCAATGGCGCCCTAATTGCAGTTGAGTTCCTCGTTCTTACAATCAATAAGCTTAGTCAGCATTGAACATCACTTGCCACCACCGCACTAACCAGTAACACGGCACTGCACTCAAGACGGTCAAAACATCCATACCTATTTCTCCAGCTATATCAGTTCAGCTACTGCTGCCTGAGTAAAAAAAGATTTTTATCACTGGAACGGCAACACGATCCATTTTCTTCCACTTAGTGGTTGAAGCGCATTAGATCATCTACGTGTGTTGACGGTGTAGAAATAAGCCAGTCTAGAACAGGAAAACATTACCAGGAAACTGTGCTGTATAGCTGTGAAAACGTGAGATAAGTTGACCAAAACAAAGCGTCTAGAGCATCATCGTTGCATTGGCCACGTACGCCTGAAAATGTGAAAAAATATCTTGTCTATTAAGCGAAAGCGATGTGCTTGTATTTTCAAGTAAAATACCATATTAACTTTTCCAAATGATTGCAAGCAGGTAAAGTACATTGCTCCTTTCCTGATTAGCACAGTTTTATTTTAGTCGGGCAGTAAAAATCGTGTGTTAAAATATTTGTACCTGGAATAACTGCTAACAACGGTGAGAAAATTATAACAGACTGTTATGCCACAGTTATTGCCAGTGATGTTATGTTTTTAACTGGAGATTTGAAACATACAAAATTTTTATGAATAAATATGCACGCATTTCGAGCGAATTTTTGACAAATCTCTTTCCTGCACATAGTTTTTAACTTGACGTGATAATAGCGGTCACGTTGAGTTTCGTTGCACAAAAAACGAGACTTTGCTGACTCTTTTCGTCACCACGATTATGTCACAACATGTTTCTACGAGGTGGTGCACGCGGAATTTAAGAAAGTTTACGCAATGTTGTTTCGCAGCGGTTAACCAAACAGTTTTCTGGAACGTTCCATCCAGAAATTGTTGAACAGAAAGCATGACGCCAAACAGTGCCATGTTTCACGTGCTGAACCCCGCCCATCACCCTAACATGATTTATAACATCTACCTTGTTTGGGGCCAAAATATCACAACATAAAATGTGAAATAGCGATTTTTATGAACTGTATCTGACAACATGAATAAAGGCAACGCCACAGTGAACGTTAAATGAAGATTTTTCAACATACCAGAACGTTCAAAGCTATACTTATTAAAACTGGTAAGCTTTACTAAGCCGCTACAACATTATTTACAGGTTCAAACGCTCTTGCAGTTCTTCTTACATTGGGCGAACACAGGGCAATTTAAGAAATGGCATAAAGCAGCACGCAATTTCACACAAATCAGCAGTTTGCAAGTATTTTCAAACCAACAACCCGAGATCGTTGGTAGTGATGGTAACTAACGGCGACTGCAGACCCTCGAATCTCTGTTAATTGAAGTACACAAGTGAGAGCTCAATGCCAACATTCCATCAATGCCTCTCGGCATTTTTTAATCTGTGGCACAGCTCCACGCATCATTCGTGACACTGACGTCAGATGTCACAACCACTGGCACGTATCCCGCTTCATCACGGAACAGCTAATGTTTCGATCCCTACGCTTACAGCTTTTCCGTATTTCGTTCACGTTCACTTTTTCTACGCACTATTCTACCTACTGCTCACAAAACGTTTCTGCTTCTTATAACAAACTTTAATGGCGCAGTGTCCACAAAGGTGACGCAGTCGAGCCTTTTACAATAGTAATGCGGTTTCATGCAAGTCAGTGCATTCGAATTCCTGTCTTGAAATCTGCAAGCAATCCTTACATATGAAATGTGAGAGACCAGTGTTTCACAGAATGAGGGGCGGCGGCCTCGGGCGTCCAAGGCAGGGGTATCCAAAGAGTGAAATTACAAAATTTGCATTTTAGTAAATTGCTGTAAGTAGATGATTCATCTCATTGTAAGGTTACTAACACGTGCTGAATGGAACTGATGGAAACTTGCCCGAGGGGTGCGTGCATATGTATCTTAAGTTACTCTAGAGAGAGATGAAGCACTGCCATCGTGATCCCAAGGCACTACACCCTATCTCTCCTCCTACTTTTCAGACTGGCCAATTCTTGCTTGCCCCATCAAGCTGAATGCTTGTGCAACTGCAGGTGCTAATAGAAAAAATGGACAACTCCTATCATACCGCGCTAGGGCTACCTTTTTTTGATGGACCTATCTGATACTCATTTGCATGCAAAAAAGCAATATCTACTGTAGTTCCTCAATGATATACACATCACTAGAAGAATTTTGCTTATAAGCATGTGCATTATGCCAACAGATTAGAAAAATGTATTTAAGGACTAATATATTTTAAAAATTGCACTTTGAAACATTTTAATTCAAATTTTGAAATTATTTTTTATCAACACTAGCTTTTATGTATTTTATATACTTGTATATCTTACATTCCTCAATGCAGGACAAGAGTTTGGTAAGAGGGCAGTTGCCCCTCGCATCATTAGACCTCTGCACACCTCTGTGAAGAACAAAAGCAAAGACAGAGAACTCAAGACAAATCAATGCGATAATGAATAAATCGAAACATAACCTGTGACAAGTAATAACTTCATAATAGACTGTCCTCATATAACTGCTTTCATTAAAACTGCAAACCACCTGAAGCCAGTTGCGGAGAAATAATACCACAGCTACAGTACGATCAACATGGTGATGACCCAAACAAAGCAGGCAGTGGTTGGTTTGCGGATCCTCAAAGGTGGTCATTAGGTTGTAAGGTTGACAGACGTACTCTATGCATGCAGAGTCAGTGCACGTTGGAAAGCAAGGTAAAATTGGTGAATAAAAACTGCATATGTGGTGATACTGTGAGGGGATCAAACAAATGGGCCAAGCAGAATGGAATAAATCAATGAGCATCACAAACGGATGTACAAATTATTTCACACGACGGAAAATCACGCTTTGAATATTTATTTGTGCGATTAGNTCGTTAAGCCATTTATCTTCACAGGTATCCTTCGACTCAAACTGGATTGTACTAAAACAGTAACAGTGTAAGAGTAACAGTGTCATAATCTAAAAACTAGCAGTGACACAGTCAGGGGTTTATTAGTGGAAAGAACACCTCGCAGAGAAAACAAACATGTTAGCCACGACTCACAGAAATCACTTCCCTCTGGCTCCAGGGAGATGTGGCTTTTTCGGGCCTGCTTGAACCGCCTGAGAACTGCGGTGGGCCTCTGCAAAAACAATTTGGTCAAGCTGGGTTCATAAAAACGATGATGATACCAGCTGCCTCTGTGGGAGGGAACAAACAATGGCCCATCTTGTTTTTTGTTCTCTGCTACCAGACGAAGAAGTATAAACCCGCATGTTTGTAAGTTTGTTTACAGCTGGTTGATTCTCCCTCAGATTAAAATTGTATGAAATTATTTATCAACAATTTGTCAACGTCATCTAAAGTTTGTGAAAGCAAGGGTGCACCGCATTATCAGTAAAACATGAGATTAAAACTTAGAAGAAGAGTTTATTTATTTTCATATCAGTTTTTCTTGCAGTAGTGTCGCGGGGTCTGGACGACTCGAGATACCTTACGGTGTTCAGCAATTTCTGATAGTTCTGCTGGCTCCACAGCACGAGGGGACCAAGCAAGGTCTGAGATGTAATCACTCCACCTGGTCCGTTAAGAACAGTTTCTCAAGGTAATGTGTATCCAAAATGAAAATAAAACAAATGTGTAGGTTGAAGGACTGCAATGTTGGAAATGTTTTACAAGGATTCACAATGGCTGGCGCATACTTCCCTGAGTCCGTTGCAGTTGGCAACAGCTAGCGAAAAATTGTTTCGCAGTTTTCAACATTCGGCAGTAATGTCAGTTTTATTTAACATTTATTAATCCTCAATCTGAAATTCTTGATTGCTTGGAGGAATTTTGTCAGTTTATAAGTTCACCAGCTTTTATTTGAAAGATTCCACAAAAATCAGTGCGAATCTTAGAACAATTGGCTCAAAAGAAGAAGTGCAAATCAACTGTTTGCAACAGCAGGTTCGAATTCTATGCCGTATTGACAAAACAACTCACTTTTAATTAAAAGCTGTTTAGATTTTGTTGTACAAAGGTCACAGGAATTTAGAGTTCAAAACAACATACGTCTAAACGGTAGTTGGTTCCATGCGGCAACAACAAACTATATTTTCTATTCTACTGTGTCACAGAGGTGCCTACGGATTCTGTTTGAAACGTTTTTGTGAAACAAGATGCCGGCAGTGTCGTTCACGACAAAAATAGCTTTTGTATAAAGCAACTAACGAAACAAAATGTTTTCAATGACAAGGAAACGTTCTTCGTTGAAGGTGACTGCTAAATTTGCGATGATTCGCTCCAACGTCAATTGCCTACATCATCTGTCTAAATCAGGGGCCTCCAAACTACGGCCCGCGAGCGAAATCCGGCCAGCGGAGCCATTTCATCCAAAAATGAAATATATATATACGAAACATTTGTTGATTTGATAGATGTAACATATCCAAAAACAATTACATTACGTAAAGATGTCCGGCCCTCGTACTGTTGTGTAATAGCCTATGTGGCCCCTCGGACAAAAAAGTTGGAGACGGCTGGTCTAAATTATGAATGCTTATTTTTGAAAGCAAATCTTTCTGAGATTTATTGCTATCTGATTTTAATTGCAATAATAACGCCGTCCTATGAAGTTAATTAGTAATAATATCTTCGTTGTACAATATTGATATCACTGGAACGCAATTATGTTTCTCATATTTTTTGTAGATTGAAATCGATGTGACTTGAGCAACGGCAATTTCTGGCGTCATGCGGACCAACAAAATCATGAAACAAACAAGGATTGCATCCACGACATTTTTCTTGCACGTAATTTAACTTTTTTTTATCAAGGATACCTCGCACAAGTTCAGTACTTCGTCAAGAAATCTGAAGCTTTACAGGGTGAGTGAAATAATGAACTTTTTTTACCAGACGTTAATTTCTCATTTGCCAACAAACATACTCGGTTTGCATTGTATGAGTTTTAAGTGGCCGCATTGCTTTATACTTTAAGCAGAGCGATCAGTTGATCATTTCTTGCGTTAATACGTTGCTGAAGGGTCTTGTTGTCCAGTTCTTCCTTCCCGTTTTTAAGTTTTTTTTTGTTAATTCTTGTCTTTCATATATGTCTAAATGGGTACGCCTATTTGATAGTTGATTTCTCCCATCGAAGGCACTAAATCCCTGGGTGAAGTGTTTCGTCGCACTACAGCAGCTTTTTTCTATTTATCGTCAGTATCTAGTGAGGTCGTGTGGGTGAAACCACAATATGCCAGTTTTTTTATGAAAGCAATTGCTTCAACTGCTTTCAACCTCCCGCTTTTTACAGTAAACGGCTGGACATTCGCCGTAAAGCTGTAAACCCAGGCACTTTCAAAATTACTGAAGGTTTGAATTTTTATAAAGTACAAGAACATACGTTTGATTGACATCATTGTTTACTGAATTGAGAAAAAGGCAATGTGACGAAATACCAGTCTTGTTTATGTGACAGTTGCCATTCGAACGTTTCCAGGAATGAGCAAAAAAGCCTGGTTTGAACAGCATTAAAGATAATGTAGTGCTTTTTATGGTAATACCGGAGTTCACACATTTTGGAACAGAGAAAACTCNGCAAGTCTTNAAAGGCTGTATTAGAAACTACAGCGAAGAAAACATTGGTTTAATTTAAATTACTTCGGACCATTCGAAACAACTGTTTTCCTCGTCAGCAAACATACAATCAATAACGTGCGGAACATTAGGCCTCAAAACGCGCAGGTGCCGGAGAACATATGAAAAGGGGAGGGAATCGTTAGTTGCCAACCTTAATGGATCCAGTTGACCATAGCTTGGATGACTGTCTTATACCTTGCGTACAACAGTGAAGTGGATGGCGTATGGACATTTAACGAAGTGCGTTTTTATCGGAATCAAAAAAAGATTCCAAAATTTGCGAACGTTTCCAATCGCAGAGAAAGGTAGCAATTGTCATTCATTAACGTTCCAATTAAACGAAAAGAGCTTCTCCGCGTATAAACAAGAAAACTACAAGGCCTACATATGCCACCATCTGTGATTTCCGTAAAGGAATGACAGTCACGACTGAGATGAAACTGCTGTGAAAAATGAGACATTTGTTAGAGCGCAGTAGTTCCCCTCTTTTTGCCTTCAATACATTTACATTCTCGAAATCCTTGATAAATAAAGCAAAAAGTGGAACATCTGAGATTTCGCAAATGTTGCGTACCTTCAATCGGTGCGAACGCCACTTCAAGCTGATGCTCACGCTTATGACTAAAGTATGAAATTCCAAAAAGAGCACATTGAGTTATTAGTAATGTGGTAACACCTGTACTGGGCATTGTTCAAGCCTCAGAAAGAAAAAAACGACTAGTAATGAGGCACAAGCATAACACTTATCTTTGAGGAAGAAATGAGGCGTATCTACTGAACAGTCACGTCAAAGTTGCTTCACAAAGGTGACTTCGCAAGAAATACACTTATTGCAATGGCGAAAGCACTGAATACGACGAATCTTGCTAACATCTCCATTGAGCGATATACAATTCTCCTAGGTTTGAAATGAAAGATACGGATAACATTTCCAATTGTGATGGCTTTATATAAAAGGAGTCCTTAACAACGCATATTTGTTGAATAACATGCATCGATAACCTTCTCAGGGCCTGTGCAAAACGCATCTAACATTTAAAATTGCAAAGGTTACTTAAAAACGTGTCAAGAGCTGAAAGGTACAGGTATTTACAAGTAAACTCACCAATAGTATGAAAAAAAGCTCAAATAGAAAGTTGCAATATACTTGCTTCATAAAAATTACAAATCCACAGTGGCCTGTCATAGTGGTTACCCTTATGACAGTCGCATTGCAGATCAGTGAGTCTTTCTTTGCATTGAGCTGTCATAGGCATTGTTCACGCGGTGACTACTTTCACGATATGTGTTTCACTTATGCTAACCACGAAGCTGCTGAACAACATCCGATGACGCTTTTCACGTCTCTTTTATGAAACGACCGGGATTTCTAAGAGTTTTGGAAATAAGTAGTCTGCGAATACAACAATCTACGTGAAAGTCAGAAAAGGACAATTTGAAAATTAATTATTCGAACGGATACATGACAAGGCACCATTAAAATCGTGATTTCCATATACTTTATCCAGGCCATGTATGGCTGGGTTGAAACCATAAAATATCAGCATAAAAGAGAGCCTACAAAGGATGTCCCACATGATGACAGACAACATCTTTACTGTTGTCTGTTGCAATGCGACCGTGAAGAGGAGCCATGAAGATCGCTCTGTAGGCTTCAAAGCAAAAGGTCATTAACACAACATTTAGAGTTAAGCTAACGTCGTAAATTACGTTGATGAAAACTCTAGGAACATTTATTGGTATAGCAGAGGTTACAGTAAAAGCAGCTGATCCGCCTGTCACTCACGATCAGTTTGTTTTTTATTAGATATGAGAAGGCGCAACGAGCTGAATGTTGACAGTCACTGAAGCGGATGTACAACACAGAGACCTTAGCATGACCGCAACAAGTTTGTCCTCAGGAGATGAGACCATCTCGTTTGCCAATGAATTTCCTCTGTTTCTTCTAAATAGAGTCATTTGAATTTTCTTATGCACCATAAGGGGATATATGAATAATGCTAACAACAGTATCTGGTCTATTATTCTGAACACCATCGCTAGATAATGAATTATTGTGTAACGCCGATGTTTGAAGTTGAAACATCCGTCGGGCGATCCACTGTACAGCTTGGGCAAGAGATACGGTATGACACTTCCAAATGATTCGACGATAAGTCATCCCAGAAGTATATATGAAAAGCATTTTACAACAAGTGTGTTCAATTCTTTCATAAACGGTTGGAAATATAGAACTCGTTGACGAAACCACAAGAACAGGTAGAATGGTGCGAGACCAAAAACAAACGAGACTACAGAAAGGTCATTGATTGTCTCACAAAGATATTCATCTCGTTGCGCCTTCTCATATCCAATAAAAAACAAACTGATCATGAGTGACAGGCGGATCAGGACAAGAGGTAGACAAATCGCAGTGGAAACCAATGCTCGGCGCGGAGAATGCAGATTATGCTGTGCACAATTTTTCTTCACATACTCCCTTGCAAAAATGAAAAACGATATTGCCATCCACACAGTCGTTGCCAACATGAAGATGCTGAGTGGAAGACACAGCTGCCACATTCGAAAGTAGATGATGCTGCGAACTGTTGCATTAGCTATGACAGTGAAGTTTTCCTCCATGACAATACAATGCTTTAAGGAAAAAAAAACAGTAACTCTTCTATGACGGACTAATTTCAAAGCACCTGTGAAAGAAGATCAGTTTTTTTGCGGTTTGTTTCCACATTGCGTAAAACGTCCTGATTCACATGATCTTCACGTGCATTGGAAGTATCTGAGGAGAATGTTCCTAGGTTGAATTAACTTGAAAAAGAACAGAGTGCAAGTCACATGAGCGTATTTCAATTTCTATTGAAAAAGGCTTTTGGTTTGTTTACTTTTGCCGATGGATTAAAAATATATAGAGAATACATACAGTTTTTTAAAGGTATTTTAGGCACGCGATTCGGGCCCCTTCAATTGAAAATCGGGTCCCTAGAATAAGAGAAAATCGGGTCCTTAGAATCAGAGAAATCGGGTCCCTGCAGGTCCATACCGGGTACTTACATTTTCCTTAAAAAACGGATCAATCCGAATTTATACTCTTTCTTATATTATTTTGAAATCCTTTGCCTCATGTTTTCTGGAAAATCATTTTGAGAACTCTATATTCGTCCAGCAATGTGATGTTTTTGATAAAGACTTGAAATAAACATCCTTATTATTAAAACAAAAAAGTTAACTTATTTCATATTTATCATACAAACTTTCAAGACTAATTTGAAAGATTTTACCTCACGAAAAACAAATTGTCTTCGATGCTTTCCTAACTTTAGCACAGATTTTATTTTTTTTTATTCCCTTCTGAAATTTCTCTGTGATCCACTGTCGAAAAATCTGTTTTTATTGTTGACTGGCGTTAACACATTTATTTCAATACTACATGTTGAGAAACACAACATTGTTCAAACTTTGTAGTCTTGTTACTTCATGAAACATCTATTAATTATCTGGACATGTCCAAACAAAATAAGGAAACCAATTACTTTAATTCCAGGTTCAATGCAGTTGGGTCTTGAACATGTATTTTACGTAAAAATAAAAACAAACTAAAGTTTTGTTAACAGTGTATAAATTATCTTGTATCATACAAACTCGTATTTGGATCCAAGATAATTACTCAAATTGCTTTCATTTCTTCAACAATACTGTTAGCATGAGATTGAGATTTTACGAACTGGTGAAACACATTTGCCCATCTTTTGCAAGGTTACACTGACTCTGTGGCATATCGTGCAAGTACTTTTTAAAAATTTATCATAGTCTACAAAAGGGGTTCTACCAAAAAAACTGTCTGCATTCCCAACACCGATGGGACGAAACTAAGAGCATTCCCGACTTTTGTGCAGCAAAGGAGATACGGATTTACTTTGATCAATAGCATGGGCTCCCGCAGAAATTTTTCCAGGGCTGGGCAAAGTCGACATTTTGCAGATCATTTTCAGGTTACTTAAAGATGCAATGCAAATGGACGTTCATAGAACGCCTTGCCCTTTCTAAACCACAAACAAAATACCTCAAGTTACGACAACAGTCACGAAAATGCGCTTCTTTGGCAGCAATGGCCAGGTATATTACGATAATTCAAACAATACGCTATCTGCAGATTTTCAAGGAAGAGTACTTCGTTTAAAGGAATTATTGCCATAATCTTTAACGAAACCACAAACTATGCTCATATTTTACATGGTAAGACTTGTCAGCAAACAAGAATTGCTAACGTCTGGGAACACGTTCAAAGCCGTCAATCAACCTTCCAAGAAGCCCGGAGCTGTGTTTGTCGACCTCACAGCAGCCTACGACACCGTATGGCGCCGTGGCCTCACCTGCAAGCTGCTGCGACTGCTGCCTGAGAAACACATGGTCCACATGATCATGGAGATGGTTAGCAATCGCAGCTTTACCCTTACAACCAGAATTGGCCAAAGGAGCAGGTTACGACGGCTTAAGAACGGCGTCCCACAGGGATCTGCCCTGGCGCCCCTTCTCTTCAACACCTACATCTCTGACCTGCCAGTCACCATCTTCAGAAAGTATGCATATGCTGATGACCTAGCAATCATGCATACTGATGGAGATTGGCTGGCAGTGGAAGGGGCGCTGAGCAAGGACATGGCAACGCTAGGCGAATACCTCCAGACTTGGAAGCTAAAGCTCAGCACCACGAAAACGGTGTCGGCAGACTTCCATCTCAACAACAAGGAAGCCAAACGTGAGCTGAAAGTCAACTTCAACAACGAAACCCTGCCCTTCTGCTCCGAGACCAAATACCTCGGAGTAACGTTGGGCAGGTCGCATCACGCGTCGCACTCCTGAGGCGGCTTGCTGGCTCCAGTTGGGGCGCTGGAGCAACAACATTGCGAACAGCCACCCTAGCCCTGGTCCATTCGACTGCAAAGTACTGCGCTCCTGTTTGGTGCCGCAGTGCTCATACCCGCCTCATTGATCCCGCCATCAACGACGCCTTGCGAATTGTGACTGGATGCCTGCGTCCTGCACCAGCGGACAACCTTCCAATCCTCGCAGGCATCCAACCTGCTAAGCTTTGTCGCAGAGGAGCCACACCATCTCTAGGACGCCGTGCCATGAAACCTGGACACCTGCTCCACTCAGCGCTCACCCGTCCATCGGGTGCAGCTGCACGGCGCCTCAAATCGAGACACCCATTTTTACCCGCCGCACAACAACTCATCAGTTTATCTGACAACAATAACATACGTGCGGCGCAGTGGGCGGATCATCAATGGAACGTGGAGTGGGCGGACAAATCCACAAGACTCCGCACTTCAATTCCAGACACCGGTACACACACACCCGGAATGACATTCCCAAGAAGAGCCTGGATCCGGCTTAATCGCCTCCGCACCGGTGTCGGACGTTTCCGCTCCTGCCTGTACAAATGAGGTATGGCCTCCTCTGCAGCCTGTGAGTGTGGCGCAGAAGAACAAACCGTCGACCATGTCGTCCTCCACTGTCCAATCCATCGACCCCCCACAGACTACACGGCCTGACAGTCCTGGACGATGAAACAACCGAATGGCTGCTTAACACCTGTCCCGATATCTAGGCGGGCTAGCAGTGGATAAAAGAACTCGCTCAAATGAAAGAAGAAGAACCTTCCAATAAACCTTGTTAGTCTTTGTTGATTTTTCACTGTGAACGCTCATCACACATAAACGCTAATCATGCATAAACCGAACAAGTAGACCTGCATGTTGACACAACTATCAGACAAAACTCACTATAGTTAGAACACCACTTAAAAAATTGAGCAGATAGCTTCGAAAATTCGCAACAGCAAATATAGCTTTGCACTCAGTACTCACTCGGAAGTCAGAAATATACCTTAACGATTAAGAAATATTCCCACAAGCCTGCATAGATGCATTCTAACAACCTACGTATAATTTTATACTGAGTGAAAAGAAGCCACAGTGGATTTTTCAAACTTGTGGAAACATTGTAACAGGTTCACTCATGTTTCTTTTCACACAGTATAAAACTATGTGTATTTAACTTATCAGCAGTCCCTGTCTGGCTCAGGGGCGTAACGAAGGGGGGCACAATTCCCCGGTCGCCGAATCAGTATGGGAGCGCCGAATGACCGCAGGAGGCGCCGAAAAGTCCCATCAATGTCACACGTACATTCTGCAATGCAGTGCATTTGCTTCCGAAAGACCTCAGGTGCGAACATGGGGGCTCCAAACTTGCTTCTTGCCCCGGGCCCCATCTAAGCTCGTCACACCCCTGGTCTGGCTACATTATCTGGCAAGAATCTGCGTTCAACAGTCACACGCGGCGAAACACCTACAACCGGATCTTAATGTGAACCTTTGAAGATCTGCTGCCATGTAATTGTTACGCAACAAAGACCAACGATAAGACAATCCGCTCACAAATTTCACAACATGCCCCAGCAGGCAAAAGAATGAACATGAGTGAACTGCAAGGCATGACACCAGAGCAATGAAGCTGGCTCTTGTGCGGTGTTAGTGTCACACCGGGAAATAAACTGTCATTGCAAGGATTATATATCAATTAATCGGAATTAAACTATTGGTTTCAGGTTTTCTAAATATTTTCGGTTCATAGTCCCAATGAGCTCATTACCGGTGTCTCAAAGCTTATAGAGGTGGGCCGTTCTGTGGATGACATCAGTGTTTCACATAGACTCTCTGGGAAGTCTGAAAGCAATCCGCGACCTTCTGTCATCGCAAGATTCTGCTCGAGACGAATCCGAGATGAGATCTACAGCCATCGACACCTGTTACAGGAATACAACAAAACCCATCCACAGGAGCGTATCTATATTAATGAGAGTCTCACCAGGACAACCGCCAACGCTTCAACAAATGCTTATTGTACAGGAAAAGCAACAAGGGCGTACGCAAGGGGGGGTGGGGGTGTTGGAGTTAAAACCCTCCCTTGAGCGTGATATTTTACAAAAACTTTTTTATAAGGCGAGTGTATAGGACTTGATTTTTTACAAAAATAACGGGAGCGCGTGTAGAAGAATATGCCTATTATGTTAACAAACTTCGCTAGAAAACATGAATATGACGTCAACTTGTGACGTCACAAACAGCGCACACCAAATACAAATGACCACCATCTGCCACTGAATGAAACCCCCCATGAAAATTTTCTGCGTACGCCACTGAAAAGCAATAACTTCAAATACATCTGGACAAGGAATGGAACCACCTATCTACGACGGAATGAGAACAGCAACACCATTGTCATAACAAAAGAAAGTGACTTGGTGAGATACAAAATCATTAACCATTAGATAGTTGCAGCAAACATCTCTGTTTGAACTTATATAACATGACAAAATGGATTTGGTAGACTCTTGTAGAAAATGCAGCAGACGTTTTAGTTCAGCTGTTCCTGCAATCTTCTGCGATATATGCAAAAAATGGTTGCACTTAAAATGTTCAAACTTGACTAATTCTCAGTTTGCTGCATTGTCTTCAAGTAGCACGCCTTACTTTTGCGATATATGCGTTTCCAACTTCTTGTATATTAATTAGACTGTGATCATAGCATATCAGATGTTGCCTATAAGTCCTGGCCATTACTTTCTGACCCAAGCGACTCTGAGTGTAAATACTATGACCATCACGTATTCAACTCTCTTTTGACTAATAAAACAATTACCCCAACTTGCATAGTTCATCTTAATATTAGAGGCTTGAAAAAGAACTTGGATAAACTTGTAAACTTAATTTATGACCTGAAAAAATCCCCAGAGATAATAGCTGTCTCTGAAACCAAAATTAACAAAAAACATACCCCTTTCTTTCAAACAAAAATTTGTGGATGTAATTTTGTACATGCTGATTCTGACCAAAAAGCTGGTGGTATTGGAATATATATATAAGACAACATATCATTTCAAAGGCGAAGTGGTATATGTAATGATCTAAAATATGCTGAAAGCTTATGGTTGAGACTAATATCGGTTGTAGGCAATGTGTTCTTGCGGTTATTTATAGACACCCTAAATATGATTGTAAAGTTTACTGATGATGTTAGTGCTATTTTACACTATCTAAGTGACAAGAGGCTGCTATATATTATTTGTGGAGACATTGACGTAAATCTATTACAACACACAAGTTCATCAAGCGTACATAAATATATTGAAACATATGAAAGTTATAACTGTCAACAAATAATAACCAGGCCAACTAGGGTAACAGCAACTAGCGCATCACTCATTGATCACTTCTACACTACTTTTGAATTGGAAAAATTAATCCCTGGAATACTTATCAATGACCTGTCAGACCATTTATCAGTTTTCATGCTAATCAAAACAAATACCGCTAAAATACATGACAAGAAACCTATCACAAAGCGTGACTTTACTAACTTTGATTCTGAAATGTTCCTTGAAACAATTAATCATAAATTTCAACATTTACCTCAAACTGAGGGTGACCCCAGCAAGGATCTTTATAAAGCGTTAAATGTTTTGGGTGACAGCCTCAACCAACAGGCTCCACTAAAAAACTTTCTAGATCAAAAAAGAAACTATCTAAAAAACCATGGGTAGCAACTGGTCTTTACAAATCAATCAAGAATAAAAATAAAATGTATAGAACTCTGATTCGAACCAGATTCTCAAACACAAGAGCCCATAATCATTATAAGAAATATAGATATAAGCTTAAACATATCATGGAAATGAGTAAAAGAAACTACTACCAATCACAATTATCTTCCAACAGTCATGATCCCCGAAAACATGGAAACTAATAAATTTTCTTGTTAAAGGCAAGGAAAAAGGTTTAACTTCCCCAGATGAGCTGATAAACCTTGTAAATCAACAACCTGCCAGTGACCCTACACACATGGCAAATATCTTTTAATGATTATTTTGTATCTATTGGCAATCAGTTGGCAGCTGCTATAATATCACCCGGTAGTAAGCAATACCCGGTCTCATGCCAAGGATCCCAGAAATCATTTGTACTTCATGAGACAACTAGTGAAGAGGTAAAAATAATTATCGATAATCTGCTAGTATCTAAAAGTGTAAGAATGAATGACATCCCTATACACATTCTAAAAATATGTAAGCAGATTTTATCACCATTTTTAGCACAGCTCTTTAATAGATGGGTAAAAACAAGTATCTATCCTGAATTCTTAAAATGTACACAAGTAATCCCTATTCACAAAGGAGGCCAAAAATCACTATACAAATTATACGCCTATATCCCTGCTGTCTCCATTTGAACAAATTTTGAAAAACTTATATACATCCGCTTGTACTCTTATGTTGAACAAAATAAGATGTTATCCGACTCTCAGTACGGATTTCGTAGTGGACTGTCAACATCAATGGCTATCTATGATATTCACGAAAATCTATTGAAAAATCGTGAAGAAAAATATACTACTTGTGCTATATTTTGTGATCTTTCTAAAGCGTTTGATACAATTGGCCACAGCATACTCCTACACAAGCTTGAACACTTTTATGGAATTAGAGGCCTGCCCTTAAAATTGTTGACAAGCTTCTTACCAGATCGTCAGCGGTATACTGTGGTTGAAGGATGTAAATCAGATGTTCAAAATATAAACCGCAGGGTGCCTCAAGGTTCAATGCTTGGACCTCCATTATTCGCTTTATATATTAATGACTTACCCAAATTTTCAAGATTTAGAACAACCATGTTTGCAGACGACACCCTCCTAAGTTTCTCAAGCAACAAACCCACAAGACCTGAACACACCAACAAATGCTGGTCTGCAAAAGATAGATAACTGGATGATAATTAACAAACTCTGTCTTGACTATAATAAGCCATCTTCATATTAATTAAATGCGACCCAAAACCAGTAACACCATTCTCTGTTAAAATTGGCAACAATCAAATTGCTCACGCTAATTGTACGAAGCATTTAGGAGTAATTCTAGATGATAAATTGTCTTGGTACCAACACATAACCAACCTAGAGGATAAATTAGCACGAAGCCTTGGAATTTTTTACATGACAAGACACTATCTGACTGCTTCTGCACTAAAGTCAGTTTACTTTTGTTTAGTTTATAGCTACCTTCAATACGCAATTGGTGCATAGGGATCAGTGCCAAAAACTGCTCTAAATCATTTAAATGTTCTACATAATAAATTTATTCGAGCGATGAACTTTGCCTCCTACAGATCACATGTAACTCCACTTTACCATCAATCAAATCTGTTGAAAATAAAAGATATTTATCACCTTGAAATTACTAAACTGATGCACTGTTTGCACGATGGCAAGCTTCCACAAACCTTTGGTGATTACTTTGTCCCAGTTACTTGAGTTCACACTCACTTAACCAGGAAAGCCACCCATGGTAAATATTTCCTGCATTCGATTTCAAGCGAGCATGGCGAAAGATCGATCAGGTATCACGGACCTAAGATTTGGGATTCAGTTGATAATACACTGCAACGATTATCTTCTATTCTCTTCAGAAAACGTTATCGAGCCCACCTTATCGCACAGTATGCGGAAGAAGACACATCATTTTAGATATAGTTTTCGCAGTTTCTTGAAAATCTAACTTATTGCCCATTTTTCATGTCAAATGTATGATAAATGCACAAAAAATTAACAAGATAAAGTCATACTTTTGTGCCATTATACAATGTAAGTTAACCTAGTCTTGAATATGATTTTATTTTGTTTGTTCCTTCTCTGCGAAAATCATTTTATTTTATTTTATTTTAGTTTGTATTTGTTCTGTGAATATCATTTTATTTTGCTTGTACTTGTTCTGTGTTGCTGTTGTTTTGCTTTCATGTTGTTTCAGGGCAATTGAAGATGAGCAACCACCACCTTCAGCTCAGCAGTGGCAGTACCATCTCCAAGCAAATATCTAGATGATCGTCTCGTTATCCAACCAGTTTTGTTGTTGCTGTAAATCTTGCCCTAGAAAAACTGCTTTTGAGCTTGTTTGCACGGATGCGAAAGGGTTATGGTAAACCGGACGGAGTTTCATTTTGGCTGGGTTTACACTTTCTTCGTCCAGCTCAGTTCCTTCAGGAACTGGCGCACCCCAACGAGAGAAACCAGATGCGACCCAGCACTCCCCTCGCAACTTTGGGGGTGATCCTGCAAACACCCCCTTTCTTCAACTGCGTTGTTAGTGATAGTTTTTCACATGGCCATATCAATAACTAAAATGTAGTTTAATGTTAACTTTTTTAGGGACACCTGACATGATAACCGTACTGTTTTTT
>JGI24158J21664_10003901_pt1 | contig 18981 bp, 17 predicted proteins | sample Ectturendosymbi3_FD_21664 | JGI IMG/M metagenome (IMG submission 21664)
GAAAAATACCAAAATAACCATGTGTTCAGCCACATACATTTTCATGCCCGCATAGAATTGTAGCAAGAACGACATTATTGGTGGCTAATACATGCTGTTGAGCTAACGCTTGAACAAACAAAGGGGAACCTCATGACGCTTAGCTTTGAAGCGTCAATTGGTGTGGAGTGTGTTGGCATGGTCAGGCAGCTCAGCAGACTACCTCTAACTCCGTAAAGTGTCATTCGCATTTCAAGAGTGTCTGATCATCTGACCAAGCAATTCTTCAAGTCTGTTACAGAACACAAAGGCTAACCTTAGTTTGCTGGCTTCAGAGATTAGTTTTATGTGTCTGCGAAACTCAATTAACAAGATGGCGCCCTTACACATTCTAACAGCCCGTCGTCATTCATCTTGCCTGTACTTACTGTACTTTATCCTGAGTATTGGCCGCAGACAACTCGCACCCAGGTGGGCCATGACACACAAATCATTATACACACATTTTGGGCCTGGTCAACATTGCTTTAATTTCAGGACCAGAAGGTGGTATTGCAAAACAAATTTTGAATTATGCATAGTTCAAAGCAGGTTGTGGATATGCTTTAGGCGAGGACAATCTGTGTGCTGTAGCGATTGTGTATGGACGGAGTGTGGCGGGAAGTTTGATGGTTTAAANAGCTCTTGGATATACGAGCTCAATTATTCAAATGCGAAAAGACAAGTGTTTGACAAAGAGCTCTACACTTTAAATTGCTTTGTNAACNTGTATCTGGGACTGAAATCATTCAAAAGAAAGGTTATGCAGATTGCATGTATCATGTGTGAGGAAGGAATGCCAATTAAGAAAGATGTCTACATGCATAAATGCATTAAGTCGTTTAGTTTCAGGAAGCACTCACTATTCGCAAGGAACACACTCCTTATTTAACGTCCTTGCTGGAAATACGGCGGCTCATACCTGCATACGCTACTTCTCATTGAAAGAACGTTCGACCAGCTGTTGTGCAAAAGCTTTCCTGTACGCACATCGGCGTTGAATCTAGGTTTTAATTTCTTTTTCGAATAAGAACTCTCAAATAAGTTCTTGTGCACCTGTGTGCAAAGCATTTTGGCGCTGTGTAGCGTTATTTGTAGAGGTAGGAGCGGTACGCAATTTTTGCAACACTGAGGGTAACAAGGGAATGTTTTACATCGATCTGAGCTTCAAAGTTGCCATATTCTCCTTTTCCTTGAACTGAAAACTCCCCACCCCAAACCGCTGTCCTGGCGAGTGTTGTTTTATTGTGATATAATATTTGGTGTATTAACCCATGATGGTATAATCCTTTTTCAATTTTTTGTTTAGCTGGGGTCTCTGTTGCCTTGCGCTTGTATATGATTTCAACTCGTGTAGCGTATAGTGGATGTTGATACATACAATTCGTACCTTCTACCGAACGTAGGCTTTTCTGTGCTTAAATGAATTTTTCATTTTGTTGAAGCGCGGCTTTAACCTACTTACAATCAAACGTTGCAACATCTTTTCCATTATTTTCTAGCTTAATGCTATTGTTCCACCATCAACCCATGCATAAATCTGACTAAGCGAGATTTGGTGTTGGGACAATGGGTATTGCAATTTGGTAATGATTCATGGGAACGTTTAAAAAATATCAGCATGAAGTTCTTAGTTAACGCTCTGTGACGTTTACCAGCAGAAACGTGTTTCTGGCTGAGGCATGCTGTTTCAATAGCACAATAACCAAAACAAAAGGGTGAATGGTTGATAAGTCAGTGTAAAAATGCCAACATAAACATGCAATTTGAGCATTCTGGATAACACTGCGGTTTGAAGCCGTGCAACTAGGCCGCGGAGGTGTGTTGCCTCTGCGTCGACCACAAGGCTGATCGTCGATGGCGCTGGAGGGATGGATAACTTTTGCCATTGTCGTACACGTTTGCACATGGTGCACTTCGCGATACGCAAGAAAACGTTGCCGGAAGTCTATGGGCACTACTAACCAAACGCTGCAGCAGCAGCAGCAATTGTTGAAAATCAGCCCAGTAAACCTTGTCGTGATATTAATTTCAAATGCAAGTTTGATTTCTGCAACCTGACTTAGGAATCACAAAGGACTCCGTGTCCTTAAATTTATGAAAGGAAATTAACAGGTTGTGTATATAGGCTCTAATGGGAATACAATTGTCTGCGAGTGGCATCGGTAACGGTTTTTAAAGGTATGAAAGGAGAAGATCTGAGAGAAACTAATGCGTTTACAAACGTCAATGCCGAATTTCTTGAAGCGCGAAGCCTGTTGTAGGCTGTTGAACATGAGAAAACGGCACGGGCAATGTTTGGCTTGCGTAAAAGATCGACATGAAAAACGTGCTCCCGCGGTTCTGCGTGGGTGTCAAGCTCGCTCGTAAACAATTCGCGTGTAGAAGGCGGATTTTCCTGAAACAACACCAAGGGCTAATACATGCCTGTGGTGATGCTCTACCAGGCGTAAGCCCTCAAGAAGGCAATATATTGTTAAAACACACAACACACTTAGCCTAGCGTGACTCCTCAGATGGATTATTTCGCCAACACGCTTGTTGAGACTGGTTCATCAATGCAACGCGTACACTACGTAACGACACGATGAACTGCATAAAAAGTTTATTGGCACCTTTCGTAAAGCAAAGAAAACGCGCTTTTTCCCATGCAGTAAGCTCGAGGTGCTGGTAATCGTTTTTCCGAAGCATGCTGTCCATAGAAAATTCATTTTCATTAACTTCAAACACGAATGACATACCGACACGTCACAAATTGCTGTCTCAGAATGAAGACGATTAATGTCAAACTCTGCCGAAAAATTGATGAAATGTTCAAATGATTCCACACAGATGTTGACCGGCCCTGCAAGATTTGCTCATCTACCACTTTTGTTGCAGAAATCGCTTATACCGATTGCATGATGCAGATCTTTAAAATGGCGATACCTCTACGTACGTCACGCTGATCGCCTACAGAATTTATTATCGACAATCCACACTTGAAAATAAGAGATGCTCATAAATATTGACATGTCGGTACTTTCATCTTAGCTCCAACCTTACGAGAACAAAGCAGACATGCTGTTACTTGTGCACAAACTTTACAAACAAAGCTCTTCGCGCGCTGTCGCGCCAACTCCCAATTTCTATTGCTTCATCTTTCGACGCAGTTGATCATACCATTAAGATGCTTGTAACCCATACGTCAACTCGGCTGCGTATTTGATTGGCTGCCCTGGTAAGTTTTTCTCTGCTAGTATGCGTTAGTTAGATGAAATGTTTTTTGAAAACTTGTGCTGTACCGTGCAAACCGGTGCGTATGACATATATTGCAATTCTACTGTAGATGAAATCGCGCAACTACGAAAAGGTGGAAAAGTTGTTCCAAAGGTGTCTCATGAGAGTGCTGAACATTGACTTATGGAAATGTTACTTGACATACGTCAGAGAGACCAAGAGTGGATTGTCTTCATACCGGTTCGTTNCTTGCTACTCAAGTAAANCCCACTGTTTGTTACCGCGTGCCACTAGATTCAGGGACGGATCCAGCCAGCGAAGTCAGGGGGGAGCGATTTCGTATTTNGTAGTCAAGTCTCATAACGGCTTCGCTACTGTAAGAAAAATGAAGTATACTTCACAACACTGCTGTCACAAAACAAGGGGGCGAAAAATGGCCTTTTATNGCATGTGCTGTTTTCCGAATTGTAAAAAAACATGGTGAATAAAGTTACTTTCGTACGTTATAGGGGTCGATCGTCCTCNCTGCGTTGCCCCCTGACTAGATTCTTGTAATCGATTGGTAATGAGGTGAGGTTGTGATGTGTGTAGCTTAAACTGTGTCAAATGCACACCNAGGGTGGTGGACATTTGATTAGGACCTACTAGCNTGCATTGAGTCAGCAACAATGTAAGCAGCTCAGAGCTTGATTCCTAAATAACGTTGAAAGTGGTTACCACTTGGAATTTTTTGTAATTCTGTATGTGAATATGCTTGTGCACAAACTATTTTCACTGATTTTTGTGAGTTGCGCAAATATATNTTTTTTTCAGTGAAAAAATGGCTCAAGCATACGATTTCGCGCTGGAGAAGATAGGCATGGACATCATGTCTTACCAAATATGGGCAGACTACGTNAATTTTTTAAAATCGGTGTAAGTGAAATTTGGACGAATACCTACGTTAGACTCATGCAAAACCCCATCGTTACGCTACGGTCTCTATTTTCAGGGAAGCGGTAGGCTCATATGCCGAAAACCAGCGAATTACAGCCGTCAGAAGGGTGTATCAACGCGGTTGTATCAATCCAATGATCAACATAGAACAGCTGTGGCGAGAGTATTCGCAGTATGAACAAGTAGGTTTCTTCATCCTGCGTTTACCGTACGCTGCAGATCGGTGTTTTCACGCTCTGTGGTGGTGCGATGAAGAGTAATAAACCGTGCCTCTTGTAACGCATGTGGTGTGCTGCTCCAAGTCCATGGGCGTACTTTTCATTGTTAGGGCTTGGCTAGAGTAGCGAAAACAGAATTGTTTAGCACCTGCTACGTGTAGGGGTAACAGAACCACTTTTATGATGGGAGTAAGGGGCAGGCCAGGAGCCAGGTTTTAAGGTTTGGGGGAGCAAAGCGCATTTTTTGGAGCAAGTATTCGTTTTTCCGATATGCTTGAAGCAAATTTTTCTGGGCACAACAAAGTTTGGTGAGCACTATCCCCAAATGTCCCCCATGGCTACGGGCCTGGTCAGGGATCCAATCTAGGTGTACTACCTCCATCACTTTTGATTGTGTGACGTCATCAGTGACCATTCAACCTCAATGCCGTTTCTGCACTATATTTCTAAAAAGATCGAAACGCGAAAACGCACCTACATTCGTTGTGATGTTATCGCAGATATATTTGTATTTTTAAGCTCCGAAATGTGCACGGTTTTCTATGACGTAAACATGCAATAAAAAATCCCAAATTGCGTGGACAAGATTGGGATCAATTTTCAAGCAAATGCCGGTAATTTCTAAATCAAGAGTATTCCAAAAACGTACTTTGCACATCCGTTCGTGATACTTTGTATCCGTAAATTCTGGACACCAACCTTTTGTGCGAGTAATATGTATTTGGAACTACGGAATATTTCAAAGTTATACTGCGCATGCGCACAAGACCATCTTGAGCTTCCGCTTTGCAAACAGATGGTGCTTTAATTTGTCACAGAGATGATTCCTATCAGGAAAGTGAAAGACGGAGTGACCAGGCCCANAGCCAGGTTTTAAGGGTTTGGGGGGCGAAATGAATTTTTAGGTGGGTAAGATTTTTGTTTTTATNATATGTTNAAAATAAATTTTTCTGGGCACAAGAACATTTGGGGGGCGTTTCCCATGAATGCCTCNCTGTGGCTACGGGCCTGGGAGTGACACGCGTGCANTATAGCGACACAACAACGTTGAGNTCAACATAGGCTGTGGCACTCAACAAAAATTNGAGGATGGTGTACGAAAGTAGTGCGTGCCCTTGTATCTCGGACCCTCGAAATAGTGAAGGAGTCTGGACCTCCGCGTCCACCTTGCTTCACCGCCCTCCCTTAACGGGTCTGGTAACAGGCAGCTGTTTAGCCACAACAACACTGCCAGTTTGCGCCAGTCACAACCGGCCTGACCAACCTCCAAACCGCCTTGTTTTTAATCTAAGGTCGTTCGTGAACAATTTCACCTCTCACGGCCCGTGGGCGTTTGTTTGTCACGTTTTTTGTCCACGATGACGATATAAAATAATTGACTGTTGGTAATGCTGTGGTGTATGCCAGCGACTCCAACATGGGATCCTCGCAGGTGAATCTGCGAGTTATAGGGTTCTGCGAGTTATAGCTTCTTCCTGCATGATTGTACTCAACAGTGTTTTGGTATCACTTGCGACTACTTTAAAAACAGTGGGATGCATTAAGCTGTTCGCTGGTTACGAATCTGAAATGAAAAGTTATCCCATACGTTAAGTTTACAAGAAATTGTCTCGTTTAAACCAGACAACTTCGGGTTGCGAGTCGACTAGAAAAAATTGATGTACTCAGGTCTCTGTAAGTAGAAAAAAGTTAGAAATCACTTTAGCTTGCCTCAACCGTAGGAAATCATATGTTGTCTCTCAAGTTTCGTTCAAGACCCGCTTGATCGTGGGAAAAGGCCATGCACCATCTATAGCGGTAAACCCGTTGAAAGCTAAACTCGAATGGCTCCCCAAAGCTGCACTGTATCCAGGGTACCGCGACAAGACGGGTTGCTGGCATTGCTTCACTGTGCGCGTTTGGGCGAAACAAAAGTTTTGCAGAATGCGTTTTGTTCAAAGCATTGCGTTCGGAAGTTCAGCTTGCACTGCTGCGATCGAAAGTAGCCTAATCCCAATTGCCCTGTTGATTGTGCACGTTTCTGTGTCCTCAAAAACAAAAAAACTTTATCGAGATGCTTGTTCACTGTTTGATCAACTGTCCGTGTGTCTCCATCATGAGATACCAGCTAGTCGTGGACATAGTTCAAATTACGTTCACTTGCATGTATGCGAAGGAACAAAAGGCCTATTCTTCTCGAACATTTTTACGCGCCTCAAAATGAGAACCAGTTTTCGTTGCTTGCCGACCGCAAGGACATTTTCTACGTCGGTGAAAAGCCATCCAATATTTCTTTTACTTATTCGCGACCTATTTTGTGATTGGGTGGCTGTCCTGTGGCTGCCCGCGTTTGTGACAGTCAGTGCATGAGAATTTAGCCGTCCGAATTTTCCGTGCCGTTGACTAACCGTGGCAATTTCCATCAAATTGCTGTTAAATTTTGTAGTACAAATAGATGACACCGTAATCATTTAAATTCGTTTCACGGGTGTGATACCTGATCACGTAACAAGAAAAGATTTTAAGGGAAAGAAGCCAAACAAGTGCCCATAGATCCCCTGAACTTTAATCAGAATCATTTGGACAGAAGACCATCCAGAATCATTTGGACAGAAGACCATCGCGCGCTGAAATGTTCACGCCACAAACCGCAGCATTTACTTCGCGGAAGCTTTCCATAATGCGTCAAATGCCCTGCACGGAGCTGTACAGGATCAGTTCCGTCGCTACGGGGGGGACTTTGGTGGGCTTAGTCCCCTAAACAAGGCTCCAAGCCCTCAAATTGAAATATGAACATAATAAATCAGTGGAAAAACGTAAAGCCCGCTATTGAAGACTTTCTGGCGACGGTTCTGTACAGGATATAAGCGACAGATGTGCGGTTTTCCCGATGGATTGGTGCTTGTGGGCGTGCTGCGTTTAAGAGTTGGTACGATGCTGCATATGATGTTGGCGGATAAATGAATATTTTTCCAAAATAGTGGTTAAAGGCATTACCTTTAAAAACCCTACATGGATAAACTCCGTACTAAACCTATTTGCTTATTGTTTACTTTTACTTTTCCGCTGCAAGGATACGACGCAGCGACGTTTCGTGTGCAATTAAATAATAATTAAACTGGTTGCAAGAAAGTTGGACAAAAAGTTGTGCGATACCTTGCAACATAACCCAAATTTTGAATAAATTCATCTGTTTTGCGGTCAGAATTTAACAGTATATTTGTTCTGAACGAAACCGTGGAAACCAGGCAACATATTTTTTATATTTTTTTGGATCTGCAATATTTTGGTCTAGAGTAGACTATTTGTGTGGTTGAGTTTCTTGAGTAGCTCTTCCATGTTGTCGCGGCTGTGTGAAGCGCTGTGCTTTTCCTCTAAACCGTTAACATCATACATGCTCGCGACAAACATAACATGCGTTCGAATTTATGTTTCAGAAAGTCGTCTCTGAGTCTTGTTCCTTTGCACTTGTGCATGTGTTTGCTTTCTTGATTTTCATGAAGTTGTTACNTTTGTTTGTTTCATACATACTGTGTTTCTTGCATGATGTGAAGTTTTATAGCTCTTGGACTTGCATCGTGCGACGTCCNTTTTGCCCACTCCTTCATAAAACACCAACGAAAACTTGAGTGTGACCAGAGTTCGCAGACGTGTCTCAATTTCGTACAGGCAATGTCGTTTTAACCATTCTAGGGAATAAATGCGGTCATTGCAAAAAAGATGGTTGACGACAAGACGCGCGATTATCTAAATGCAAGAAGGGTCGCCAGAGAGCTGGAGGCTTTGACACGAAGTCTGCAACGACACAACCCCGCAACCCCGCCCAGTGGTACGCCCGAGGAAATGCGACAGGTGTGATTCCGCGTTTTGTGACGCATGCTAAAACATTATCCAGGTGTGCACTAATGTTGCGCTTTTTAGGTGGCACTGTGGAAAAAATACATTGATTGGGAAAAATCAAATCCTATGAGATCAGAGGATGCCACATACGTTTCAAAACGAGGTTGGTCTCGTAAGGTTCGCAGTGGGTATCGCGTCGTGATGTGCGTTTCGTAACGTTCTCTGATCTTGGCGCAGTGATGTTCGCCTATGAGCAGTGTTTGTTGTGCTTGGGCCACCATCCCGACGTGTGGTATGAAGCTGCTACCTATCTCTCGACCACCAGCAAGCGAATGCAAGAAAAGGGGGTAATTTCTTCCAATACTTTGATTTGTGCCTGTTGTAAAAATAAACGTGATGTTTTCGTTTCTGACCAGAGACGTGTATAATGAGTCACTTGTTAGCGGTGTTTTTCTGGATATGCGAATTGCGACATGCATTCGGGGACCGGATTTTTTGTGTCAGTATTTCCAGCGAAATAAACGTAGCTCGCATTTCGACCGCTACAAATATATTTTCGTTTGCATGCAAATGGTGTTTGTGATGACAAAAAGAATTTTTGGTTCGCTCACCAGCTTGTGATGTCTGGCTGACTTGTGACGAGTTGCTAGAGACGCCTTCTGAAACGAAAACAAGGTCCTTTCCATCTCTGCTTTTCTTGTGACCGAATCATTTTGAGCTCGCGCCTGCATATCGGCGTGCTGTGCTGAGGTGTGCAAAGGAAACTAAAGGAAACCTCAGCTTGTCTTTTACAAACAAGTTGTACTTTGCATATCTTAGTTTCAATGACATTCACGCAGCATTTTAGCGATGCTTTAGTAGAGCGAAATGTTTCATTAAGAATAGGAAAAGGGTTGTATTTTGACTGCCATAGCTCGTGTTGTGAAAAATGTATTTTACAGTAAATGTGTGATATTGAAGTTTCACGACAAGGTCAATCACTTGGGACGCTCGTCTCATGGCACAACCCTCAGTGCATCAAAAGCTTTCTGTCATTACTTGAAACATTTTGCCCCTTTTTAATCAAGTAGTATAAGCCTAGCATAATCACAGTTTGATCGTTACGAAACTTTTTTTGCTAGAACAGAAAGTCATAGGTGTGGGAACAGGTAAGTTTTTTGGTGGTGCAAAGAATGTTTTGCCCAAATTTTTCCAAATTTGCACAATAAAAACTTATGTGACAAACATTCTCCCTACGAATTTTCTGTGGCTGTTGGTACATCGTATTTTCCTCTACTAAGTTGCCATAGAATTGAAAACAGAAATTTGGTACTTAAAATGTGTTTTTTCACTCAACTGAAAAAAGTACGTTAGGCTGTGCAAGAACATTGTCAGAAGCTAGCTGACTCAATATTCGTGAGCATCTGCCTCACACTTTTGAGGTTTATCGTTTACATTTGAGCTGTTGTTGTCAGCAAGGAGCATCGGGCTTAGGTGAGGTAGGCCTAGAGGGGTCGGCAACCTTTGGTTAAATGTGTGCCGATTTAAAGTTTCAAATCATTCAGTGTGCCAACTACATCCGTATTTTTGTAAAAGTCAAGGTCAACAAAAAAGGTCAATAATACTTACGTGAATCATAAGAAAATTTATATGTAAATCTTGGAGCTTCTGTGTGCCATTGGGAATTGCTTGGCGTGGCACGTGTGCCGCAGTGTTGCCGACGCCTGGCATACAGCTTCTTCCTTTCCTGAAGACATGCGGTATAAGTGGTGTTGCGATCAGAGAGCCCGAACGCCACTTCACACTGGCAGCAAGCAACAACAGAGATCACCCGACGAGATCACTCTATAATTGCTTGTTTGCGCTAGATGTGTATGGCTGTCATTCTTCGCGCACATCCCGTTCGTGTTGAATCACACATTCAGCGGAACGCCAACGGAGCAGTTGCAACAACATCCCTTTTTACAAAGAACCGCACCAATCGTGCGTTCTTTTTGTGAAGGTTGCACCAGGTAGCCTACGGCCTTCACATCCTGCTCGGTCACAGCACCATTTAAGTGCGCAAAGCTTCACACTGTGGCAGCAAGCAACAACAGAGATTACCCGACGAGATCACTCTATTATTGCTTGTTCGTACCACGGGTGTTGTTCTTCGCGAATATTTCGTTAGTGGTGAATCGCACATTCAGCGCAACGCTAACCGAGAGTTTGCAACAGCGGCGTGCATCATACTGTTTATGTTACGACTGCACGCCTCACAACATGGTCTATTCAACTGCACATGTATGCAACAATCCGCGTGGCGAAATGTGCTCATCCAAACACTGCATTCAGGGCCGTCGCCAGTGGGGGGCCAGTGGTGCCCAGCCCCCCATTTAAAATATATGCCCCCCAATTTCATGTTTGACCCCCGGTTGCTGCATACATCCAATATTGTATTTAAAAAATGTGGCCCCTCCTGCTGCAAAATCCTGGCGACGGGCCTGACTGTATTTATAATTAAAAACAAACTTTCGTGTACTTGGCTGACATGGACTCTACTAGTATGTAGTAGGTGCCCTGCAGTATACTCGATTCCCTCAGTGTTCAATTAATAAGCACATAAATGGAATGCCTTCTTTTGCCAAAACTTTGAAGCGGGTCAGCTGCTACTCATCAACTCTCAGTCTCTCACAAACTAAAATATTATGTCACTGGAAGCAATTTGTTGGTTTGTTAATCGTATATATTTAATGTGTTTTCTATGACACAAACTTTTATTTATACACTCAATAACAAGGAAGTACGATTTCATTAATATTGTAAAAATGTCGAATCTTTACCCAAATTTTTGACAAATAAAAACTTTGGGGATACGCTTGCACCCCTGCCTTCTACACGACCGCAGGTAGTGTCGGAATAAGGCGGTGCAGGGCTTGCAGTATATAAGGAGTGCGGGGCCCTAAGTTAGAAATCCACTTGAATAAGTAAACAACTGTTAAATCATTAATTCTGTGGTCATCCATGTGAACCATTACAATATGCACGGTCAGTTTCGTAAGGAATACAAAAAAACTGGTCCTAAATATCAACTGATGAACATTATGGACTACATATATTTTTTTTACCAAAAGTGTATTTACAAATTTTTTACCAAAAAGGAATACATACTGTACAGCCCACAAGTACAGTACAGAGATTGTAATCAATGCATCAAGACTCATCAACACATTTGACCATATTCTGGCCCAGTGGTTCTCAGCCTTTTCGCTCAACGCAGGGGTTGCTTCATTGGTCTCCTGTGTCATTTGAACTCATTGCACATTGCAAATATTTACAGCTTATACGGAGTCAGTTGCTTGCTCATCGGTTATGCTGAAGATAAAGCACCTTGATAAAACAAGATAAAGATGAGACCAGAAATAAAGTTTAATCAATCATATGGTATCTTGTTTCACAGTTATACGCAGTTAATTCCTAAAAACCCCAGATCTTCAGAAGAAAAATCCAGAAAGGTTTTAAAAACCTCAGATGTGGGGGGCAAAGACCCAGGTTTGGCGCAACTGGCCAAATCAATTTGAAAGTACCAAAAAAGTGACGCAACTTACGGAACCGGTCAATGTGATGTAGGCCTAATAATATATTCTGAAAATGCCATTCATAGCAACACCATCAAGCAACATCCGGACATTGCAGCAATTTGGCCTCATTGCTTGAGTGGTACCATAATGTTACAGATAACTGTAAAATATTTTGATTTTCAAATCAGTAGGCCTAGTCTATTGTAAAAGTATTCAATTCCAATCCTTCGCTTAATTACTTATGATAAATTTAGCAAAATATTCTATTAAGTTCTGAAAAAAATTATACATATATTCAGGAATGAATATTATGGGAGGCGAACGTGGCGGTGGGCTTGGGCTCCCCACTTTCAGAGATGACGTGTGGGCACTCGTTTTGAGAGTTTCGCACTTGGTGCATTGTTTTGTTGAAAAGCTTAATCATTCCATGAAGAACCACATTTAAACTCTGAAGCAAGTCATATGTTTGTCAAAATGAAGCAAAAATTGTGTGCAAATGTGCCAAAAGGGGCCTCTCAACAACGTAGATACGTAGACAAAGAACAGTTTAAGCAAATGACTTCAAACAACTTGCAGTGTGAAACTGACTTTCATGCAGAAGCAAATTCTCAGACAAAATGAAATATGTGATTTGTGTGACGGCGCATAGCGTCACGTGCTTAAAACGCGCAATCGCGAAGTGAAAATGCATCTACGCACAGGCAACAAAAGAGTGAACCTGGTCGAGCGGGAAATCTCTGTTGTTGCTTGCCCGTTGTTCTATCGGACCTGGCGTTCCTTCCGTTACATCAGGGGTTTCTAACCTGTGGTACGCGTACCACTAGTGGTACACGAGTAAATTCTATTTTTCACAAAAACCTGGATTCGCAGCTGTCTAGTTTGCGTATCGGGCTTTTTTTTAAATAAATAAATTTTCTTGTAGTCTGCTGCACCTACAACATCGTAGCGTTATGATTTTCGATCCGCTGTTAGCAAATTTACGACACGCATCGACTAATTGGTGGAAGGTGAACAAAAATCTCAAAATGTAGTTGCGGTCTTTTATTGTTGTTTTGTTGTACGGGTATATCATTCTTCTGAATAACTAAGATTCGATCAACTTAGTGGTTCTGGAAGAAGTGGTACGCGTTGACAATACGGGGTGCCCAAGAGGTACGAGATCGAGGTTGGGAACCCCTGCGTTACGTGTTCGAATCTCCCCATAAAAAGCCGCAACTAAACTTGCGAGTAAAATTTCTAAATAGCATGTGTAAAATCTAGAGACCTGAGAGTTTGCCTCAGGTACCTAAATTTTAATATCCAACCTTGCATATAACAAAAACAAATTTAACACAAAGTACCATGGGGCTCCAAAAGCGCGGGGCCCGTAGCAATTGCTGCATTTGTTACCATTGTTAATCCGGCATTGACCGAAGGAAGTGTATTTGTGTCTACACAGTACGGATTTACGCATAAGTATGACCTAGAACCCTGCGAAAATCATTCCTATGACGACTCATTATTACCTTTAAATTTGCAAAACTACGCTGAGGCGTAACTTCACAACTTACTTTGAAACGAGCGAAAATGCAAACGTCTAGACCAGGGGTGGGGAACCTTCTTACTCTCACGGGCCACATGGATTGTGCATTATCGCTGGCGGGACGCAAAATCAATTAATTTTGTCCTAAAATTCTACCTTTATCCAACTATGAGGAAGAGTGACTTTTCTTGACTTACTATCAGAGAACCTGCGTATCATGGAGCTTCGTTTTGACGCGATGTTGTACTCCTACTTGAGATATCAAATGTTCACGCGGGCCGCATTTGGCCCGTGGGCCGTAGATTCCCCACCCCTGGTCTAGACTTACCAGCACAGTGAAAACACCATAATATTGTTTGCTGCGTAATATAAGAATGACAGTCCTGCTTTTCGTCGGAGTTTTGCAGTGTGGGCTGTCATGCGTTCAGCTGCGCAAAATTGGTGGGGGGGGGAATATTTTCAAAACGCAAAATGACAACATGCTAAAAATTTGAAGAGACCATGCCCCCTGGGTACGCCTATGTTTGCGTTGTTGCGAGCTTTTTGTAGTAGAAGAATGAACATCAAGTAAGAAAGTGCTGTGTCAAAGGCTTGATACTGGGAAACATGGCTGTGCGGGAGAGAGATGCAGGCCATAGGTATGAAAATGGTTACAAGCAGTGGTGTAGCCGACCCAAAATTTTTTTGGGCCAAATACTTCGACTTTAAGCGAACAACAGTATTTTGTTCGGGACACTGCCTGTCAAAGCACAAAATGACAAGATCTCGGCCCCCGACCCCCTGGCTACGTCTGTTTACAAGAAAAGAACTTAAAAATCTCGAAAACGCACGACCCCCAGACACTGCAGAACTCCGATGAAAAGCAATATTGTAAGTATTGAATGCTGGGTTTTGTTGTTATCGATTAGATTTCCCGCAAGCAGAGATTGCTTATTGAAGCTCTATATGTTAGTTTAAATCAGCCAGAACAGTCTGTCGTGAGTTTTACTTGGAAAACCGTGGCTACATTGGACTTACTTCATATGGTTATGGCTGAGGGTGTTGCTACAATACTTGCTATGCAAAACTTCATGCTATTTACCATCTGCCTGTAGCATAGAGGACTAAAACACTATATTATGTATTGCTTGGAAAATGACAACTTAAAAGAGGCATAGGTGAAACCTGTGTCATCGTGCTTGTTTGGTCCATAAAATATGTGGTTACTATAATAAAGGAGTTTACGTACAGCTAATCAAATCGACAACTAGACGATATTTTCGAGGGCGGCAACACGTTCCCACATGAAATGTATATATCCAAAAAAAATAAGCCTAGGAAAAACACTAGAAATCACGGAAATTTAATGAAGAGAACTCAACTACACGAAAAGCTACCGTATAAATTCCAAGAAAATATCGCGTTGCCATTTGTTCTTGAGAAGAATGTAAGAAAGACTTTAATTTCTGTTGAAGATTGAAGAGGCAATCGCAGAACAAGAACCGGGACCAAAAATATGCATTTTTGAGGGGGTTCTACACATAAGAGGGGCTTCCACGCTTTTCAGACAAACAGCTAAAAAGGTCACATCTGCGTGAGGCCCCAAAAACTAAGATGCCCAGGTCACCGCGCTCCCTAAATCCGTCCCCGTTCTTACAAACATAGCGATCAGGGTTTTGATCTTACAGAACTAGTAATAGTATTCTAGTACAGGGGCGGGCAATTAATTTTGCTCTGGGGCCACTTTTGGAAGGCCGCGTTTAGCGGGGGGCCGTACCTTCTAGTGGAGATAGAAGAAGGTTTCTGACAAGTTAGCCTCAGCACTAAGTTGGAGGAAATCTTAGATTTGAAGATTTTTTCTGAATGCTTCCGCGGGCCGCTAATTGCCCACCCCTGTTCTAGTAGGTCGAGATCTCTTGACAAAAACTAAAACCTGGTGTGTTTGTTGAGCGATGTACAAAATTGGATAATGGTATGATCTTCACGCTATCAGCATAAAATGTTTGTTCTTTATGCTTGCTCTAACGAAGTTGCAAAATAATGTTTTCAAATACAACAGCAAGTTGTTTGAAGAGCAAAACATTGGAAGAAGGGGTAGAACTATGGTCAAGGCGCAATATATGGCAAAATCTGCGGTAAGTGGAAAAAAATACCACCGTTAGTTTTGATAACAGTTTCGGGTGTTTCCATTTTTGAGTCCTTTGATGTGAAAGTTACCTCGGTCCTATTTTTAAAAAAGGCAGATCTCGAAGTTCTTGATATCCCTGGATCTCGGCCATGATGTTTTCAGCCTGTCCTGGGTCTCCACTTTGGCATTGAAAGGTTTATTATCCCAACTATCCAAAGCAACCTAACGAAAGTTGAAATTGATTTTTCTTTTGCTGTTGTGCCGTTTAAGATCAGGTTTTATGAAGCTGGCCGCCTGAAATGTTCTGCATCTTAACTCGTTATTTAAAAATACTGCTCTTGGACTTCATTTCGGTTTCCGACTTCGACTGTAGACTCAGTAGATGCGGAAGAGCACTTCACAATATATATGGGTCAAAAGCAAGCAGGCCGTGTCCGGATACATAATCAACGCTCTTCATGCGCAATGAATCAGACGCATCTAAAGACAGCCACAACTCTTGGATTTGATTCGTCGAGTTACACTTTTTGTGATTCCGAGTCAATCGGAACAATCGCCTCTAGGTTTTGATAAAGACAATTAACAAANCGAAACAAACGTCTCACTACTCAGTCTNTGCTTGCAGATGTTTCACTGCAAAATTCATGTAGGCTGAAGTAGGTAGGTAGGACTTCATTTGAATCATTATTAGTGACGCAGTTGAAGAGAAACTTGAGGTTGAGTTGTGGATAAAACAGTCGAGGCATTGACTCGATTCAACACAACTCCGCATCGCTGAACTTAANCAAAGTAGCANTAAGTTGCGAAGAGTGAAAAGTTACTGACAAGAACATTTGTTCGTTGCCATTAGCGAACTCTTAGCGGTTTGTTTCACAAGGAAAGACACTCAACCAGGTTGCTTGAGTGCGCTGGTATGAATCAGTGCAAAGCCGAATATTGATGGATAGGCTGTTCGATCCACCATGCCAGAAGAAGTTTATCTTGCTGTATATACAGTCGCGTCGCCAGGTTTTGGTTTAATGGGAGACAAAAATACGGGGAGCATTTCCAGCGAAATGCTAACTGAAACTCATCACCCATTTTTAGCAGGGTGAACAAACTCAAAATGGGTGCCTGACACCACTGGCGACGTCCCTGTGTATATAAATAAAAAAATGACTTTTTACAATCGCTGTCATTACTCTTGTTCACGATTTCGAAATTTAGTTTGTTGTCGTTAATAAAGGGAGTCCCTNAACTATTTTGTAGCCTCAGCAGTTTCTAAAGGGACGACTATCAATGACTAAAATCTTGGTAGCNGTTTCAAATTTTGGGTATTAAAAGAGATCACCCCAACTGCGCAATCGTACGTGGCATGAATCAATTCGCAAATCTACATTCAGACACAAACGACGTTGCTTCATTTGACATCATTGAGAAGTGCTCGGGCTTACTTTATGCTGATTACCTCCTTAAGGTATTCATCGAATCAAGCGGAAGTATGGTTTCTGTTGTTGTGACCAGGGGGTGTAGTGGGGCGGGAACGCGTGGGAACGGCGTTCCCACACCTTTGTCACGTTTTGCTTTGAAATGAGTTTGAAGCTGTTTGAAAATGGCTAGTTTTTTGGGTGCGATCCCACACCTTTTTTGTTAGCACTACATCCCTGGTTGTGACCCTTATGTATTTACATGGTTTCACCCACTTAGGTATGGGTGAAATTTTTTCTATTGGTTACATTCGTAATTTTTAGAACCATTTTCAGGTTACTTTGCGCGTGTACCGAGTCCATAAGATGATAAGAAAGTGTTCGTGGTTAAAGTGTCGTGGAATGAATTGTAGTAAAAACAGTTTCTGGGTGAGGATGAGGCAGCTTTCACTGCGGTCGGTTATGCTGCAACTGCCTGCACCAGAGAAGTTTCATAGTACTTTCCTCACCTTTTGCAGCGATTGCTGCAAACCCATACATGTACGAAATAGGAGTCTGGGGGGAAATGCTTCTCTAACGCTACAAAAATTGTCAGATCAGTCGAAGCACATTTTCTAAAATTGTAAGGGGTAAATGTAGGTATGGTGGCAAAAGAATAAAAATCCGGTCAGCCATTGTAGCGACAATTGCAGATTGAAACATAAATTGGGAAAAAATGGAAATTTCCACCTTACCATCGGCAAGGTGTTGACTTTTTTCACAGGTACCGGTTCGAAAAAAATAGACAAATATTTTTCAGCCTTTTTACTTTTGGGGAAAATTAAAGTTCAGGCAACGAAAATACACCTTGTAAAACCGGGAAAGCTTAAATCACAACCAGCGTCAAATATCAGGGCAGTAACCAATATTTCAGGGCTAACGGTTTGTTTTTCTGCAGTATGTGAAAAACTTTCCCTTGTACCTGTCTACGGAAACTAGTATTTAAGTCAAATGCGACATAGAAGTCTTCGTCTATATTCACGCAATATACTGTATTATTATAGACTACGAAATGCGCATTAGCCAGCACCATTTGGTGCCTTTCTCAGAGATTTAAATGCAAGCGATTATAGTTTTAAAAACACCGAACCGACACGAAACGCGTTTTCAGTATACGAGGGTAACTAGCAAGCACGGAATCAATGCGCTTGTGTTCTGTCTATCTACTACGGATGGAACAATCTGATTTGGTTAATTCTGGGAACTATCGATTTTGATTGATTACCAGCAGCCCCTGTGATAGTACTTTCTGTGAAGAAGACGTATAAACGAATCGTCTCTGAATTCTTGAGCGAACAAATTTTCCACGGTTTTGAACAGCCATGTCCAACCGAAATGCCGCACTGTGTTAAAGACTGTCACTTTATTTATGAGGGCCGCACATTGAATGACTGCTTCCCTTTTAGCAAACCAGTTTGGTTTACTTCAAACTACTGAAAACATTCGAACACTAAATGCAATGATAACGAATGTATGGTACTTTTAGTCGCGCAACCACAGGGGGCAACCAGGCAATTTCCCCCCCTCGAAATTTTCAAAAGCATGTATAGTCGTTAGGTACAACAACAAATCACAGTAATCTTGCCCTCCCCTGAAAATATCAGCTGGTTGCGACCCGTGTACTTTTAATCATTCGCAAACTGATGTCATAGGCATGTTTAGCGCTAATGGAACAACAAAAGCATTTTAGAGCGCAGAGGAACACAACACGTTAGTAGAAATCAGAAAGCTAGTAATCAGTTTTGCACTGAGATGTCGGTGGACAGGTAGAAACCTACCAGTGCGTAGTTCATGATAAGCAGGCACTAAAGACAATTGCATCGAAAATGTCGAATTTAATATTATCCAAATGAAGACAGGTCGTTGTATTGTGCATACACAATAATTATAAGCTTACCAGGTCGTTTGCGGGCGCAGGTTGGACATACAGTAAACCTCGGTTAATCCGGATCTTCGCCCAAACCGGATAAAACTGGTGGTACGAATAATTTCTTTCGTTTTTCTTTATATAAATATTCGGTTTATCCGGATTTTTTAATCCGGATCTTCGCCAATGCCGGGTAAAATCTGCTCTTTTCACATCTCGTAATCCGGATTTTTCAGTGAAGTAAGTGCACTGACTGGTCTCTAGGAAAGATTCGGCAGCTTTCAGACGCAA
>JGI24158J21664_10003902_pt1 | contig 18980 bp, 14 predicted proteins | sample Ectturendosymbi3_FD_21664 | JGI IMG/M metagenome (IMG submission 21664)
GCAGGATATTTCAGATTTGACGTTTTTCCTGAATGCTTTCGCGGGCCGCTGAAAACGTTGTGGCGGGCCACATGTGGCCCGCGGGCTCCTATTTTCCCACACCTGGCATAGGGGAAGTTTTCTACTTCATATCCTTTTGCACGATAGCTTCGTTGCATTCGAGTCTTTGCAGTCTGCCAAAGTGACAAACACGCAAATCGCGAACCTAGCAGCTGCAACCATTTGGGTGGTTTTTACTTGACGTATTTTGCAAGGAGCAGCAACTTTTGCTCATGATTTAAGGCGTAGATTTTCACAGCCGTGATAAGCGAGTCGCAACGTGATGCTCACTCCTTTGTGGTTCAACGCCTTTTATGCCACCATGCATACAGTATGTGCAGCGTGCGTTGATTTAGGAAGTTATGTAATTGGATGTTACTTCTGAGCACAGATATGAAAATATTCAAGTGAAACTTATGAAATACGTAGGTTGTGTGTTTGATCAAATATTTACCCGTGGCATTTTCAGTTGGCTAGCCTGTAGAGATTAACAATCCTGTTCCTCCAGCTAAGCACGATTTCCACTATTCCGTGTCATTCAAAGCTTTTACGTCGAATGCAACAACAAACGCAGTGTTCTTGGGGCACTCCTAGGGATTTATAAATTTTTTATTAGGCGTACTTGGAGAGCATCCATATCGTCATTTTCGGCATTACGCAAACTAATTAACGCTTTTCCATTTCCCCAACTGGTAAAAGTGGGACAGTGGCCCTAACAAGAAGATTAGCCTAGGGCCTCGCATAAGCTGTGCCCTACCCTGAGGGGGCTTGTTGGCGAACCGGCACAACAGGAAAAAGATAAAGCGAACATCATAGGAGCAATTTCATTTGGATGGGTATGTTCTTGAAACTTTACTGTATTTGCACATTTCGTGCTCTCGAACAACACGTCTGCATTTACAACATCCCAAAAGTGTATGTCGTTTCTTTGAGTTAACAAGACTAAAAACAGGCCCGTAATCAACTTGGGACACCATGGGGGGGGTGAAGAATTTTCTGAGGTGGGTCCAAAAGCACGATTAGAAATACAATGGTTTTAAATTATGTCCAACACATTTGTCCAAGGGTAGAAACTCCCTGCGTCCCCCTTAATAACAGACTTGACTACAAGGATAAACGGATTATCTGCCTGTTTGAATGGTTGAATTGATCGGGAAAAGTAAGATTTGCAATGTTAAATGAAATGTTCCAGTGCGTTTTTTAAACTAAATATATTTCTGAGATCAATCAAGTTGTTTTTGATCCAACAAGTTTTACTTTTGGAAAATATTTTGCGTTGCATCTTTTTTCTTAAACTAACAATGTATTTCCTTAAGATTTTTAGTTCACTTCAGTTGCTACAATTTAACAATTTTGTTGAGATAATGGAGGCAGAACTGACTATGATTATGCCGAGTTTGATTACGTCTCGCTCCGTCGAAGCAGAAAAAAACTGGGAGCTCAGGAACGACACAAAGCTGCACAGTGGGACTTCCCCTGCTACGTACGAGCAGCAAGTAAGGGCACTGTGTAAGCTACAAAAACAGTTAGAAGGGAAACAAAATGTTTTGTTACAACAGTTGCGTTTTTTTATATTTTAGCTTTTAAATCAGGACATTTATTTTATGCTTTTTCGAATAAGCCAAGTAGTTTTATGGTCGAAAATAAAATATAAAGTTATTCTTATTACTTATAACGTTACCGAGTATCAATAAAGATTATTAATTTACGATTCAAACACACGTTTTAAACATTGATTAGATTAAAATAATCTGCGTTTAACTACTTTTCCTCGTTAGCAGTAATGGGCAGGATTACTGGTGAACTGGGACAACGGAAAGCGAGGCATTTGCCTCCTCTGCCCTTTGAAACGGGGCAACGGAATGGAGGTGCCATATTCATGAACATAAACAGCGTAATAGGCAATTTCATGCGATATAACAATGGAATTGACGCAATATTATTGCAAGGCTTTTCGCATCCAGAAAACAAAAATGGCTTTTTATACCTTCTAATTAGTATTTTGGGGCCCAAATTGTTTTGGAACATGTAAATGCTGCAATCGCCCATTCATCCTCCTTATGTGCGCGCTTTTATATTACANTAAAGTCAACAGTTTCGTACTCGTGATACGTAAAAANGTAACAACACGCATTGTAACTACATTAAATGATACCCACTCCAGAGCCATCTCGTTTTATACATGTTTATCATGTTTAATGTCAGTGACTGTTTATTACCACAGTAAACGCTACATGTCTTATTTATTTGTATCCGTTTTTTTTTGATTGGCTGTTTTAACAACAAACGTATCCATTTTGTTGTTGAAACCTTTCAACTGGCGCTGCGTTGAATGTGCGATTCACCACGGACGGGATGTGTGCGAAGAACACCATCCATATATTAGTGGTGCGAACAAGCAATAACAGAGTGATCTTGTCGAGTGATCTCTATTGTTGCTTGTTGCCACAGTCTGAAGCTTTGCGCACTTGCCGTTCGTGCTTTCCGATGGCGACAGTTTCCGGGTTTTACGGCATTTTCGAAAATGTCTTCCAGTGCAAAAATCTCGGAGGTTTTGTCCAATGCATATTGTATTGGTAAGAAACAAGCACGTTGGTTACGACTTTTCTGCTTTTTTGTAAGTTTAATTTGTCCTCAATTTTTGCTGCCCGTTGCCTCACTGCTGCTTTGGCGTTAGTACTGGTAAAGCCATCTTTAAACAAAAATATTCCTCCTTATAGGAAACATTTTACTGAGGAAATGTTATGAAGATCTTGCTCAGTTTGCTGTTTGATGCAGCAGTTTCCTTTGAACATCCTTTTCATTCAGGTGATGATTGCATTCTTCATTGTCGTAATGGGATTGTGGAGCACCTTCGGCAACTTACTGACAATCTTGGCAATAGCTTTCCACACGGACATGCAAACAAAATGCAACGCGTTTCTTCTCAGTTTAGCGACTTCGGACCTGCTGTCGGGCTTGGTCGCGTCACCATTGTGGTTGTACCGCAGGTGCGATTGGCTGAACTGCGTTTTGTTGAAGTTTTCTTGTCACAACTCGGCATGTGCTGTTGTTCTCAGATCTGTTACTTTACTGACGGCCTGCGGGCACGAAGCAAAATGTTATCAGTACAATCATTTTCGTCAATTTCTAAATACTGGATTTAACCGAAAATTAGGTTTCAGCAAGTATGCTTTTCGATGGTGGGAAGTGCTAAACGCATGTATAAAAGGGTGTGGCAGATTCGGTAGGCGTGTGTTCCATTGGGTTGTTGATCATAAAAGCTTTATCCAGTGGAAACATGACAAATCGCAAAAAGTATTTGTTTCAAGGATTTTTGCTCTTTTGGCTTGTTCGAATAGGCTCTGATGGAGTTATTTTACCAGAATAAAATTTAACAGACCAAAATTACACTCAGAAAGCAGCTATTAAACTTGTGTTACAAAAATAATATAAACCTTGCGGCTTTTTCAACGCAGGTTTGGTAGCTGCCGCAACACGTGCATAAACGTTTTATGTCGTAACTACGTAAGGATATTTAATGCCGTATGTTTTCCATCGATGATCAGTGCCAATTTTTTTTCGTGAAACACTTGTAGTAAGAGAAGTTCAAGTGCCTCGGGATGGTATTCACGACTGACGAAAGGCGGACCAGGGAGATTGATATACGGATTAGCAAAGCAAAAACAGTTCTGCCAACTTTTCTGCATGAGCTATATCGCTCTTTGTTCAGAAAACGGGAGCTTTCAAGCACCGCAAAGGTGTCAGTTTTTACATCGGTCTTTGCTCCGATCGTCATCTATGGTAATGAACTTTGGGTAATGACTGCAAGAACGCTATCCCAAATACTAGCGGAAGAAATGGGATTTTTGCGGAGAGTCCACCGTGTGGCTCTTCGCGAGAAAGTGCGCAGGTGTGAAATTCATAAAACCCTCAATGTCGAGTCACTTCTCCGAATCGAGAGATCTCAGCGATGGTGGTTCAGACATGTGAAAAAAACTAGCCCGTGAGAGATTGGTAAAGGACGTCCTGCTGGCTAAACCCACAGGAAAGTGGCCTCGAAGTCGACCAAGGACAAAGTGGAGTCGTCACATCCCCTACTTTGCTCGGTCCCGTCTTGGTGTGGAGCCAGCAGGACTTCTGAGCTTGCTGAAAACCGTGAGGTATTTGGTGTCCTCCTCCTCCTCCTCGGACACCTGGCCCCGCGACTCTCCAAAAGGAAAAGGGGGTATTAAAATGAGTGAATGAAAAATTTGGGTAGATTTGCGTATGGTTGAGAACACACGACGAATAATTATATTTATTGATTTTAAGAACGTCGCCATTAGAAAGAAATCGTAATGTAAGTATCAAGGTATATTTACTACTACTGCTGACTTCTAAAAATTGTGGTTGTGTTGTAATTTACCAACAGATGAAAACTAACGACAGAGGAAAGAAAAAATAATTACGAGTTGTTGCACGATTTGCTGATGAATTTCGTTTTCGTTAATTTGGCCAAATATTATAGTATTTTTTGTGACATAGAATGGCTTTACGTTTTTATATTCAGTGAAGATGATAGTTTTTCGTGTTTCTTGCAACAGTGGTATCGGAGTAACGCAGAAAAGGCTTAACACTGAAACGAATGGCAGATTAATGACGTATGTTTGAATACTGCACAAAGGAAGTAATTCCTGCTTTTCCTTAACTGGGAAGAGCTGCTTAACCTTTAAATTCATAATCCTTATGCTCTTGCATGTGTCAGCGGATGAAAAGGCGAATGGCCTTACGTAAACGCTGTATTTTACCACGTGCAGCAATGGCAGATCCCTAATAGACGGAATGATTATTTTCCGGGCCTGAGCAAGCCATTCCAACGCCCTAGGCAAGATACATTTTCAGCGCCCCCTCATACGTTCAGAAGTGGGGGGGGGGATAATTGTAGCTTGTTGTTGCACTATTTTCGTAGGGTGAAAAATGGTTGTAANTTCGTGTTGCACCCAACAAAATACTATGATTTTTTAAATTTCGGGAGGCAATTGCCCGATTGCCCACTCCCTGGTTGCGGGGCTGCCTTAAAACCTTATTACAAGCTCATTATTACAGCCTCGTGTCGTAACAATCGACAAAGGTCCACCAGCAAAATAAACCGCGCTGACACTCGCGAACGTCACCATGTTGGATGTGATGCGTCCAAGCTGGAATCTATTTGGCTAAATAAATTAAGGTGGGGTGTTCTAATAATCGAAATTTGAGTGGTTACCTAGGCTACTAATGCCAATAATGCTGGTGTTTTGGCAGCATTTCCTTACCTGATTACGCTGGATGGCTGTAACATTATAAACATGATTTCGTGAATACTTCAACACAGGCCCGTATAGCCATGTTTTAAGGTTTCAGGGCAAATATATTTTTGTTTTATGTTTAAAACAATTTTTTCTGGGCACAACAAAATTTGGGGGCACTGCTCCCGAATTCCCCCTAGAGATTGAACCTTAAAATTTTGTGGTGAGCTTTATAAAGTGCGTCCTGCAGGGCATGGTTTGCAGGCCCTGACAGCACGTCACTGATAGACTTAAAAACACTCTAGGAGGGATTCTTTCCAGCGTCCACCTCTCATGAACAGAGATTCTTACTCTGCATATCATCACGTTGTATATTATGTAAATAAGGACGTTTGTTGTACTTTATAACAGTTCAGGCTTTTGAGATGTTTTGAAAATAGACATTTTTAGAATTTGAAAATGACATTTTTAGGATTGAAAATAGGGTCCTTAGAAGCAGAGAAAATTCATGGCCTAACGATGGCGCTCAAAACACCTCTAATTATATGAAATTTAGTCGGAAATATTTCGGGTCCCTACAGGTCCATAACGGGTACCTAACATTTTCCTAAAAGAAAACCCTGGAAAAATTCATTAGATGAATACAATTTGTACCAAACGGCGACATGGTTAACCTTGTATACGTGAAATTTGACTAACAGGAGAAATATTAACCCTTCTGCAGCAAACTTGCAATGGTGTAATGTTTCCATCTTCTTATAAACTGCGTGAACCTGTGTTCCATTTACTTTTACCATGTTCAGTCACTTTTACTTGGTTTACCTTCGTCAATTTCTGAACCACACAGTTGTACTTTTTGGTCCTTTTTGGCGCCCACGTCGGCCCAGCGCCCTGGGCAGCCGCCTAGATCAACTAATGGCAGCTCCGGCACGGATTGTTTTGAGGGAAATGAGGATAGCTAAGCTTCAGGAAACCTTGGCGAAGGAGTTTGCGCCGAGCCAGACGGTTTTGGGTATGTTTTTTTACGCGGAGGACGAGATTTTAAGCTGCCGGGGACCTCTTCTTACATCTCTGAAACGAAGGCGTTCGAGCAACACTTNGAGCACCTGAGCTTATTTCACGATAAAGAATGTTATTTGATAACCGAAAAAACGACACATTTCTACCTTACCGCAATGGAAAGTGTCGGCTTCTTAGTTTTTTCATTCTAATCAACTATTGATGTTGGTTGAACAACTGTACTTGCCCACTAGCGCTCGAACAATCCTCTTTGCTTTGTAGAACATGGGGCTTTTACGACTGGCAACTGGGTCAATTTCTTTGCAAGCTCTTCTGGTTCACAGACGAATCTACCTCTTATTGCACTTCTATGCACATTGCATCATTTGCTGTTTGGAGGTTGATTGGTGTCAAGTGGCCCTTACGTTTTGAAGCAATTAAATTTAAGTAAGATTTTGGAATTTTTTTAGTTTGTCAGTTTGTTTCAACTTTTACTCAATTATTTTTAAAAAGTTTAAGTTGATTTTCTGATGCCGTTTTATAATGTACATCATGGCTTCATGAATCACGTATCTTTGCGCTTTTGTCTGAAAATCATTTGCTTGGTTTGTATCAACCAGTTTGAGCTGGTTTTTGTTTACTAGGTTACATCGATTACTGGAACAATCAAGCCATAACTATCATATTCAAGCCGTATGCAGATGATTTTATGATTTTTGATGAAAGTTTTGTTAAATGAAAAACTTCAACAAAACGCATTCTCTGTTGGCAACAATTGCTGCAGTTTTGTAAAGCTGCCCCGACATTTTGAATGTACCGCTACAATAACCACAGTCATTTAATATTTTCCCATGCCAAATATTAAAAAATCTAATGAAGGTGAGGAATTGACGAAAGACCTGCAATGGCTTTCACGTACAATTACTCTCCAATGATTTTTGTTGCAGTCGTAACACCATGTGTAAAAATTGGCCAACAGGCATTTTTTGTTTAACTAATGAACAAAAAGCATTCACTTTTATTCAGTTCTGGCGCATTTGTGCCAAACTAGAAACCGTGCAACTAAAGCAGAGTGTTGGTAAACGTTTTGATCACCTTTGCTACAACCTGATTAAAGTTTCACTTATTAAAAACTAGCACAAGAGGTGGAGAAAAGTNAACATGCCAAGAAACTGATTTATTAAAACACTAAAGCTTCACAACTGTCAGCGATGTAAGACGGTTAAACCTGTGTAATTATAACGCTTGTGCAATATAATGCAACTTTGTTCCAGTTTTGTTTTCTTCTAGGGTCGTGAAACTATGGCTGGGTCTGCTGTGGCTTTTCGCTCTGGTGTTTGGAGGGTTTCTGTTCACACTTTTTTATGACATCACTCCAAAGGACGGTTCTGAAGTGGTTTCACGCTCCTGGCCGAGCTGTTCCATCAAGATTTCCGATGATGGGTGAGTTGCTGAGACGTTGCACCACAATACGTCATGCATAACTTCCATTACATCATCAAAATTGCGCCTTTAGGGCAATCCAGAAATATAAAGTAAAATTTTTCCATTAAGATGACCATTCAATGTTTCACTTTCAAACATATCCTGCTCGATTCGTCACAGGTTTTGATTAGCTAAACTAAAATAAGCAATTTTAAGTTGCTATAAACTTCTCTTAGAGTTACTACTTCTGCACACGTTTCAGTGAGAAGCCATTCGTTCCAATGCAACAAAACACAAGTTTCATTTTTATCGCTAGATTATTTTTGTGGATGCAAGTTGTATGGAACGCTGATCTATCTAAACTGCGCTTGTCATTACCATGAAGCTTTGCTTTAGTTTATTTAGAGCCTACAGTTCCACATTTTCAAAAAATGAAGCGTATTCGTGTTAATTGTCAGTTTTCTTCAATTTTTATTGGTACAATATTTGTGTTCATTACTGGTAGTGACATTTTTTTGAATAGCTGGTAGCAATGTTACAATAATGTTTGATAATGGTCTCACCAGAGAAGAAGCCATGCCATAAGGAAACCATTTTTTCTAGCGTAATCATAAAAAGTACCTGTTTACTAAATTTGTCCAATCCGTTCCAATTAAAACTGTGGATGGATCAGCCGTATCAGACAATATACGAGTAAATTACAAATCCTTGTAACACCATCATATTCCTGCAGGATCTGCAATAAATGTCCCATCAAATGACTAGGTTGTCTTTCAAACGCCGTCGCGAAATTGGGATCAAATGGTGTCTTGGAATTGCAAAATGCACACGTTCATTAAAAAATTACGGTTTAAAATTGAAAATCAGTATTCAGAAAGAAAAAACAAGAAACACTGTTTTCACTGTACTGAATTAATTTCCAATTGTTTTTGTTTTTTTTATTTCCATACGAGTTGTTTGCTCAAGGGATCGTTACTGAACCTCACAGCACGTTTCTGCTCTGCTTGGCCTTTGTCAATCGACAATGCTGTCATCTGCGCTTGGAAGCAAACGTGGAAGTGTGTTTCAAACAGCTCAAGTACATTTTCACAACATGTATAGGGCGAAATTTGTGGCTAGTGTATAGTATTGCTCTGCATGTGGAGATCAAGGGGAGAAGGCGAGTGAAACCGCAGGAGTTCAAGTTGTGTTATATGCAGTCCTTTATTTAGCCAAAGGACGTTGTTTATGCATACAAAACCCTCTAAAAATCAACATTGGAAGGGTGCCTAAGAACATTAATGCGGACAAAACTTTGGCATCTAAAGTTCACATGTTCTGGAAAAATATTTCGCAGATCCTATCCTTATCTTAAGCTCAAATATCTAGTCATGAATGAAAGTGTGTTGCTCTGCTTGTCAGCGGTTTGCCTGAATGGACAATGCTTAAACGAGGAGATACAGACCGATAATTACTATAACAAGAGAGAGCAAATGGAAATCTTTTACATTTGTTAGTTTAGAAAACATCCCCAAACATGAACAACCTGAGAATGAAGTCAAGCCGTTTCTTAAAACATCTCCATCCAGGATCACGTGCTTGTAGGGGCGTAACGAGGTTAGATGGCGCCCTGGGCATGAAGCAAGTTTGACGTCCCCATGTTCGAAACTGAGGTCTTTCGGAAGAAAATGTACTGTATTGAAGAAGGTACTTGTGACATTGTTGGGGCTTTTTGGCGCCCTCGCACCTGCACGGCGCCCCCCGCAGTGACTAGGCGCCCCTATAGTGACTCGGCGCCCAGGAATCGCACCCCCTTACACTCCTCGTTACGCCCCTGCGTGATTGCAATGTGACATGCTACCTAGTGCCTGCCTATATTGCCCGTTGTTTTCTAAGAAGATTTTAAAAATCTTTTACGGATGCGTCAGAATACGAAAATCATCTCGTTAGAGAGCATAGCACTGTAGTTTGTTCGGACATTTCGCACAGAGTCTAGAATCACAACGAAGCAAATTTTGTACCAGTAAACGCCTTTATTAACTTTTCTGAAGCTTTGAAACAAAATACCAATGTCAAAAATTAAAGTCTTTTAAAACTGATCTTGATGCTTCGGTCCTGGATGTCTCTGAACAAAACTCCATTTCACGCAGTTTTCGGTAAATCAAGAGAAATCCCACGATTACGCTCGGGGCCTGAACAAGGGAAAAAAATCTCCGTGCAGATTGATAAGAGAGATTTTGCTTCTAAAATTGTGAATAACTCTTCATGTGAAATTACTTTGAAGCCTACGAAAAACTTGGGCTGCCTTTTCTTTGCAGGATTGAGCGACACAGGGTTTATTACACATTCTCTTCTGCGACTTTTATGTTTGTACCGCTCGCTGTTCTTATCATCGCATCTTCATTATTGGTCAGAGAACTCTACGCGAAGCGGGCAATGAAAAGTACACTGCGCAGACGGAAAGGTAAGGGCGTCGCCAAGTTCACTACTGTAGGATGCGGGGCCTACGAGAGGAGGGTACAAGAGGTACATCGTACCCTGACCCGGGATGGTGGTAGTACGCATGCTAAGATTTTCTGTAATCAAGCCCAAAATTACTAGTGCAAGTCAGTTGCCAGTATAACAATTGATCTATTTCGAAATCTTAGCATGGTATAGCTGTTATATCTACCTTCTGGTTACTATACAAGCAAGCTATACAAGTGTCGACTCGGGCCATATAAGCTAGGGGCCCGGTATTGGTCTTTGTATCCCCTGGTAAAATTTCTCTCGGAGGCCCTGCTAGGATGCACTTCTGTAACATGACCATTCCGCTGTGTGACAGTCGCAGCCTATTAATTTTTACTTGGAACTACTGTGCGGATACATCCTTGCAGTTAAACGTCCAATACGGTGCTTGGACTCAGGTGGCAGAGTGCCTGAGCAACCTCAGAAAGATTTATGTGCGGAAGCGAAAAACGTTAAAATATATCTAAATCGTTTTTCAGTTTGTGTCATTGGCACCATTATCCAATGCCAGGAAGTGGTAATAAAACCTTTTTTGCCTGGAAAAACTTGAAACAGAAGAGTTTTAGGATATCAACCTTAACGCGTTGACAGAAACGATGAATTTCTAGAATCAACTGCGTGCAAAGGAAAATTTCAGTTAAAATGTCTATAATCGCTGACTGCTCTAGTGATGGCATTGAAAAATGCGAGAATTTGCTGAACACTAACAAAGCGTAAGCGCAGGTTTGGAGGAAATTGTTTTTTCAAAGTTGTTGCCGGAAAATGTTTACCCGAAAAAACATGTCACCGCCTCGTTTTCTGACGGCGGTTGCGACTGATAGTTTTCTCCCAGAGAGATTTGCATTTTCTGAAATTTTTGTAAATAAATCAAAACAATAAGCAGCAAGAAAACTTATATTGCCCATTTTTCGAACGCGATAATTCCAAAGTTTCAATCCACGGCCAATGAGTGAATTACCGTAGAACTTCATACAAAAGATAGAAAAGAGCGTTTCACCTCAAGGATTGTTTTATGGCTGCTAGATATACACACTACCATGACAATAAGCGCATTACTAGTCACAGTCAAGCTTCGTATGTTCCACTTTGGAGGGGAAACTGGAGATCATGAAGGAGTCCCGTAAAACGGAGTCATTAATTTCACCGACATAGTAGTTCACATTTACCATTACTAACATACAAATAAACGTATTCAGCCAGTAGCACTTCATAGTAAGTCTGCTGCTCTGAATTTTAGCTAAGCTGGGTTCGGGACTTTTATTTGGCGTGTGTCCGTCGCATCTTACAACTTCGTTAATAAATATTAACAGTCCCACGTGCTGCTAAGACATTTCATTTATCACTCATGTGCTACGCGCTCCTTCATCAACAGTGCTGAAACAAAATTTTTCTGGCTTGCACCGCGTTTTCCACACATTCCTTGGTGTGCCGGGCAGTGCCTCTGAGAAACTTTACTTGAAACCATTCGCCGAATTTTTTGCCTGGGCCAGCATGCCAACTGCAGAAGGGAATAAAAATTGAAAATTGAGATGGTTTTTAGTTTCTACACCATTGAAATGAAATACAGACCTTGGTACGCATGCTCTTTGAACTATATCGACAGTCCTCAAAGGAGGTGTGTGGCTTAATTTGGCAGTGTACAGAAGCAGTGTGATGTACAATGTGACACGTGGTCAGTGCAAATGTCGCTGAGTTGCTTCAATTGAGTTGATTTTATTCGCGCAAACGCTACATGTAGTAGTTTTAGCCAAGTTGAGGTCAACACGCGGGGACGTTCAACAAAGTTTTGACAAGGTTGTCTAGGCGAGCAATATTGTTTCTAATTCACGGAAGAGTTTTAGTTTTGTTTGAAACTGTGTTGAAGTTAGACGGGGACTAATTTTAATGGGAGGTTTATTCAGCTGTACGATCAACTCAACAACTGTTCAATACAAACAAAGTTAACATCCCACGTTGCACTAAGTTCTAGGTCACAACTGGTATTTTTGACGTGTCTCTTTCTGCAAATACATGCATTTAATCAGTGAATCTGATTCACTCGGATCCGTGAGAAGGTGAAGGCGTCACTCAGGCTCGCGGCAGCTTGACACATGAAGCAGGCAGGGGATTTGAGAAGTGACTCCGTACAATTTATTGACTTCGATTTTGCGCTACGTTCAACATCGCACACCGGCAAAATTCATCGATCATTGACACACCAACCGTGACTAACTCGTAGCAATTGTAGAGAACAGGTGAAAGCGCTGGCAGAAACGAATCAGCCCACCGACTCACTAAACATCTACCCCGCAAGACCACGCGCGGTCGCAAATACACGCGAAATAATGCGGACAGAGACGCATTCATGTACAAAGATGTGGCGCGGGGGTGAAAAACCTGCGCCCTTCGATAAAAATTAATGCGGTCGTGCACATGTTATTTAAAATATAAGTTATGGCGGCCGTGCATTAATAAAAACTCTTTGTCTATTGCATGAAGATGCTTAGTCGAAAGACTGTCCAACAGGCATGTGGAAACTGGCTATAGGCTCAGTGCGTGGAAGCAGTGCAGAAGCAATGCAAAAAATAAAAGTATCTTGAACTCACTGGTGGCCGTAATTCATGAAAGTAAATGTAATACGGCCGGAAATTGCGAAACGCGACTTTCGTTAAAATCCATGGTGTGATATTAGTTATGCGCATAAACATAAATTGCAATCTATTCTTCTTATTTACGAGTTTGCAGTAGACTTTTCTCGAATGAACCAGATATTGGCATTGTTTTTCGAGACGTGATGAAGCCATCTAAGTTGCTAGAACACTTCCACAACCGAATTTGTGGGACCAATGTTGTGGGCCATGATAAAAATTCTTTGCGAGCTGGAAGAGCCTTTTTTGATTCTAGAGCAACCCTTCCAAAAATAGGTTTTGTATCTGTTGACAAACTACTGCTGATGGCGTCATACCAAGTGGCGTAGCAGTGAAGTCCATAAGACACCTCGTACTATTGCAGAAGAGCTTATTAATCCATTCCAGTAAAACCCCTGAAGTGCGTCATGGGATGTTGATTTTTTGAGAAGTGCTCGAGGTGTTGGTGGCACGAATGTTTTGTCCAAAGTTACTTCGAGGGATCTGTGGCTTCCAGCGATGTACTGCGACACCTACAGTGCATGCAAAATCCAAATTCAACAACCATAATATAGATATGCTACAGAGGCACGCACTTTTTCAGCATACACAGACATACTGTTGATCCCATCTCTAAATCATGGTTTGAATGCAAATGCTTAAAACTGAAGGATCAGCAGATGCCTTAGGTACGTTTGCATCGAGTCTGAAAACGTTTCACAACATAGAACCCAAGTCTCAATCTCACTGTCTTTGAAAAGGCGAGTAACTGTTTAGCAACATATAAACCAAATCATCGAGCGTTTAGATACCGAAAAGCTGAATGCACTTTGTTATTGCCGGCATGCAAACTGTGCTTAATAATACAGAATTAGAATCGCCTTGTTTCACACATAACTAAATCCAACTTCACATTTAGTTCGTACAAGAGCTTTGGCGCTATGCTGCAAGTTCTTGTCAGCCTAGCGTGTGAATTCAGCTACAGATTCACCTTTGCCAAGATGTTTGTCGTTTTTTTTAACAGAGAAAAAAGCATCTATTCAACTGGCACTCATTGCTTCGTCGTTTCTGATTGGTTATTTGCCCATGACGATATACGTTATGTGGACGACCAGAACTGCTCCAAAAAATCCACAGTAAGTAAATCCCTTAATTAGATTTTTTGTGCAATCTTTTTCGATTTTGATTATCTTTTCTGTACACAGCAACGTGTGATTGCGCAAATAAACTTTGAGAAGGTTTACAAAGTGATTTTATGTCATTGCAGTAGTTTTTACTTCAACAGGTTTATAAGATATGGTTATATTCCTGTTGAAAACCATTTAAATCGATTTTGTAATCGGTTTTCTGCTTAAATGTGCACGTGCTAATTATATGTTGCAATTTCAAACCAACTACTTCAGGTCAAGCCCGTAGCCAAGGTACAAGGTTTTTGGGGGCAAAATACATTTTTTGGATGGAAAGATTTTTGTTTTATTATATGTTTAACATACATTTTCTGGGCACAACAAAATCTGGGGAAGAATAAAAACAATGTTGGGCACTGCCCCCGCATGCCCCCCCGTGGCAAAGGCCTGCTTCAGGTTTGCTTTGAAAAAGAAATCTTAGAATTCTCGCTACGGAGGCAGAATATTAATGTGCAAAACTCCGAACAAAGGGAAGCTATAGCGACGCGACCACACTTTACATGCAGGAGTGTGTGCCAGAACATATGCAGCTTGAAGCAAAATTGAGTAAACCGCATACAGATTCAGCAGATACGCTAATAAATGTGAATCGTTGATGCTGCTCAATTAAACCGCTTATTAAAATAATATAGATCAGGTGATTTCATATATGTTTTATCCCAAAATTCTATTTGTGTATGTATCTTGATCAGAAACGTTGAGTCAACGCCTGACAGAGTTATAGGGTTTGCTAATAAAATTTTGTTTTTGCGCTCACGCAGCTTCGACTACTGGTTGAACGTGATTTCGTACTTTTTCCTTCGCTTGTCAGAATGCATAAATCCATTAGTTTACAACATCGCTTCTGGTCACATGCGAAGAGCTTCAATGGATGTTTTGAAACGAATCAGGTTTGATTGTTCTGCTGTGATAAAAACATCTTTTAGAGCAGCGACGTCCGGCAATAAATCGAACGTAGCATGTTCTGCATATCGAAAGATATCATCAGAAACCTAGAGTGATTAAAATATCAATTTCAGTAAAAAATGCATAGCTTGCCTTGTCATGCTTTAAATTTCTTTCTACACCAAAAATAAATTTTCTGTGAACGAATAAATTGGGGCACTATTGGTGTGTGAGGGGATACAGAAGATAGTCTTAATGCCCTCATATTATTATGTACTCTAAACTAGCAGAAACAAGCGTTTCTGAAGAAAATAAACTGCTTTCACAGCAACTCTTTGTGAAAACAAATTCGAGAAACCATACTTTACCCGTTCCTTTTTTAATTACTTTTTGTTACTTAAGACTTAAAATGCCTTATTTCAAGTTTGTTTTTTCTTCGGGCAGTGAATATTCCGCTAGTTGAGTCTCACCCTTATGAAAGATGTCATTATTAAACAAAGTTCCTGTTACCGGTCGGCCCTTCTGTTCGACCTATTTTAATTGAACATCAAAACGAAGGATGTAACATTCGTTTATGTCACACGTTTTTCAGAAACTGCCGCGACAAACACATTTCAAGTGAATACATCACACCTCGCAGCACACCGGCAGCACGCAGAAGAGAAAACGGTCTCTTGCTTACTCCCAGTGTTAACGCAAATATTCGCAGAAAGATTGAAACACAAGCAACATTCCACCGGAACTCTCCTGTTAGTGTTTTCTGAAATCTATCCCGAAGCGCCTGTTCCAATTTAAGGATACATTCGATGGTCTGAAGTCCAATAGAAAGTTCTTCAGTCACTGAATGTCAAAAAACTTCAGCAAACTCCAAATTACCCTTGTGTGGTTTGCATCTGTGGCAAAGCACTATTTTCCAACAATTTCGTTTGTCCACAGCTGTTTCATTTTGTAGGGTGGCTCTTAACTTTGGCCTTGTTTTGCTGTCCATCTCCACAACCGTAAGCACGAAATGCGACAACAGCCGATTGAATAACGTGCTTGAAACTTGATCTTTTGTCTGTTCCTACATTTGAAAAACACAAACTTAAATGTCTGAAACGTCACCGTAACGTCCACAAACAGTGAGATGTCGGTTGCAGATGTCTGTTGCTGTTGATTAATATTACAAAGATTTACTTAGTTTATTCAAAAATACTCTATGTAATAGTTTTAGAATCTGTTTCATTCTTTCACTCTATCTAACATATCATATGGCATGCGTTTGTTGATATTAAAATTTTATCTTAAAGTTAATTGCATTGTGAATACAAACATTCAAATCGCTGAAGCCTTGCTTGAATTTTTATTAAATTTGCATTCATTTAGCTTCTCACTTACGTCTTCAAAGGTATTTTTCCGGTATTTACTGTTTTGTAACATGTGAACCAACTGACGATTCCAGCGATTCCCTTAATGTGCATGTTAAAAGTCATTATTTATCCCAGTCATTGCAATGAGACATTATATCATAGGGATACGTTGTATTCCCTTGATTGCAATAAATATTAAATGAACTGTTAAAGCATGCGCACATACGTGTTTTCATAGAGTACTACTGTTTGGCGTCCCATTTTTTTGCGAACAAAGATAAAATCATCCATCTCCTCACAACGACCCTTCAACTTAAAATACTTTTTATTTTAACATGCTTCCGAGATTTTGGGGGAGATTTACTTGATCGCTATCGCTGGCTTCCATGCTGGAAACACAGCAAAGCAAACCACTGTTTACTGAATAGAAAAACGACAACAGTGAAAAGAATTTGCTTTTAACTACTGTAAAACCGGGCCACAAATGACTGCTTGATGAAACTTAACAATTGCAGCTTCCCGAGAATCTTTAATAGAACATTGACGCATCGTGTTCGCTTGTACTCCTGGATTATTGCACAATGAACTGTGATTATTTTTCTGTACTTGCTCACAAACGAGCAAAATGTCGAAATGCGTTTTTTTTTGTTTTGTAAAATGAGATTTTGCTTAGGCTATTGTGGTTTTATATGACGCTTGCCATTGTTATATATAGATCATTGCTTGTGATTTGCTCTGTTTGCCAGTTGCAACAACATTTGCCAGCGTGTTTCGCGCTTTTTAACGTTCACTCCATACGAATAGAACTACCTTTTCTACTCGTTCAGAAATAAAATCTTTCGCCTCGCTATTATTTTTCATATAGCGAAGAGATTTTAGTCACATCGCTCAAATCCTCACATAATCTCTGTTTTGAACGGTTTGCAAATGCACGTATAAGTGGCGTTTCAGTTTCAGACGCAGTTGAAACTGGTTTATTTAAGAATGAACCCAAGGGCACATTTGTTCACAATGTCTCAGGAAAACTTTCTAAAGAAAGGTGAGAGCTTATAAGGAAGTGCCGCCATCCGCATGTGTGTCAAAAAGGCCGGAAATAAAATCGACTTCCTTGATTAAATATTCAGAAGCGGTAGTTTTTTTTCTGTTGCCGAGGTCTGTTAGCCAATGGCTCAAGCTAACGAAAATCAACCATCGACTTGTTCCGTTGGAAGTCGTAAACTACTGTATAACGATTTCACAGCGAATCAGACACATAACGCGAAAAGATTTAGTAGTATTAGTGGGGCTCAGACTGCCCGTGCAAGGTATTTGTGGTTGCTAAAAAGGGGGACAACGAACCCCACATCCTTGTATCCAACATTCGCTACCACATCTGTTCCCAGACACCTCAACAGCCGGATTGCCAACTCTCGTTTTCAATGGAAATGAAATATTGTTTTGTTTCTATGCTCCAGCCTTGTACTCGTCATTGATGTGTGAGCACAATGAAACGGTTCAAGCACTGTGCTGCAATTGACTCGCCGTCAATGCAGCACGCACTGCAATCGCAGTCATGTAGCCCACGACGCAAAGCACTCCTCCGAAAGGGGTACAAGAGCGTGTGATAGCTCAACTGAAGATCCTGACGTCTGGCACGGTCGTGTTTGGTTTGAACATAAAATGTGTTGCGACCTTTCATCGCTGTGTGAGCTTTCAACGCAAACGTGTCGTGTGAGGAAACGTTACCCAAGCGAGCAACTGCAATTTATTAAGAGTAAACGAAACATACAACTAAAAACGCAAATGTAAACCTGATTACAACGTCAACACTAATTAGAACATTGCAACTGCGTACTCATTTTCCGACTGCAAACAATAAAAGGTACTGAATTATTTAGGAACGAAAATGATGTGGTTCCACAGTCCAGATATATACAATTTTTGCGTTCGTATCAGGAAAATTCGCAGTTTCGAATGGCATGATTTTGACGTTCACTTAGAGCGGAAAAGGTTACTAAAGACCTATAGATGGTATTAACTCTGATTGAAATCTTTGAAAGAAAGAAATTTCTTATTTTGCAATGGGTTGTTCTTCACATCATTTCTAAATATGAGCCTGATATTAGTTTCCCCTTTTCAAACATTGAAAAGTTTAGAACAATTGAAGACCAAGTTCTTCTGCCCATCTCCATTCTAGTGTTGCAATTGTATCAACGTACTGACATCTGTGCATCCATACACTGTTCCAACGAGAAAATGCTGAATACAGTTGATGATACAAAATAGTTTTATGATTTGGACTGTTCGAGAAATGCTAAACTCGCACGTTACCAGGGCCGGATTAAGGGGAGACAACGGGGGCAATTGCCCCGGGCCCCCGCTGCAAGGGGCCTCCCGTGATGAAATTTATTTGTTTCAGTTAAAATACTCGTTTGAAAAATTTTCGTGATTCAGAAGCGATACAAGAACACAACTCTATTATATTCCTATGTTTTATTAAGTATGAAGGACACCCAACGACAACTGATTTCTCTACATCAGGGGTGGGGAACCTAATTACTATCCCGGGCCGCATGAATTGTGCATTATCGCTGGCGGGCCGCAAAATCAATAGATTTTATCCTAAAATTCCACCTTTATCTAACTATGAGGAAGAGTGGCTTCTTTTGAATTACTATCAAAGTACCTGCTTATCATGCTCCTTCGTCTTGACAAGATGTTGTACTATGACTTGGGTAACGAAAGTTTGGATCGGGCCATATCAAATGTTCACGCGGG
>JGI24158J21664_10003903_pt1 | contig 18978 bp, 18 predicted proteins | sample Ectturendosymbi3_FD_21664 | JGI IMG/M metagenome (IMG submission 21664)
CTAGCAAGTAAGAACTTTTCTACAGGGCCAGACACGAGGCGGCCAACCTGCTTGAAAAGAACAAGACGTTGTTCTTTCTCAAAATTGGAAGCCGCCATTATTCATCTTGTTCATAAAAATGCTTTTTAATTGTCTTTTGAAGGTAAAGGTATCAGAGAAGTCTTGTTGGAGTCTGGTACTAAAGACCAGTTTCCGGACCAAAAGTTTGTAGAGAGAATGTTTACCTGTAGATGAGTTTATCCCAGGTAAAAAGGTTGTTAGAAGTGGGTAGTCTTGTGGAGTGAGAATGATTAGAGCTGATTGGAATGAAATAGTCATGAAAATGTTCTGGAGGCAGTTTGTTATCATTGGAGTGCATGAATTTACCTACTGAGAATATGTGAAGTTTAAGAAGGTAAAAGTTGTGTGAGTGCTGGAAAGATTCTTTCAAGAAAGTGTGGTTGGTTGCTTGTATTAGTCTTACAGCTTTATTTCGAAGTTTGTGAGAGTCTGAATGGTTGCATTTGAAACACTTCCCCAATACAGGAATTGGTTGGTTAAATAGGGAGAATATACTGAGTTGTAGACAACTTTCAGTGCATACAGTTTTGCGTAATGTTAAGGAAAAGTGAAATAACTCGACTTCAGCAACTGGCGTAAATAAAAAAGACCAGATGCGTTTGCGTGGCGTTTTCAAAAACGAAGCAAAGTGGTACCTATTCGGATATTTGAATATCGACGTTGCAACCTGCTATGGCAGGTCAGTTTCAAGGGATTTTCGATTCTACTCTGAATGCTATACACCGTTTATTGATAACGTCCAAATTTGAAAAGTCACAGGAAACAATTGTAATTGGCAGAATCCTCCAAATAACTATAGACACAATCCAGTCTTCCTTTATTTAATCGATCCAGTCTTCCGTTACTTAGTGGTTTTAACAGTTTCTTTGGTATTTTGCTTTTGTACAGAAAAAGTTATTTTTATAGGACCATGCACATGTTATTGCTGCTGCAACGGGCATTCTTCACAACTGCTCCAAAGTCAGCACCAATGCAAAACACTTTGCCGAAAAATCAACCGTTGAACTCATCCTATGGTATGCGAGGAACACTTTGGATTTGCAGGTTGGTGCTGAGCCATTACAAACTTTATACATGAAGACAATGGGAAACGATGGCAGTTTAGAAAATTGAAAGTAGTATCTTAACTATTTCTGAGTATGTTGCAGTGAATCTTAAAACAAGGTATAAACGTTGCAAAGTTCATTAAATGTGAATAAAATCTTTTCACCCTAAAATTAAATGTTAGAGTGGTTTGAATGGGTTGAATGTACGGGAAACTACTTTTTTTTCAAATAAGGTTTTATGCGTGAACAAACACAATACGTTCTGGGTTGCTTTTTTTGTGTAGTTGTTTTCGATAAAGCAATAACCAGAAACATATGTGTGAATAGAGCATTGAATTTATCGAACTTTCTTCCACCTGCTGACTCTAACAAAGAGAGAAAAGAACTTCAATACGAAAGCAATGATTACCTACAAAAGATCTGCAACTGAGCAAAAACTAACGGACTACAAGCTGGCCAAAACATCAACAAATTTTCCATGTGATGATCATCGCAATAATTGGAATGGAACAAACCTGATTGTAGAGATGACAACGTGCAGACGGCCTTATCGCGGCACTATTCAACGAGCCATGGCATAGTAAATACACCACCTTTACATGAAACATACTGTGCGTTGTTGCTTTTGTGGATCAACCAAGTTTTCACTCTCTGGATATCTGTGAAAATAAATGGTATCGCCAACTTGACGCACAAATTAATATTCAGAACATGATCCTCTCCCGTGTGATTAATTCTTGCTACTTTTTGCGTTGTCCTTCGACGTGTTTTGAACTTTTTTTGCGGTTTTTGTTCCATTCATAGCACTACAGACCAAATTTTCACTTTCCAGCAACTTTTCGAGAAACTTGGGAGTATACGGAAGGTACCTGCAGTGCCCTGCACATGTTTTCTTAACCTCGAGAAAACATACGGGTTGGGACCCTCGAGATGACTATTGGGAGAGTTGCGAGAGTACGGTGTTGACGGCCACCTGTTACTGGTCGGCAAGTCATTGTATTCCTGCTCAGACGTTTCTGTCCATTTCGACAGTGTTATATTTTAACCGTTCACCGTTCGTGTTGGGCTCCGACAAGGGTGTGTGGTATCCGCGTAGCTTTGGTGGGTTTAACCCCCCAAACAAAGAACCAATCCTCCCAAAATTGAAATATGAAACACTGTAAATCAGTGGAGTTATTATCAAATTTTCAATGAGACCCCTGCGCAAACCTAAAGCCCCCATTGAAGATTTTCTGGCGACGGTTCTGGTTCTATTGTCACTCCTCTTCATAGTCTATAATGACTCGGTTAGACAGTAACAGCCGACTCAATGAAAAAGTCACTGTTGGAGGATGCAGGATCAATCGTTTGCTTTTTGCACGCGGTATGGTACTGGTTGCATTTTCTGAACATGGTCTTCAATATGCACGTGATCTATTTTCTGTTGCGTGCGACCGAGCGGGAAGGGAATCATCACGAAAAACTGAGGTATAAGGAAAGTTGTAAAGCAAACGCAGTTCCACGTGATCTTCATCGCTTTGTGTTCACAAAGCAGGAATTTTCAAACACCGCAAAGCTGTCAATTTTCCAATCGGACTTTGTTGTGATCTTCACGTATGGTCATGAATCTTGGGAAATGATTGTAAGCACATTACTTCAAGTACAAGCGGCAGCGATGAATTTTTGCGAAGAGTTCACGTGGTGAAGCTTCGCGACAAAGTGCGCGGCTGTGAAATTCCCAAAGCCCTGAATGTCGAGTCACTTCTCTGAATCGAGAGATCCCAGCTGCATTGGTTCGCTACGTCACGTCACGAAAATATCCCAGGAAGGTTAGCATCCTGCTGGCTACACACAGTGGGAAATGATCCAGAGTTCGAGAAATAACCAGGTGGCGTAATTGGATCTCCGACCTGACTTCACCTCATCTTGATGCAGAGCCAGCAGAACTAGTAGAGGTTGCTATAAACCGTGAAATGTTTTGAGTCCTGCTACGCCTAGGACAGCTGCCCCTTGACTGTATTAACGAATTTCTTAAATACTTGAAACATATCAGTGTTTTGCCGTCTGTGTGCTACTTTTCTGCGATTTAAATTTTTTTTGATAACATTATGCTTTTACGTACACAATAGTTTATCTACCAGGAGACAAAAAAGCATATTTTTAAAGAAACGAATTTGTGAACAAAATTTTACCCTTAATGCCAGTTGTTATGTGTATTCTATCCAAAACGTTGATGAGGCTTGGAACAAATATCATGGACTTTGTGATAAACTTCCAAACGCTAAAATTTGTTTCGTCTGTACTAGCTTCCTCACAAAACCCAAAACATTTTTACAGATGTAAATTGTGCAAACATTTACAGCGTTTTAAAAGTGCATTTTTTTCGTAGACATGGAATGTAAACTGAATCAGAAAAAAAATTTTGGCTGCTGAAAAAGTCTGAATTATAGCTGTGGTTAAGAGTCTGAATTTGCTTCGATTTTTTTGGTAGTAAATCTATTTTGACCAACTAGCATTATGTTAATCCAAAACGTTGGCTCTAATTCTGTTTTGCAATTGAAAAACAAATAGTCTTAATGTGAGAAAGTTGAGCAAGAGGTGCCACGTACTAAACCTTGTCTTGAAAAAATGGGACGGTGTTTGGGGCAACATTAATTTTGATATTTTCGTCAACAGTCTTCGCAAATCCTACATTCAGTTGCGCCAGCGTGTTCACTGACTTTAGCCTACATTGTGGTTGAAGAAAATAATGACCTTATTTCATCCGACTGTCCAGTTATTCAAATGTTGTTGGAGGTAAGATGCATTGAATGCTGTTTGGTAATGTATTTCAGGACGGAAGGCTATTTACTTATGTCTTCGGGGATAGCCTTGTGCTGTACTTGTTGACCAGAGCTCGTTTTCTCTTTCCGATTACTGTCTAAAGATTAAATTGTTTTGCTTTCACTGCAATCGATGCAAAGATGGCAGTAAATGTTTTCTCCTGTTTGTTGTTTCTCAAAGATCATTAAAGTAATATGTGGGCTTGATTGAGTCGTCTATGAAACTGAGCGAATTTTACAGAATATATCCTCACATAAGGTCAAAATGCTGACAAAGTATCTGTTGCACGCCCCCAAGAAAGTGTTAATTTATGCAGTTTTGAAAAATTATCTAGCAGGGCCTGACCGATGTAGGCATGGCTGAACACGCACTGATGTGCATCGTGCAAATATGCATATTTAATGTTTAATGTTTTTCTCAGGAGTCAACCGTTGCACGAATACTTTTAAGCATGTCGTGAGAGTGAATTATGTTGGTAACGGTTTATCCGTCTAGGTTGATATATTTTGATTGACTCATAACGCAGGCTGCAATTTAGGAAGACGTGTTTGCAAAATTTATGAGGAGGTGTTTGCTTTGCTTACTGTACCTGCTGTGGTATACGTCGACTCTTCAAATCCAGCTTTGTGGATATCGTCTAAATCCATTTCACGGGTCGGCAATCACTGGCCCGCATCCCGGTACTGGTCAGCGAGGCATCTGTTGCCGGTCCGTCCAGAAGAAATAAATTATTGTCCAAAACCGAACAGATATTTTTTGAAACGGGGCTTTGTGTAATGACAGCAACTGAGACAATATCACAAAGCAGGTCGGAAGTAAGAAACACACTGCGGGTGTTATTGTCTACTATTATCCCAAGATGGGTTCGTTTCGTTGCTGAGAAAGAAACTCAAGGCTTCCACTGAGTCAGCATTATGGCGAGTCGCATTAAATTTACGTGCAATTGAAATACGTCATTTATTTTTGTACTTATCTGCCGTACGTTGAAGGTCCGCCCGCAGTGCAAAACAGGTTGGCGATCACTGGCTATGCGGTATTGATTCATCTATGCCAGGGGTTCCCAACCTGGGGTAGATGTACACCTAGTGGTACATTTGCCTATATGAAGGTATACACTTAAGGTTAGCAATAGACGAGAAAAATATAGTTATCTATTTCCAAATATTATACATTAAATCAGTGAATGTTATTTTAAAACGTCTTACTTTTCTAGTTCTAAACATCTACAAGTTTTATTAAAAGTTCAGTGTTTTTTTGTTATTTTACTCAGCGGTTTTTTCCGTAAAGAATTTTAGGGGTACATGCTCCTCTGTCGAAATGCAGAAGGGGTACATGATCAGAGAATGTTTGGAAACCCCTGATCTATAGGATGAGTTTGAGTTCTACAATATCTCTTCAAAAGCGACATTGATTTTTAAAAAAGTGCTGCCTAAGTGTTCTGAAGAGGAAAATTTGATTGCTCAGAGATGATGGCAACAAAACCATATTGAAATTACAAATTTGCACACATGCGTGTTTGAGCAGTGGGACGGCAGGGGATCAGTAAAAGAGTCGAGGGCAGTGGAAAATTACAAAACACAATTATCAATTCCGGTGTGCTTGTTTCTGTTCAGCAGCGATGTTGTGATCACAATAGTGACAGAAATTATAGAAAACCATTCTGAACCTTTCTGTCCGCGCGAAACGCTATAATAATTTTGTTTCAATTCGATCTTGATAAACCATAAAATTACCCATGATATTGTTATAAAACGGAACTTCCGCCTGTTGTTCCCCTTTTCAAAAACAGGAGAGAATGTCACCGTCACGCACCCTATCTCCGTTGTCCCTGTTTGCACAAAACAAAAGAAAAAATTAAAATAAATTTTTAATAAAAATGTTGCTTTTGTTGACAAGCTTGTTTTTCCTAAACGTTTTGCTTTTTTGACAAAATTTTGGTTACTTTTGAGATGATAAATAGCCAACAAAAATATAACGAGAAAGTGCTCAGTGCTGCCCAAATGAATCAGCTTCATGTTCAGACTAATAAAGCACCGTACAAATGATTTTCTGTGGGTGATTTCGTAATACCCGTGTGGTGCAACCCACCGAATGACATGCTTCTTCAAATATTTGCCTAAAATGATAATAGCAGTATTACCTGTGTTCAGAATAANTATGCAGCAAGAATANTGCGTATACATCACAAAAGAATCAACTTGTCGCTTTCCACTATTGGTTGTTAAGATAATTTACTCTCCCAGAAACATGACGAACGACTACTCTCTTAATCAATATTTGTCAGAAACTCGCCTATGTTTAATATCCTGCCCTTATGTAGAGATCACATTCTACAACTTGCTTTAAAGACAAAATATCGAAGAGCTATTCTTGCGAGATGAAATTGGCTGTGAGTGAAGACACCACGTTGGTGACGCAGTCGAATCTGATCGCAATTTGCTTTGTTAGGAAATCGATTTCGCATGTGTGACTCGAAAATAGTTTTCTTCTTGTGAATATGCTTCATTTTACCAAACACTTTTCAAGAACACTGACGAAAGCTTTAATTGCAGTTTTTGCATGATGCGATCAATTCCGAGCCAGAGCATCGATATCTCGGGTTTTCTACTTCCGATTTCACAGCAGGCTTGACTCGTTTGGCAAGCAATGATCAGAACAGTAAAAGCATTGTGGATCTTGACGGTGTGGAAATACTTGAAACAGTTGTGACAGAAGGTAGGTTGTTCGAATACTAACGGTGAAGCCAGAAACAAAACTTTTCCACACCTGCTTTGCGAAAGGAAAAGAGTCATTTTACTATATTGGTGTAAACCACAAACCAGACGCATTTGGCATCACTTTTGTGAAATTATTTTCATTATTCTTTACCGAAATATTCGTAAAGATCTTTACTGCAACAAGGCATGCATCCTTTTCAAAAGCTTTACGCTTATTTCGTTTATCTACACTACGCTACGGTTTTATACCATGAACTCCAACGTGCACATGTTTTTTCAGAATGTGTCTCTTGTTACGTGAGTTAGTTTATACTTTGTCTTTGTTAGAAAATTTTTCAATAAATTGCTTTTGTAGATGGTGCGAAGTTCAGAAAATTACGTGAATTTGGGGATTATGTGTCTGACCCTATATGCACATATTACGTTAAATTAATGGATTTTGTGTTGCTAGTTTTGAATAGCATTTAGGCAACACCCAAACAAATTTTGCACATAATTGTCCATTGCATGTTTCAACTTTTGAAATAACACTGGTAAAAGTTTAAAAACTTTTCTTTGATAACTTTCAGATTAAAAGCAGAATAAGGGCGTGTTTGCGAAAGGACAAAATGTGCTGTGCGAAGACCAGAAAAGGTTTCTTATAGCTGCTTCAATGACAGGAAAGTTTGCTGTGTTGGATGGCCATTTTTGTGCCCGTAGATTACTTCTACAGGCCACCGTTACTCTTTAATGCATTTCCTTTTCAAAACAAGAAGGTCTTTTTCGGCGTTGGAGGATCATTTCTTTCGCTTCGCAGGCCATCGCTTTTCTCGCCGTGGGCCAAATCATTGTATCTACGACAACAAAGGCCATTATGATTTCTGCTACCCATGTTCGCAACAGTAGTTACCATTAACGGAACTCGAAACCTTGTCTCGGTCTCAAAAGTGTGAATCTAGGTTTGCTTGTCTAAGTCCTTGGCGCAAACCTCGGCAATCTCTATGAACATTATTTGGGAAATCTCTAAGGGAAAAATAACCTGTTCGCGTTTGGGTAAGGAAAAAACAGAAAAGTTGCCAAAAATTGATGAAATTCAATATCACGTTTTATGCTAAATTGTCAAAATTCAAGAAAAACCATGACGAAGATATTCTGCTGCATCACTGAACATGCGGTGAGGTTTCAGCCACCATCCACAAAATTGTTGAGTAGCAAAAATTTTCGAAACCAAGTGGTTGCTTCAAGTTATGCTCACCGGTTTCTTCTACATCACAGAGTAAGGAAAAACGTCCGCTCTTGCGTAATTTGGCAACCACTTTGTGTCTTCTCAGGAACAGACGAAGAAAAAGTTTCCGCTCTGGAGACTTTGTGGATGCTTTCGTTCAGCGAACAAAACCAAGATGCAATGAGAGCCTTGCCAAGCTTGCTGGAATCATTAGAAAAAGCACAAAATAGTTCTAACAGGTAAAGTTAACAATGATATATTACTTGACACTAGTTAAAACTTACATGTATGATTTCTTTTGTTAGGAATGTTACGATTTGATCGATGTCTGCCAAAATTCGCCAACCGTACCGTACAGCCACACCAACGCACCGTTTAGCTTTTTTTTAACATTTAGCTTTTCTTTAACTATACAACCGACATTAAATTAAACTAGACACCAGGTTTTTTTTAAGGAAGATGTTAGGTACCCGATATAAGCCTGTAGGGACCCGATTTCTCTGATTCTAGGGACCCGATTTTCTTTGATTCTAGGAACCCGATGATGATTTTCGCTGATTCCAGGGATCCAATTTTCAATTATTAGGGACCCGAATCGGCTCCCTAAAACACCTTAAAAAAACCTTGTAACACACTAAGGGCAATACAAAGCAATGTGTGTCGCCCTTACTTTCGATATATTTACTTTTACTGTAGTATTGAAGTACGGTTTCCACTTGGGTTTTTGTTTCAGGAATGTACAGCGTGCAGCTTCTGGAGCGCTGTCGAAATTGACGATCAGCGAAGGTTTTGTTGAAGCAATGAGTTTGTCCTTAGAATGCGCATCACCAGGGGACGTGGATTCTCTTCCAAGCTCACCGAAGGTAGCTCATCGTTTTTTGATTAGCTGCTCTCCAAGCGGTTTGAACGACTATAGTCGCATTGAAAACAAGCTTGAATGCATCGCAACGACCACACAGAGCTTTATTCTTTTAATCACTTTTGGCCTGTGCCAATAGAAAACATTAAAGGATATGAAGGGAGGCCAGTTGCTTCACAGAAGCTGGCACAAAGCAATGATTGGTCGTGCTTTAATTTTCCTGAAATATGTGTTGCCTTTTCAGTACTTGCTCGTTTCGATGGCTGTAACTAAACAGAAGTTTCAAATCATTCATCTTTTTTTGTCAATTTAATCTGATCTTTTACGATAATGATCTTTTCGTACACCTTTTAATTAAACTCAGAAAATCTCGCTTTTGTATAAATAATTGTTGCAACTCTCATTGACATACCGGTTGTGGAAACGTGTTTTTGATGGCTGCAGAAAAACTTGACAAAAGCAAACGCCATGATATTGGTTACTTTTCGTCTAAACTGCAAATCGTTGAAAAAAGAAAAAAACAAAACAAAACGCGCGATATGAATACAACGATGTGAAGCTAAATTTTCAAGTAATTCAGTTTCGAACATTCACATATGTTCCGGCAGCAGTTTCAATGATTTATTGGAAGATATTAGATGAATTTTTGCCAAGTATATCCGACATGCTTGCGTAATTCTCACTTTTAAACACTAGACGATAATAACTTTCTACGGTAGTGAAGACCGGAAAACGCTTCAGGCTGTCACAGTGACAAGATTTCTAAAGTTTTTACAAATTAATCACTGACGGAGAAGCAAAACAAACAATTCGTTTAAAAACCTGCGTGGGCATGGGTGTATCCAAGTGGGGGCCAAGGAGGGGGCAAGGGGGTCATGCCTCGTCCCCAATTTTTAGCATATTTCATCGTTTTGTGCTTCGAGAGGCGGTGTCCCAAACAAAATATTGTTGCTCTCTTAAAGACAAGTATTTGCCCCTCCCTAAAATTTTGGCCTGGCTATACACCACTGTGCATGGGCATAGAACGCTGGTGGTAGTTAGCTAACTAATGCACATGACAAAGTTTTCTAACTTCGCGAAAACAAAGCGTCGGTCAAGTACGTGCTTGAGAATTCGAATACAGTATTTCTAGTCGGCCCTTTTAGTCACATTTAGCAAACCATAATAAGGTGAAAACAACGGAAAGTGAACGCTTTTTGACAACCACACAAAGTAACGGTAGCGAAACTTTTTATATTTGCATACAATGTTTAACTGATGCAAAAAAGTCAAGAGGAAGTATTTATCAGTGATGTAGTCGATATCGCAACCGCCGAGACCAAGACTTGGTTAAAACTTCGAGACCGACAGTTCGAGATCAAAAGCGAGATCTGAAAGTTCGAGACCAAAATTCGAGACTTGGAAATTTGTCACATTCGCCGAAATTATAACAGAAGATTTCAAAAAAATGTCTTCATCACTTCCGAACTGTATGCTTGACGATTTTCTCGCATTTGCCATTTTTTTACCTGTTTCGGTTTTTGGTTGCTTGAAGACTTGACAGGCACTGAACAGGTTGAATTACGGCTTCACTAAGCCATACATTTGGAGTATTCGAAGTCTCAAGATAAAAGGCGTGGGACCGACACTTATTGCCTTCGATACCGAGACTGAGAGTTGCCAAAATGGGTCTCGAGACGAGTCTCGAGACCGAGACCAAGTTGTAAGACTCCATCACTGACATTTATACGAAACTATCAATATTCACTTTTATTTACTCACAGTCTGCAACAAACAGCAGCAGACTGAAAACAAATGAAGCATCTCTCGTCACGATTCAGAACGATTAGGTCAGTTTTTGTTCAGGTTTGTCGCTACAAGATTTATAGCACAAGGAGAGCTTTAAAACTCTATGCTTCATATAGAGCTTTTGCAGATCCTAGCCTGTAATAGGGAATCTGGAAAGTGACCAATAAAGTGCTTTGGTCCAAGTATTATTGTTTTGGCTGGCCTTTACTAAAATATTCTGCTTATGTGTTTCAAGGAAAACAGTGGCAAAGGCAGAAAAACTAGTTCTTCAGAACAGGAGCAACAACATGTCATGTTAAGCTATAAATGGGAAAGTCAGCCAGTTGTGTTGAAGGTAACTTTTTGATTGTACTTTTCCTTATTGAGTCATTCAAGTTAGTTCTTCTTTCATAAAGAAATGCAAATAGCTTCACTGTAATAGCGAAAGTAGTTTTTGAAGACGTACTGTAGCTCTATGCAACTTATGCATCAAATAAAGCCAGCATTTCGATGGCAAATTTGTAATCTTATTTTATAGCAATGCAAGAGTTTCTGAAGTTGATAGTTACACTGCTGCTAGAGTTCTGTTCCGAGCTGCTTCGTGAAGAAATGCGTTTGTTATAAAAGAAGAATCATTATTTTTTGTATGGATGAAGACGGGTTTTCGTCTAACGCCAGGGCAGGTCACGACCTTTCATAAACTATAAGAAGGTCTACAATAGGTCGTGACCTCGTTCAGATCGCGTCATTGGGTCATAAGATCCAACTCACAAATACGCATTGCTTTCGTCGTAGCAGCGGGTGTTAATGCACAAAATTTTTATTGGTTTTTGCCGTTAGACACTATTGTTTTGTAGATCAAGTCCAGTTTAGAAAGGCATGGTTACAAAACGTGGATGGACGTTAGAGACATGGAAGGAGATATGATTGAAACAATGTGTTCAGCTGTAAAAAATGCTGGAGCTTTCTTGATGTGCTATTCAAAAGAATACGAGACGAGCCCGTATTGCAAGTACGCAAACTATTAAAACGTTGATGTAGATACCTCGTCTGGAATATGCTGTTTTCCTTCAACAAGTATACTCGCCAAAGGTCCATGATCTTCCATCCATCTTTCGTAAAGCAAAGTCAAACATTTGCGTGAAAAGATAACTTCTACAGTACGTTTACTCTGTAAAGATACTGCAGGTTAATACTGTGAGATTATAGCTTTTTTGCAAAAACTTTGTGGCTGTTTGCAGCATTCGCAACGAGGATCAAACAGATATGACCCGCATGCAAAAGTAACTGTTCCCACGATGAAAGGTTAATTGTGTTTGTTCTGACATTTTGTCGTACGAAGGGCTTAAATTTGTAACTGATATCCGCAAATTTAATTGGAACTTTTAAACACAGCGCTACGTGCAGTAGGTTTCTTGACCTTATAGTAGATTCTCGACTTTTTCCGAAGCTTGTACCCCATTCATAGAAATAAAGTGACTTTGCACCTCTTCTTTTGGAAATAGTTAAAACAACCTGATTTTGCAGTTATCTTCATTTTTAAAATTACTACTCGTAATGCTCACTGACAACGCAATAGAAAAAACTCAGTCGTACTGTTTAACTTTCATACTTTGATGGTCATTGGAAACGAACCTAGTGACTTTCTGTTGCTGCTTCTCTGAAATTATCCGTTCATACCGTGGCACACAATTATTCTGCGCCACGCGCAAATCATCTGAAGGGTTCAAACGGTTCAAATACTTCTTTTTCAAATGAAGTAGAGAGGAAATCGAGATAAATCGAGCACAAACAGGGCCGGAACCTTTTGATACTTTCTGGGAGGGAAAAATGATTGTAACTTGTTGTTGCACTATTTTCGTGGGAGAACAAAATGGTTCTAACTTGTTGCACCTAACAACTACACGTGATTTTGAAAATTTCGGAAGGGCGGGGGGTAATTGCCCATCTCCTGGTTGCGGACCTGCGCCTTAATATGTTGCTGCAAAGGGAACGAGAAAAGACGTGGGTTTTGTACTCGAGTTCTCATCATCGAATTTTGTAACACCAAACAACAATCTCGCCATAATTGTGCCATAAACATTTAAACGTCACAATGCGCTTAGGATAGCATTACCGGCCATCGTGAGCGTGGCAACCTCAGCGTGAAACAACTAGCAATGCGCGCATTTAGGAATTTATATTGTTAAATTAGTAACGTTAGCTGGAGGAATTAGGCTGTACAACTTTACTGTCCGTCGTGAAATAAAAACAAGATGCGCTCTTGGTTTGCCATAAGCGAAACTTTTGTTCACATAAAGTATTCAAGATCCTTATATTGGCGATTCCTGCGACTAGAACAGTGGAATTTCGCGATTTTGTTTGCTTGAAGAACGAACGCAATGTCGCAAACTAGAGTCATTCAACAAGCTATTGCTCATTAACTATCTGCAACTGCGCATAGCAATTCTACAGCTTTGTGGTAGTTCGGGGAACCAAACATGAAATGGGGGAGCACAGAGTTTAAATAGGGAGGCCGGGGACCGCTGGCCCCCCGCTGGCAACGGCCATACAGACCAGGATTTTAGATATAATTTAAGTGGACAAATAACTACGTTCCAAGACTGCAGTTTCAAGATGTTTATTGAGGAACACGTTGACTTCGATCAATTTTTGAAGATCGAATCCAAGCAATGCAACGAAACGAGTCGCTGAACCCGCTCAAGTTGAAACCGAAACTGTTGGGTTCATGTACTATTTGAAGGATAGTTGCGTGTTTTAAAACCCTCAACAATTTTTGGTTAAGAGCTTGTGTCGCTGTAGCTTTAGGTTCGAATCCCACTGTCCTTCGCGTGGTAATGATTGTTTATTAATTGCCATTCCGACTACCTTCCAGTCGAAATTTTGCTTTTTCCGGTTGATTGAAATGTTTTATTACGCATCAATGTGATACACCAATATAAGGTTTACAAAAAATGTCAATATAAAATGATATAAAATACTTTAACTGCTTTTGTTTAAAAAAACGTTCTGCAAGGACTTTTCCTTATTTTGGTATTTTCAGAAAAATTACCAAAGTCTAAAATCCTGGGGAAATTACTGGTGGAAGACATCCGTTCCATTTTTGTGTTTTAACCAAAATTTTCCTGAAATCATAGACCGTTTAAGTAAGAGCCGTAGTTATCAATTTTGAGTTCCAAATTCTGAATAAATTTCGACAGAATTTATTTCCAACTTATAGCTTTCCGGATTGTTTGCGAAATGGTTTACCAGGTGTACCTGAGACGTCTCGGACACTGATGTTCCTACTGTAAGTCTAGCCATGCAGCGGACCAAGAGCTGCCAGAGTGGAGTAAAATTCCCCAACTGCGTATCTGTTCCCCACACCGGGACTGATTGCTCTGCATGGCAGAAAAACTCAGTCTGTAGTTGGAAGAGACTTTTTGATACATGTCTGGAACCCCGTCACATATCACAGACTTTGGATCTGAGTAGACCTGGGAATAATGATGACTAACGAACATTGATTTTTCGCAAAATCTACTAACACCCAATTCCAGCCCCATCACCGGTTGCAGTTTAGTGTTGTGCCCATGATCTGATAAAATAGAAACGACTGTAGACTGGCACAAAGTTGTGTGTGACAGCACTTGATCTCATTACAGAATTGAAGATGCAGTTATTTATTGTGTACTATTTTCACAAGCTTAAAAGTATGTTCGCTTTCAAATTCTGAACCAGAAAACTTATACAAGACGATATTTTATAAATTGAGGTACCTTTTTTTTATTAGATATACATTTTATTTTTTCATACATTTTATTAGAAGTTATATAACTGTTTCTATAGGGTGCAATACATGTAAAAAGGGGAAACACTTGAGAAAACGTTTTATAATTCGTTCATTTGCTGTGATTAACAAACATTATCGTGGATTCCACAACGTTAAAAGATTCTTGTATGCAACTATCAGGATGGAAGCTTACTATGCTCTGGAGATGGACAAGCCTATAATTCCTCTTCAAGTTCACGAACAAAAAAAACCGACTGGATGGGTTGGTAAGCAAAAAGATATAGCAAATAAACTGTGGCAAAAGATATGGCAGTAAATAAAGTTAAGTATCAAGATCTAATAGCAAATAAACTGAAGTGAAAAGATTTGCGTTAAACGATGTAATAGCAAAAAAGTTCTGCTGACGATGTTCGAAATGTTAGTTTGATTATATTTGGGTCCTTTTTTAAACAATTTTTTGCAACAGATACTTCGGAATGCAAAATAAAAAAACGATTTACGTGTACGCAGGAGAAAACAGCCAAAATATTGGAAATCACCCGTAAAAAATCTTTACGTTAACGTAAGGCATTTTAAAGTAGAGAGATGAAAAATATCAAACGTTGCAACTGATTTTTGCTGAAAAAAGCCATAATATTTGCAATTTCTGGTTTGATACATTCGTGGAGTAGTCTAATTGAGGTTCAAAAGCCATCAACCCTCTGCCATGAATTTCTTCTCTACATAAAGAAGAATGAGTCTCTGGTCAAAAGTAAAAGTAAGCCAACACTTGACGGGTGGTGAAACTTTCTTTGTCGTGAGATGAGTTGCAGTAGCAAGATCGTGGAACAGTAATTGCTTGAAGAATAAAAAATTAGTAAAAAACCACGCAGAATATTTTCGGCCTTATGGCATGGATTAAAAGGCATCATTTTAACCCTGTACAAATCCATTTTTGCTGCTACGGAAGCACTCCGTCAAATACTTTTGTACATATTTTTTAAATTAATTTTGCGCGTACGCATTGTGAAAATAAATCAGTAAAACAGGAAGTTTCCTCATGTAAAATTTTAATTTGATCTGATATAAACCGCTGCATAGCAGATTCGAACATTTGTCCATATTTCATAAAACCAAGATTTGAATTCGGAGCTTTACCAGGTTTTGCGCATCTGTGTTCTCATCAAACACTGATAAGCGCATAAAATTAGCGGAAGATTTTCATAAACGCAGTAAAAATATTTTATGAATGTTTCATTGCAAAAGAGGTGGCGCTTCTGCTTTGCTGATCACTTTAATGCATCATTCTTTATCTGGCTGATATCAATTTTTGAGGTCTCTTTGTCACGGTTCACCTTTACTTTTTCGGACTGTTATGTTTTTTTCTCAAATTTAAGGCTGTGCCCAATTGTTAAAATTGTATTTGCTTTTTGGCTGCTATTTTTTCATTGTCCGGCGATTACAAGCAGTTTTATTTTTCCAAGGTGCAAGTCGCATCTTCGCGAGCCACGCTTTACGCTTGCGCTTACTTTTATAGCAGTTAAAATTACCTCTAGTTATTTGCAACGTTTATTTCCGAAGTTGTGTATGCACTCATCAAAAAACAAGTTCCTTGAAAGTTGGGTCATTTATCACATAACTAATTTCCACTTGTGATATTTTTCTCGCCATGCTTTGGTGAACGATAGTTTTTCTTGGCACTTTAAGACAAGTGGCTACTTTCACTTCTTGCAATGTCATTGATGGACTCAGATCTTTCGCAGCTGTTGATAATAACTTTCGCGTTGTGCTTTTTCTGATGGCACTTGTCATGTCGTCCATGGAACTAATTTCAACCTCAATAAATTTTTCAAAAATTCTATTATCTATTGATCTTTTTGAAATATTTGCTTGTAACATTCAAAAATATTTTTCCGATGTTGTATTTCTTCGTTCGTACTGTACGGAGGGCAAAACCCTGGTGTGTTTCGCGGACGCTGCAATTTTTCGGGAGATTTGTTCTTTTGGATTGAATCGCAGTTGCATTTGTAGCTGTTTTCTTGTAAAATGTTTTCAGGTGTCTGATGGTTTCTATCAAACTCTTCTTGCAGAATGTTAATTTGGGAATTCGCCTGTTTATCATGAGAGCCAAGTTGATGGTTGTTGGTGGATGTTTTTTTGAATTGGCGCTGGTTTAGAGTGGTTGGGCGTTTCGTGGATACTGTGGTTTCCTAAACGTGTAAACTGTAGAACTTCCTTTTGTTTGAGTTGATAATGAAGTCCTTTTCTTAATACTTTTTTATCTGTCTATATCGAAAAACAATTATGACGTTTGAACGATTGTTCGTCACTGGCAGACCTGCGTTTCGAATTACAACCAATCCATTGTCTGTTTACAACCAATCCTTATTTTCCAAGCAGCTTGGTAATGTTGTTTAAATTCAAAAACTTTGCGCAATGCTGTTTGAACTATACTCTGTTGAACCTTACCCGCGTTGAGTTTTGACTTCACGGTGGTTCGGTTGTTTCTTCATACTGCGTTTTTATCAACACTTGGGCAGGACCCGAGCCGTTGCACGTACGATGCATGCTGCCTCTCAGTCATGGGCGTTGGAAGAATGTTTTCCTGGGGGGGGGGCAAGTATGGTGAAATTGTTATTTACCTACTCGAAACTAAAAAAACAACCTTTTTGCCAAAAATGTAATAGGAAAATGTCAAATTTCAAAATCCAGGGGAGGCCTTGTGACCCCGATCCCTCCCTTCCAACGCCAGTGCTCAGTCTTTGTTCTGTATTTTTTGTCTTCTTCGCTGAGTGTTTTCAGCCGTTGTAATTGCTATTCTTCTTGAACTCTTGTAAAANTTATCTGTCGATGTCAGGTTTTGNTAGCAGCATTCGCGGTCTGTGCTGCTTAGATTCTGATCTTTTCTGGTTCTAATCGCTCGTGCTCAGTCCGAATAGTGCAACTGCTTTGTCTAATTATTGTGATGATCTTTGTCTATTGGATGTGGTTGCGTTTTAGCGCATGACGTACGTGCGGCGCGCTGGGCGGACCACCAATGGAACGCAGAGTGGTTGGACAATCTTACGAGACTCCGAACTTTCATTCCCGACACCGGTACCCACTCTCCCGGAATGACCCTTTCAAGAACAGCGTGGGTCCGCCATAACCGCCTCTGCACCGGTGTCGGACCTTTCCGCTCCTGCTTGTACAGATGGGTTATGGCCTCCTCTGCGGCCTGTGAGTGTGGCGCAGAACAAACAGTTGACCATGTTGTCCTCCAATGTCCAATCCATCGACCCCCCACGGACTGCACGGATTGACGGTTCTGGACGATGAGACAATCGAATGGCTGCTCAACACTTGTCCCGAGATCTAGTGCGGCCAAACAATGGCTTGAAGAACTGGCTCAAAAAAGAAGCGCATGACTGTTTGCGCACGCAGGGCCAGTGATCTTTGAAAAACGCATCTTTGTGCAGATGCTACTTTGCAAACAGCTTTGTATCCTCAACATGAGCTGAAGAAAAGCATCTCGAAGCCATGCTCAAACCCGGTAAACGTACAAGCTGCTAACGAAAACATTTATGCAACTATGCAGTCTTGGGAAAATGTCCAGACTTGGTAAATGAAACCAGTCATGGAAAACAAGAAAAGACTGGAAAAAAAACGGTTTTATGGAAAACTCCAGAAGAACAACTTGTTTACCAAGAGTTGCGCAACAAGAGCACATAGATCGAATATGTGACTGAAATGACGTCACGAGCTGTGACGATAGCACTTAACGTAAGCTCACAAGAGCGAAAGCAAGAAAAGATACGCGGTGGTTTAAAATTTGCAGCGGCTACGCTGCACACCTTTTGGTCGCCAACTCGGATCGGCTTACGAAGACCTCCGGTAACAAAAGTAGTGGAGCAATGCATCTTTAAAAAGTCTAGACCTAAAATCACATCAGCACTTAGGTTGTCCACCACGCCTAATTCAAGGCTGTACGATCCTTTAAAAGGCAGACATATTGCAGTTTACGACTCCACGTACCTTTGCAGAAGAAGCTGTTGACGCCAAGGCGATGCTTGAGTTTTGGCCTTTGCATTCTAAGCCACCAAGTTTTTTTTGCAACTTCAGAGTCAACGTAACTGTCCGATGCCGCAGTGTCCAGCAAAGCACGGGCTGGGAGTCCCTGGATTTCAATGTCAACAACAGCAGATTGTAAGCAAGCCGGGGCTCCGACCACGGAAGCGATGTAATGCTCAGGCAGAAGTGCAGCCGAGATATTCGGGCTCTTCGAGCAAGTAGACTTCGAGCGACAAACCTTAGCGAAGTGTCCAGTTTTTCCGCATTCATTACACACAGCATTCCGAGCAGGACAACGGCGTCGGAGGTGATAAGGGCCTCCACAGAAAAAGCATTTCTTTTTCTGAATGGCAGCAACAGCAGACTCATCTTTGGTCAATGCAACTTCAGATGTAGGTACAGCAGTATATTGTTCAAATGCATCTGTTTTGCGGAGGTTTAGCAACAGANGCAGTTATCGGCTGCGAATAAATGGAGGATTGTTGCTGCGCACGTTCGAGAGAATAAGCCTGTTCATACGCTGCTTCGAGCGGGAGATTGTCTTTTTCTAAAAGTCTCTGGCGGATGCCCTGGGAGTTTAGACCATTAATAAATGAGTCCCGGATGAGTTCTTCGCGGAACTGTCCGGCACTCACCGCTTGGAAAGTACAATCTTTCGAAAGTAATTTTAAAGCTTGAAGGAATTGTTGAAGGCTCTCTGCAGTTCGTTGTTTTCGAGTCGC
>JGI24158J21664_10003905_pt1 | contig 18977 bp, 12 predicted proteins | sample Ectturendosymbi3_FD_21664 | JGI IMG/M metagenome (IMG submission 21664)
GTGAACCTTTGAAGATTCGTTGCCATGTTATTGTTACGCAACAAAGAGCAACAGCAGAACAATGCGCTCCCAAGTTTCGTAACGTTTTGAGTCAGCAGACGAAGGAGTGGATATGAGTGAATTGCAAGCTCATCACTGCATCACACTAGAACAGTGAAGCTGGGGAGCTTTGCCTTTGCAGTGAGCTTTTTGAGGAAATCTCCTGCTTGGAATTGCTTTCACCTTGTTACGACGATTCGAGCTTGACTTATTCAGCAGTAATGGTCACAGCAAGTAGTGACGCCCGCAGGCGAATCATGTCGCACAAGAAAACTAGTTTCGTGTATTAACACATCTTCAGTTTTGTCTCTTGTGCAGTGTGAGTGCCATGCCGGTAAATAAAATGTTATTGCAAGAATTAAATCCATTTAATCGGAAATTTTTGGTTCTTAGTCCAATTGCCGGGGTAAAATGCTCGCCCCTCCTGCGGACACCCATGAAAGTAGCCCACCGTATCTCTTTGAAAAACAAAATGTCCTTGAACAAATTTCAAGTGATCTGGCAACCCTAGAATAAGGTGGTATGAAGTGTTTTCGATGTAGCCTATGTGGCTTTATTTGTGGAGGCTGGTAAGTGAAAAGATAACAGTAGTTGTTTTTGCTTCATTGTGCTTGTGCTTAAAGCACAAACACTGAAATGAAAAAGTTAAACGAGATTCGATTAAGGTTAGAACTGAAAGAGTTGAACAAGATTTGGCTAGAGTGAAAACAATATGTGCTTCTATTTATTGGTTTCAAGGTTTGTAGTGTCTATTTTGCCTCATGAGCTAAAAGCTGTGCTGGAATTATTTTGTCTTTAGTTGAACACGATTGGTCGAAGTGGTCACATGACAATATGACACAAATAAACAACGGGTTAGGTTTTACAGTTGTGGTTAAAGTTTAACGTACAGTTCATGCAATGCAGAGAAGAAGCCACTAACTGCGTGTCAGCACTAAAACCATGACATGACTTGCCCATATTGGGCAAAGACAAAATAGTTCCAGCAGTGCTTTTGCATCGTGAGGCAAAATATGCACTGGTTTCAAGTTTTCGGAGCGTAAACAGGAGTCGGAGTGTAAATATCCAATGAGCTCCGGGGCAGGAGCAGGAGCTGGAGTCACTTTTTGGAACAGGATCAGGAGTAGTCAAAAAAAGGGAGTCAAAAAAGTGACTCCGATCACCACTGATAAGGAATAATAAAGTATCGTGAACCTCAGAATCAAACATTCACAAACTGAAATGGGTCTTGTTTCTTATTCTCGATTATGGGTCTTACTTTTTCAGCTTGTTTGCCACCTTCCTCAGCATACTTTTCATATTATTTCTGTCTTCGTTACATAAGCACTGATGGACCAGGTACGTTTCGTTGGGTTTTCTTCTCCATTGTCTTTCAGTCAGCGGTAAACTGCACAACTTAGCTTTAATCGTTTACTAATTCTGGGAGATCAAACAAAAAATACAATTAAATTAAAGAAGTGAGGCGGCAAAGGCTACCTACTTCACAGACATGTTCGTCGGAAGGGGGCCTTGGCCACCCTGGATTTTAAAATTTGACATTTTCCTATTGCATTTTTAGCAAAAAAGGTTGTTTTTTAGCTTCGAGAGGCAAAATGAAATTTCACCACTTTTGGCCCCCTTTAGAAAAATCTTTTTGGCTACCTCTGGAAAAATCCACTATTGGCCCCCCTGGAAACAATCCTTAAGATGCCCATGTTCACATACGTAAAATATTATGTTTGTTGATATTTCGTGTGGTATCCCGGTCTTTAACCTAAGCAAGCATATATAGTAGGCTATAATAATAAATTATAGCAAACTATAATCATACATTTTAATACTATTCTGCATATAGTAGACTATAATAATAAATTTAATAACCAAATCTCAGTAATGTAAAGAATGTTTGACTATTTTGTCTTCACGTTTCAATAATGCTTTATTTCTCTTAGACTACATAAATGGCTTCAAACGTCAACTTTGTCGTCATTGGCGCTAGGCCATCTTAAGGTGTGGGTAGTGGCGATTATAAGGGGGGGTGAGGGGGCTGTGTGAGCCATGGCGGCCCAGATTTTTGGCTGGCCCCCTAGTTTGTCCCAGCCCCTAGTTATGTGCTTAGTTTCACGTTCAAGTTCGTTCGGTTGACATGTACAGCAGATAACTTTCACTCAGCAATATTTTTATCGATTTTTAGAAGCCCTCTAGCCTGCATTCAATATTTCCAGAATGCACGATAAGCTGTGTTGTTGTTTTTGACGGCCCGGTAATGGGAGTTGTTTATGACGACACACACCAGTGGCTGCTTTGATCCTGCGTGAAATTTAGTCAGGCTGCGGTCGTATTGGTGAAAGATTCAGTTTGAAACTAAGAAACAGTCGCAGAAATGGGAAGATTGACCTTTCGTGCATTTCAGAGTGAGATGGAGCTGGATTGTATTACTGTCAGCAGATTGTTGCTTATCCCAGTAGCAAAATATTTGTGAAAGCAATAAGAATTGGCGCCAGTTAATTTCAACGAATTTATGCTGTCGTGCGTTCTGCTGCCTCGTGTAAACGACTTCGAAGCATTTTACGTAACAGGTTCGTGACTTCCAGTTTAAGTCTACCCACACATGTCCTGCAACCTCATAGAACTTAGTAAAGATTTTCTGTAATGATTCAGGAGCAATTCTTTCCGGTATTTCAGCTCTTGCTCCGGAGGTCAAATATTTCTATCAGGAGAGATATGGTTTTCGTAGGTTTTACATTTTCACACAAACTACTGCGTACGAAAGTAAAATAAGATGAAAGTCAACGTTTCCAGAAACTACATTCGCAGGCAACCATTTTACACCTATTCTTCTTGTCCGATTATAATTACTGTATTGCAGACAAATTACGTATCGGATAGTTTTTTTTGAAATAGTACCGCTTCACATTCTCCAGCACTACATATGGGTGACGCATGCTTTACCTTCTCGGCAAGCGTCAGTGAAGGTGACGTCATCGATCACAACGACCCCGCCAGCCTGGGCTTCGTTTCCAGCCACGGCTTCGAAAACAATCCTGAATAAATCGTTGCTCCCAACCGGTACAGCTGCGTACTGCCATTGTTGTCTCACAGTGGGCTGGCCGTAAAACGTTGAGGCAAGATGACGTGCTCCGTTGCTCGACTGAACGTAAACGCGAAGGATCGTGGCCGCGGACGTTCCTGAGTGGTGAATATTTAGAAATTTCAGACGATTTACAGTCAAACGATGACTTTGTTGGCAGTGCAAAAAGGTTAACGGTATGTCATGGATGGGTTTCATTCACGTTTGCCGCAACCTATTACGACATGTGAAAGCTTTCATACAATCACTCAGCTTAGCAAATTTTTAGGTTTCGCTCCACTTCGCTTGCTCATCAATCTGCCTTCACGAAAACGTTCGTTGGTTTTTCGCAACATTACCACAATTTCACTGCAGTTCCGATTACCGAGAAAAACTAGAAAAATGTCGGGTTCACCTGAAATAAAATGCCAGAACCTCACAGTGCACACGTCGGTGCTTGCCGGCAGGGAGGAGGGGCCGGTTGTGAAAGAAGCGACGTCACCGACGTTCATGTCAGCCACGCTCACGTAAGCAAATTTGCCCGTGGCTGACGTGGTGTTGTGGTCGTGTAGAGGTCCTTGCGTCACTTTGTTTTCGTCATCCATATCTTCAAAAGTAAATGTAGGTAATGGCACCTAACATCGAACAAGATGGTTTTAGCATCCTCCTAGAGTGCTATAATTGTCTAACGAAAAATTCACACTAGACTTGTAGGTATCAGATTGGGGGTGCGAAGAATAACAGTTCTCTCGCACGGGGTGGCCGGTCCCGGTTTAGCAGCAACATCCTGCGTAAGGGAGATAGCGGCCGTTCGCGCACGCTATGCCTTGAAGGGTCTAATTTTTCCCAAATGGACTTATTTTGCTTATGATCAATCGTTCCGAAGCACGAATTGGCGATTGTGCACGTCAACCAACAACGCAGGAAGAAACTAGGAGTTCTGGACTTCAGCCGCCTGGCTGCAAAACTCGAAACACATAATACACGACACTAAAGTAATCTGAACTGACTTTCTCTGCTTTGTTTCACGAGAAACAAAGCCAGTACAAAATCCATGGCACACTTCGTGCTGTTATCGGAAGAATTTTACGTAAACCAATGGCGGCGTATTTATCGTCAAAATAGAATTGCAAGACAAATGTTCCTGGTGATTTTCTGAAGTGAACGGAATGCGAGGTAGGTCATAGATATAACGAAATTTATACGCCACGTACTTTTCCAAATTTTAACAGAAATATGCGAATGCCTTTCTCATGTTTTTAGAAAAAATTTACACCAAAGTGCTATAAGCCCTTCATTTGTTTTGTATGTTTCCTTGTTCTGCAACGATCGTTCAGACTAGGCAGCATTCCTCACAATCACTAACCGCTTCCATCAGACAAGCCCCAGTCTGCGTTGTCATCTTTGTTCTGCACGTACTGGCAACCACCACCCCATACTTGACCATCAAAACGGCAGTCGCCGTCTTTTGTTTGACAGTCTGATTCGTCGCTTTGATCGGTACAATCCATGCGGTAGTCGCACACCTGCAATGAGCCAAGACTATGACACCGGGTGTTGTGGCTTCGATAGCAGCATCATCTTTTGGAGCACGAAAAACGGTAGAGTTAAAGCATTTTTCAACGAGCAGAAGCGGAACGGTCAAAAAAAGTGAAGATGATGTAAAGATTCGCTGCATAGTTATCCAGGGTAGCAACCCAGTGAATAAAGAGAAAATCATATTTGAAACAGCAGCACATACCTACCATTAAAAACTGTTTCATCCGCAGACCTGCCAAAACGAACTGGTCATGGGCTCTTGCTCGAATTACAAACTCTTGAAACCAGATGAAGCTCATCCAATTGTTATCATATAACCTAGGTTTGATTTGCCCAGCAGTTTTAAGAAGGGGACGAGGAATATACGGATCATCATATTTATCCAGGTTATGCGTCTTTTCACTAAGAAGTTAGGTTGAAGCACAGCAAATGGTACGCGTTCTTGAGAATCGAAGTTCAGACTGGGTGCGACGGGTACCACTGTGCGGCAGCAACAACGCCACCTGTCAACGTTGAAACCATAACAACCACCACAGTACCTCGTCCATGTACAGGCACTCCCCGCTCCCACAGGTAAACCGTCCTGTGCCGCATGACTGGCCGGCTGAATCAGCACAGTCGTTGAATGTTATGTCGTCGACTGATATGTAACCAGATTGTGCGCCGTTTATAACTTCAAACACGATTTCAAACGCCCTGCACAAAAAAACGTCAAAACTATAAAATTAGTTGTGTTTTTTGCAAAATTCAGAAAAAATGCAGCCACACCAGCACCTGGCTTCATCATGCTTACATCATATCAAGCCAGGAACAAATTGAAGCGAAAATCGAAGCAAGCAACCACATTTAAAAATTCTAAGCAAGGTGGCTGCTACTTTTGAAACAGATGGGCAAACTAATCTTCTAGTGTTCACAGCGACATTACTTTCAAATAAGCACACCTTAATTCCCAAATATTGATGAAAATCGCACCTGTCTCTCCAAGAAGCAGACCAGCCATTAAGCGGACATGAGTCAAAAAACCCGAAAAACAAAATGATCTACATTTGTTTTTTAACTGTAAGGCTTTTGGTGAGGCTTAATTTACGTGAAGTTTAAACGACAGCACCGGACGTGAAGCGGTTTACTGCCAATAAACTTGCCAAGTTTCAGTGTTGTTTTCGGCACACATTATTTAATTTTAACCGACTGACCTATCGTTGCCAATAGAAACGTGACCTTGAATCCAGTTGCTGCCCTGAGCGCCTGTGACGTAGAAAAGCTCGGTCGGATCGGGCGAATCAGACTTTTTCAAAACACGCAAGGTTCCGATGTTGTTGTCCTGCAAAGAATGTTGGTTGATTCAGCTCGAGATGCTGAATGTACAAAAGACAATTTTTTAGTATTCGAAAACTGCTGAAGCAAAAAAAAACAGTTAAGTATGACTTGAACGTTTTCCAGTGATAATGCAAAACGATCGTATCGATCATCTGCAACAAATTAATAAGAATCATTTTGTAATTTTGCAAATTTCTTTCCAAGGTTGCTGGAAAGAAAAACGCTACAAAAATTTTACTTTCAAACATTCTCCATTCAGCGCTCAACTGGGAGCGAGGAAAGGGACGTAGTTTAATAAAAATGAACTTCATCACGACAGGAAGAAACAAACATGACTTGCTATTTCTCGGTAAGATATTGCAAAAAGCTCGCTTTTAATCAACTTCCAAAAGGAACTCAGAAATAGTCAAAATTTGATCCTGACAAGTTTTGGGAAATCCTCAGCAAGGGCCAAGTTTAGGAATCCGTGACGCCTCTAGGGAGATAATAACTTTTTAAGGAGAGTTTCGATTCTGTAAAAGGAAAAAACTTACGGTGTTAGTAGAGACCATGTTGAAATGAAAGTCCATGCTGCATTCAGCTGACGACCGTTTGTAAATGTCCGTCACTAGGTGAGCCTTCGCGCCAATGGCAGACGATTGTCCGGTTTTCACCATCATGAAGTGACCGTAGAAAGACCTGGAAAGTGTATTTTGTCATCAGAGCAGTTGCGCAAAGCCTTCAGGTTATAATGAAACCGATTGCCCAATGTAGTAGTCGTGATGATTTCAGATTGTTTTGTTACCTCTAAAATAATTACGGTTGTATGCAGCTCGAATCACTCAAGGATCTTTATTGAACTTCCGGCATCTTAAACGTGAGATTTCTACGCCACTATTCATCAAGGTTCAGTAGACAAAAGCTCGAAACTCAAATATCAACATTCACAAAATACATCGTCGCATCTTGCAAGAGAAGTATATTGATAACGAGTGTTATGATAATACAGAATTTCAGGCAAAACATTTCAACGTTCAAAAACCATGTTACCCATCCCAACACCTGTATACAACACGACTTAAGGTAAGAATCAAGATGAGCGCAGTACAAGAAATCACTCAGACTTGACTAGACGTAGTGTCGCCAAAAGCACACGCGTTTTTCAGTCTTTCAACGTTCTCATATCTCTTCAGTGATAAAAGTGCGTTTTAAGCACACGAGGATGCTGTACGTTTCCCTCAAGGTAATCATGAAGAAGGAAATCATGAAATGACATAAAAACTTGTAACATAGTTGATGCTTTGTGAGCAGTCAGACAGGAAACGATGTTTCACTTTTCAAGGCTCGTACATTCTGGTGCTTATGCACAACAGAAGACATACCCAGTTGTATGGTCAGTTCCTGGCCCTTGGGAACCGGTGGCCCACGTCCAGTCGAAGTTCTGCGTAACCATTTTCGAATTCATCCAACCGCATGAATTTGTCTCAAACGTACAAGAAGACCCTGGTTGGTGAAAAGGCCAAGTAAGGCGAACTGTCTATATACGTCTCGTGTATTGTCTTGTATTAAAAATCATATGTATCATGTATTCAAAATTTTACTTGTTTTGCAAACTGACAGTGTTACAGAAAAGCAAAAAATACGATATTACGAGCAACTATAAGAAGGTCTTGACGTTGTTTTGAAACATCTATAGAAAAACCTTAAAATTATTTTTTTTTATTTTATCAGTTGTACCGCTACACGCGCGGCAATCACACTGCGAAAGCTCACAATATAATTGGTATCTAAGCTCGGTAAGAAGAATTTCCCATAGATTCGCATAGCAAAACTTTGAGGAGGTTTATGAGCGTCTCTGTCAAAAAGAATCGAAACGATGTTCGTTTAATCATTCAGAAACTCGTCTATGACATCAAACGTCACCACTTACCGCAGCTGCTTTCGTCAGCACCGTCCACACACGCGTTTATAAAATCGCATCGCTGACTGTCGTCATAGCAACCGCCTGATGTGCAAGCGTAAAGTCCGTCGCCGCAGTTAGACGGCGGAGGTTGTGACGTAGGCAAAGTGCCGTGCGATCCGGTTTCGTCGAACAAGCATTCGTCGCTGAAGCTGATGTCGTCAATAGCAACTGATGACGTGTACCCGCCGCTTGTGTGCACGGCTTCAAAAACAACTGAAAACACAGGAACAAAAAAAGTTAGTAGCCCGAAGAACGTTTTTGAAGAGCGTTTGGTAATCTTTCTCTGAAAAAAGTATTTTGTGCAGAATCAGGATTTGCGTGAAAGTCTTTATGGAAAATGCCATCCCATCTTAAAAGGCGATTCACATATTTCCACCTTGGTAGCTTTTTGATGGCGACGGAATATCCACAACCTTCTTCTGCCAGAAGTCGCCGAACTCGAAACTGGAATCCTGGGCAGTTGAATAGATTGCAGTAAGACCGGACATCGGGTCAGACTGCCATTCGGTGCGCACGTAAACATTCAGCACGTCGCTGCTAGACATGATGTGATAGTAGAACCGGACTTGGCAGCCAGTAGAGGGCATCAAAAACAGTCCTGCAAATACAACAGCAAGACCGTTTTGATTTTTTGTGTGTTTAACGAGCAAAGAAGAAGTAGATACAATGACAGACCAGGTCATTATGTCGGGCGAAAACGGGAGTAATTTACTTCATTGCACTCAAAGATAGGGTATAGCTATAGCTGGAGGAAAAAAACTCTTTAAGTGATTGATTCACATGTGGGAGGTTGAAGGGAAGTAATAAGGGTGTACAGACATTTAATCGCGCGTCATTTCATCACGCGACAATTAATCACTGACATTTAATCACTAGATAGGTAATCACGCTGACAATTAAACACCCAGACATTTAATCCCTTAAGACTCTTTATCAATACACAGATCAACACGCACATTTCTACACAATACATGTTTTTTCAATTGCACGCAATACATTTCGAAATCGCTCATGGCATAAATCCTGCCGCCTTTTAATGTCTTGTACAGAAAAAGATTCAAGTTGTGTATGATCGCATATTACTGGAATAAAGTAAAAAAATGATTATTTTGGCTTCTCCTGGCGAGAGAATACTGCTAGATTTTGAGAGTGCAGCTATAAATGCTTTTAGATCAGCATTTCCAAGTGCAACAGTTACGGGTTACCATTTTCATTTGACGCAAAGTGTTATGCGAAAAGTTAACGAGATTGGTATGAAATAAGACCACGAAAAGAATGAGCTCTTAAAAAGATATGAAGACGTAACTAACACCATTAATGAACTATCCAGTGATTAAATGTCAGTGATTAATTGTCACGTGATTAAATGTCATCAAACCAGGCAAGTGATTAATTGTCTGCGTGATTAACTATCTAGTGCGATTAAATGTCAGTGATTAATTGTCACGTGATGAAATGACGCGTGATGAAAAGTCACCAAACCAGTAATAAGACATGAAACAGTTGAGTCAACGAAGTGCGTTGTCACTTCAAAACCTCAATGTTTTCTTTCACTTGGCGGTTCGTACCTGGCGAACCGAACCAAGCTTTTCCGTTGTAGGACCCATCCTGGGACGACATGGGATCCGCAAACATGAAATGGCCAGTGGATCGTCGCAAAGAATGGTCGGTTGATGGCAGTATGCTGCCGTCGCTCAAAGAGCCTGGCGTCACGAGCTGCCACAGGAGGTCAGCGTCTTGATGTTCGAAACCGCAGGTGTCGTGTTCGAAGTCGCATCTTCGAAAAAATGACATGAGAATTAAAACGTAAAGGACACGTTTTGCGTCGGCAGCGTCAGGCGCAGTTTCCTTACAACTTCCTTTATAGGGAAAAGCAGAAAATACTTGTTGTCTAATGCAAACCTGCGAAGTCATATACTGGTGCCTTTCTGCAATTAGCAGAAAAAATCTTATAACGTTGATTAATCACTTCAATTACACGCCTTAGAATGACAAGCACGAAGCATCTTGACAGCCTTGCGACTAAACTTTCAGGCTAAGCGTCAGTTCATCGCGCTTTTATATTCTTCGGCGTTCTCAAGATCACTATGCTTACTGTTACATACAAGCTGCTCAGCGCCTCGTATTGGTGTTTGAACTTTTTACTTCGATGGAAAAATACCCTCGAAAATCACGCTTTGTGCGTTTGTGATTGAAGAAACGGTCACAAACAGCAATGTTAAAAGAGAACCCTGCTAATTAACATATATACAAATGGGCTACACTTGTCAATATGACCTCACAGGTAGAACCTTACAACATACCTCGGTTGCTTCTGGTAACAAACCGGTCGCGCTTCGTCGCTTCCGCCTCCGCAGTCGTCGGAATAATCGCAGAGCATCGTTTTATCGATGCAGACCTGCGACATCAAAAGATAAATAACAAATCTCTGCTGAAATTGTCATAAAAAGCTGGGGGCGCCACTCTTCGCTTTTTAGGTTTCGCTGATTTACACGATACATCATTCAAATGTATCGTCTCCAGAGATGCAAGTGAACACGCAAAGCTTTGAAGTGGCGCGCGATACAAAGCAATAAGAAACTTGCCATTACCCAAAATGTTTACAATTCGTTCTAGATTTGCGATAGCAAACACACTGACGATCAATCTGACTGCCACATCAATACTTTACTGCTAGTAGATGGCATACTTCAATAAGACAAATGTGTAGTTATTCCAAGAAAACCTTTTTTAACGGAACAGTAGTAAATTCGGATGAGTTGTGCATAGCTTAACCGTACAGACAACAATCTTAAAGAAATGCGCGAAGCATGAAAGCTGTTGCACAATTTATCTAAACTCACAGGCCATAACTTAAATTCAAGTAACTATTACTGAAAGTGAAACTATGAAAGTGGATCTGACAAAAACTTAACTATAACTTATTGGCTAATGACAGAGAACTCACGGTTTCTTGTAAAACTGGCTCTTAAACTACAACGATAACTTTTAGTGTGCATCTTTTTCCGGAAAAATTCTTTAAATGGCAAATTTTAAAATCCTTACAGTTACTTAAGAAATGACAGTGATGCGCGTTATATTTTTAAGGCGGACCTGGTTGGCGCATGTGAACTGGGAACCGGTGCAGCCTTCGCCTGTGAAAGGAGGAGCACAATCCATGAATTCCACGTCATCAATCGTGATGTCAGCGGTCGTAGATCCTTGTGGTCGTTTTGCTTCGATTATAATCTGGTGAGGTATTTCAATAGTAAGCACACTGCAGTAAGCACGATGCATCGTTGTCGCTAGTAATGCTGCACAAATGAAGCAGACGATCAGCTCTTTGTCGTTTCGCGGCCTGTTCGCCGATTTACAGTAAGTTTTATTTTTGCGCGTTCACTTCCTTAACACATTTACGGAAATTATTTTTCATTTAAAAAATGTTACTAAGAAATGCTACATTTTTCACCTGAAAATTAGTGAAGGCGCCAACGTGGGCTCTACCCTGCTGCCAACCTCCACTTTGGTACCCGTTCTTCGCCCAAAGTTCCGTGACTTGAGGGTTATCGCTCGTGCCGTGGTGAGCATGAATTAAAAGAGATCCGACAACATCCGACGGCGAGTTTCCCATCCAGTAGAAGAATCTCAGCGTACACTGCGGTCCGCTACTCGCGATGGTGGTCGAGTAGATCTGTAACGGACATTTGTGTGTGCAGCCAACCACCCTGTGTAGCCTATGGCAGGATTGCGAACAATTTCTCTCTCACGGGTTGAGCACGCATGGCACTCAGCTTCAGATTTGTTGCAAAACTACGAAGCTGAAATAAAAGAACATTTGCCCTAAAACTAAGCGATCTTTATAAAGCGAGAGTTGCACACCAATGTAGTTTCAAACGATTTTAAGACTAGTTTTTTTTCAGTCATTTTTGGTGATAGATCGAATTTTTTTTAATGACCGACAAGAATTAAGTTAATTCGGTCATGATGACCGAAAATATAGACTAATGAATACTTACGGCGAGTTTTAACACCATTATGGGACAAATGACCGAAATGTCTCAGCGAAAAAAAAAACAATTTTAAGGTAAAAAGTTCGAATACGTTAGCGATTAATTTTTGAGTCGGTCGCTGAATAATGAAATAATTGCCCGATGCATGACGTTAAAACAAAACAGAAGCGATAAGGATTTAATCCGACATGAAATTCACCTCGGTTGTTGTTCCCGCAGTCGGTGAGCTGTCTGCGTAAAGGTAGAAACCGGTGTCCGTCTTTTGGGTGTGGTCGTTGGGCGGTCGACGATCGGCGTCGCTTGGAGCCATTGAACTTGGTTGACCTTGCTTCCACGTGAAGACCGACTGAGCTTTCACCACACTACGAAACAAACTGACTTTCAAGCTACGAACATTTCGCGTGTTGAGGAAACTGAAGTAATACTAAGAAACTATTAAATGGCTGTCAATATTCATTAAAGTTTGCAGATACGAACACCATTACCATATTGTAAAGTTCATAAAAAACAGCTTTCCAAAACTTGCCTCATCTGGCTTGTCTGATCGTCGGCAACGGTCCATCCGCACAATCCCGATTGGAAATCGCAAAGCGTCTCAACTACATTTCACATAGACTTCAAATGTAGATGAGTAAAGCAGGCGCATTCAATCAGTTACTTCTTCAATTAATCGGTAAACGTTTTGTAAGAAACATGACGGCTTCCATAGAGAAACTTTAAATCTGGGTGCACGATAGAAACTGGCAGAAGTGTACTGAAAATTCACCCAAAAAGCACTTTTAAGTTGCAAAATAACATGTTCTATTTTCATTTTAGCAACATAGTCAAAACAGAAATCGTCCAAACTTTACAATGTTACTTTAGTGCAGTTGAAAGTTTACAACGTCATGCTGAAGCATACCGCAAGTAGATTCGTCTGATCCATCGGCACAGTCTTCTCTGAAGTCGCAAACTTTACTGGCAGCAATACACACGTGAGACAGACGACAAGCAAATTCCACAACATCCTTACATTCTTCCGGGGGTGGGAGCTCTGACGGAAGCTGAGCACTTGGGAGAGATGGCAGGGCAGCTGAATAAACAAGTTTCAGTAGTTTGAACAACGGAGGTTTAGGGGATTTAGACGATACTTAGAATAGTTGAAAAAACTCCATGTGGACAAGGATGTGAAATTATTTCACGGACTAAAATCTGGATGATGCAGAGCATGATAAGAATGTAAAATATACTCATTATGTATTTCAAATTATACACACTTATAAATAAAAGGCACTTATTGCTGTTCTTGGGTTCGAAACAGCAATAACAACACCATGTTCACACATGCAGTGAATTGCTATGAATGAATGCTGTACGTCATGGATAGCGTAGCAACAAATGAGAAACCAAATAATACAGATTTACGCTGCAAAACATCGTCGCATTTTTAACAATTACTGCGGTGTCAAGGTCATAGTTCAACGTACAATCAAAAACAAGTTCTTTAAAATTGAAAAACGATTGTTTGAGACTAACATATCGTATCACCTCATCACTCCGTTTCATAATGATCATTACCATCATCTATTGCTCAGCATATTCATCACCAAAAACCTGCGCATGCTTTACCCAGCTAATCAAAGTCAACAGGTACAGTTTTAGAAATTCATGCGATTGTTTTGCTTCTCTTTGCCAATTTTCATGTCTTACGTTTTGCTGCAAGTTCATCGGGCCTAGACAGACTTTCTTCATGTTTTCTCGGTATCGGTGTCACTCCAGAAGCACGTAACTTACAAACTACTTTCGGGGTATGCTTCAAAAGTCCGTCTTAAAATGTCTTGTTTGAAATTTTACGTTCACTTGAAAAAAAGCATCAGGTGATTGCGCTAACCTCTACTGCTATCGATCAACACGAGCCATCAACACATTGCTCAACAAACTAAAGGCACGAAGTTCTTTTTCGGTCCTAAGTTGGTGATAGTGCTCATTCCCCCGCATCGAAACTTGCAAGATTCTATTCGAATTGTCAGAAGAGGGAAGCATAGCATGCCCGAATCCGTCGGTAAAGACGTTGCCGCCAACAACAGTAGATTTCCGAAAAGAACCTACCTGGTGATCTCTGGCATTCTTGCGACAAAGACACGTCATCAATCGCCATGTCTCCATACATTCCTTGCGCGACGACAGCTTCGATGACAACCTGTTCAAATAATGCTACTTTCCCCATTTTTTGTTTTAGTGTCAAATTCAAACAAGTGGGAAGCGAAACAGAGCTAAATTACAAAAAAGAAATGCTCTTCGCGTTAAATTGCGCCCAATCTTTCCAAACACACTTCAGCAGCGGAACACTCTTCACCAGCGCCGTAACTAAATCCATACGCTCAATATCTCAATTACAAACTTAAAATAGGCAGACAAAATGATGCATCTGGAAAAATTATACAAAAACCATTAGCGACAATGATTTTAATACAACTACTGAAATTGATGCGTTCTTTATCGAACATGGCATGCAAACATCATTCATGGGTTGCTTGCTGTAACTCGGAGATGGGCAAAAGTGGAGTTGCGGACCCCACATGCAGGGTTTAGCAGAGGCGCAGTCCCAAATTTTTTTTGCGCGTAGATGGAACTGGAGTCATTTTTCAACCAACGTGCGCATATGTTTATGCAGTATTTGAACTCTTGCGGAGTCTAGGCGGAGACTACTTCGCAGTTTTTTCAATTTAGTGGTGGCAGAAAAAATATTTCTGGAGTTGGAGCGGATGCAGATTCACAAAACGGAGACTTTGTCCATTTCTACTATACCCATGTCATTTTTCGTGTGGCTGAAAAAGCACGCAAATCTATATCATCGCAACAACGAAAGATGGACATCAAAAGGGTACTTCGTGCCACAAAAATCAAGTCATTTTTGCACAACCATGTCAATACTGCAACTGCACCATACTCAACAATTATTGTGTTTACAGTCGCACAACCATCTGCACACAAGCACTGTTTACCACCATGGTGCTTACTTGAAAGTCGGCGTCAGAAGAAAGAGGCACAGTTGCTCTGTACCAAAGGTTCTCGTTTTCTTCTTCGCCGATCTGATCCGATAAATGCTTCCACCCACCGTTCGTGTGAGTCCGGATGTAGACCGACAAGCGATACACATCGTAGCCTTGCATGTAGTACCAAAAGCGCAGCTAAAAAGAAGACGTGAAAAAGGTTTCAAAAATTGCACGGCTCCAACCGACGCGACGCGTACAATCGACGCAGTAAAACTGTTTTCAAAGTTCACGCTGAACACAAGATCGAAGCAGAAATATTTCAAGAATCTCAGTAACATGCTCAATACATAACATGCATAAATCTTAATAACATAAGGTTGTGCCCTTCCTTCTTGTCAGGATAACCACACAAGAAAATTTTGGTTGCTCAATTGACTTCGGCAATTCCCTTAATATCAACGGGCTATGGTTGATTTTCACCAACACATGGTTGGATTTTTAACGCAGTGTACGTTTGCAAATCAATTAAAACTAAGTTCCGAAGCAACTGACAATCTTTTCTGACAAAACTTGCCTCAAAACTAATATTGGAAAACACTTTGAGGCACCAACGTGTTTATTTTCATAAATGACACTAAATCAATCTGTTAAAGATAAGGCTTGCACCAGCATTCCAATGGATACCTGACCACAACAGGACATGCGATACTTTCGTCAGATCTGCTGGTTGGAATGGCCAAGCGCATGATGCATAGGTGACATAATATTTGTTATTCCACAAAGCTCGAATACCTCGCAGTTGGGATTGGCGGTTGTAGCCGTGATAACCGGACTGTAGATCCAAGCTCTGTCTCCAGAGGATTGGGATGACGAGTCGACATAAAGATACCATCCGAACTTAGTTGAAGTCGTGTGATCGCGATACGGCCCTGGCGCAGTTAAGATACAGTTACGTAATTACTGTCACGTATCAAGGAAACACCTTGAAATCGTAGAACGGATGCAGTGATGGAAGCTTATGCAAGTTAATTTCGTCGCTGGTTTACGTAAAACATTTTTTCTAGCGAAGAGCACACCCAAAACATTAAATTTACAGGGCCATAAGAAATATCTGCCGCTTTTTAGTGAAAGACTTGCATTGGGCTTACCAGTTCCAGGAGTGTCTGTCTCGCCCTGATTGCGCTTCCAGTCGAAATCATCCAAATCAGTTTCTTGCAACCAACTTCCCAAACCGGATTCGAAAGTCACAAGAAGCGCGTTCTCTGTTTGGGAAAAGCAAGTTCAGACGAAAAACTCGGAATCAGACGAACGAAAAATGCAAAAGGTCGCTGGTTTTTCATCAAACGAACGCGCTTCAACATCATGTCACGGCAAAACTCGACAAAATGACGTGAGAAAGACGCGAAGCGGGGAAAAAATGGACGAAATAACTCAGTACAAGTACTGACCGCAGTTCGCTTCGTCCGAGAAATCGCCGCAGTCGTCAACACCGTCGCAGAAAGTGTCGTGTTTGTTGACGCACACACCAGTGCCCGGACACATGTAGTATTCGTCGCTATCGCACGGCCCGGTGGGAAGGGGGGTGGAGCAGTCGCGGAAAGAGACGCTGTCGATCGCGGTTCGTGCGTCGTACTGGCCATTGTCAAGTTTTGTGAAGGAGATCTGCGCGTTCATCGAAGAGAATGGTGAGTTTTTTGAAAGATTCAAGTCAAGTCACGTAATTCTATGTTGAAGTCCAAACAAACAAATTTATGGGCAGGCATATAAGGAGATCGGTTGAGGGTGTCACAAAAAATTTTGTGAGAAACAGACACCGTGGTTTGCCACGTCCCCACCATTGCCCGGGGTGGCACGCTCAGGGAATTGAACCTAATTATCACGGCTAAAAGCCAGAAAGCAATACCGCAACAATAAAGAATCCGTTGCAGTCGCTCTGCAGCTGTTGTCAGTTATCAAGCACAGAACAGCTTCCTGACATTCCTGAGTTCATGCCATCATGCTAAAAAGTTTTGTTTAGTCCGACACGAAACACTCTTGTCAACTTAAGAAGGCTTCTGCACAAGCAGTTTGAAAACCTGAGACGTTTTAGGTGTACTGCCTGGGAAGGTGCCTGCGATACACTCACCACAAACTGAATTGTTCTCCTTCCAACATCCAGAACTACTTTCCTCCAATTTTCCCCTTGATCTCCTGACACAGTAAACATCAAAGTGACCTCGTTTTCTGTCAACATGAATACTTCCAGATTTCCAGTTGATAATCCGCTTTGGTAGTACCAGAATTCCAACTGTGAAAGGCAAACTTGTTGGGATCTGTTTGAGAGCTCGTGGTTGAAATGCAGATACACGAGAGTGCATCAAATAACATCTATAAAAGCCTGATACGATCCGTCACACGCAAAACTAATTCGCATGATATTTCTACACCACTACTTATGCTTGTTGATAAACAAATAGCTGAGACAACGTCAGGATACACAAAAGAAACGTGGACGTGGATAAAAGACGATTTGCACTGGGAAGGTGCATTGAAAAACTGAAAACCGATTGCTGAAAAGATGATTACAATGCTCTCATGTATGCAAAAGCGGCATCAACAGCGAGAAAAAGATGCGAGTTCAACTTGTATATTCGAACTGGAAGTCCTCCAGCTCAGGCCTCACCTTGCATGTGCTGTGAGCAGAGTTGAAACGCCTACTGTCAAGTTCAGCAACTTGCTGATCCATGAAACTGCTCTTCACAATGTACGCGTACCCGCCTTGACCTGTTCCCGTGTTGTGGTCGATGGGAGGACCAAACCTGCGTTACGAGAACGGGTGCATGAAGTCATGCGGAAACTAAACCTACAAACTGAGCACAGACAAAAGAAGATGAAAACAAATATTGGTTTTATGAAGCATGCTTTTACTTCTGAGCAATATTTCGTGGTTATTATAAACAAATCCTGCAGAAAATATCGCCTATGACACACACCAAAAGTAGATGTGAAGCCCATGTGACATTTAACAGCCAATTATACGGACAGGGCGACTACTGATGGGCTCTTATTATTCAGGATACCGTTGCATCCAAACTACTCGGAACCTATATGCAAAGCAATACATGTAACTGTTTATTCAGCACGAACAGACATGTGGCGTTAAATTCAATGTGCATTGCTTAGAGATTTTGATCGTGAACTTTCATGGTCGGAGTGAAAAGTGTTGACGCGGATCAAACTTGGAGCATTGCTGCAAGAACTTACTCAGGTAAAGCTGCATTTGCTTTCGACATAACCCAGTTGAAACTGTCCATGACTGTGGCGATGTCTTCGCTCCAACCACACAGCTGACCGTCGATGCCAGGAGTCCCGTCAAACATGCAATTGCTTGCTGCAAATAAAATGCGAAGTTTTTACAACACCATGCTTGCAGTCGCATTTATGACAAAATCTTTGCAGAAACTGTTTTTAAACAGGTAGATCATTACAAATCTAAACTTCGAGTATAAAACAACGAGTTTTTGTGCAACTTTTACTCGACCCAAATTAGCATCACAAAAGGCTTCAAATGGGAACCACACAAAGTTTCGAAGAAAAAAATGGGAAAAGTGCGGTCGTAGCTTCGAAGAGAAAACAAGAAAACCGCAAGTTTTGTAGCTCAGCTTTACGTGGTCCGAAATTTAGCAGCAAAATTTTTTTACATAGCAAACAAACACAAAGCTAGGAAACCATAATTTAGTAATGACGTATAGTGCGTCATGTATCTATAGTTACGTCATTCAACCACGGTGCGAAGTCGGTACCACATTATTATATTGTTTTGAAACCCCGTGTATCCGGGCAGAGCGAGCGTAAAACTAGGTGATCGCCTGTGTGTTTTACTTCGTTCAATAGGAACAGGATGGATTTACTTTCATTTTCCAGGACTGTTTGGTTAGTTTCTGCTTATTTAGTTCTGAGAAAGTAGGTTGCCACGTCTGGCAGAAGTATGGAATCAATAGAGACAAATTGTGTCTTCAACGATTTCTCCAGCTGGAAAGTTGTTGTTAACTATTGTGCACTATTCCCTTTACAAAATAAGCAGTTTCGCCCTTGGGAGGTCTGCAGCCTCGATGACCTTTGGTCCTTCGCAGCCTCCCACTCCCTCA